>Ga0307518_10000683_pt1 | contig 25519 bp, 17 predicted proteins | sample 25_EM_MG_FD_203889 | JGI IMG/M metagenome (GOLD analysis project Ga0307518, IMG submission 203889) | Populus trichocarpa ectomycorrhiza microbial communities from riparian zone in the Pacific Northwest, United States - 25_EM | ecosystem: Host-associated > Plants > Roots > Unclassified | place... | reverse complement strand
ATAGTTTTTTAGTTTTTTTAAATAAAAAATTTTAAAATTTTATTTTGATTATATTTTTAATAAAAAAATACTTTTAAAAAACATTTTACAACACCAAATAAATACTAAGAGTGTTTTTTTTTTTTTGGGTTTAGAAAATGCTTTTGAAATTTTTTTATTTTTATTTGAAATTAATCTTTTTATAATTTTAAAGTGTTTTGATATATTAATATTAAAAAAAAAAAGCATTTTCAGAAACAAAAATTTAAAAAACCGCTAAATAATTCCTAAGCAGGCTTTAAAGCATCCCGGAATCTTGGCAACTGTGTGAATGGGACCATAGTACGGTTCTTACACTTGGCATCGACAAGACAGCAACTCCGTGTTTCTCTAAGATGACGATTACACTGAAAGTACGAGAAAATTTCAAAACTCAATTCCCAATCTTATCACAAACGTGCATTTTGCGATCATTACAGTGGCGTGTAAATGATAATGGTTGTTTTCTAATTATTTTTTTATTTTAAAATATATTAAAATAATATTTTTTTATTTTTTTTTAAATTATTTTTAATATTAATGTATTAAAATAATATAAAATATAAAATAATTAATTTTTTTTTTAATAAATTTGACCAACCCCCTTAAATGTAATGCTAAATGGTTCTTTATATATCTTTTCATTAAGGGAAAAATCTTAATTTAGTACAGAAACTTATACACTCGTTCTCAATTCAATCCTAGACAGCATACTTATAAATTTTGTCAATTAGATCCTAAACGGTACAAAAACTTCCCTATGAAATCATTATGTAATGTTCATCAAATTAACGTTATTTAGAATTGATTATATCCACTATTAATATTTTATTTAAATATATTACTTTTATTTTTACTATTTGAGGGTTTTTTAAATATACTTTTAATTTTAAAAACTAACAAATGTCCATCTTGCAATCTTATGTAGACCATATATATGAAAGATTAGAAAAACGAAAAGACCCTAATCTGGATGACAAATCTGTGCATAACTTGTAGATGTCCACAGGAGGCATTCAAGGTGATTGCATCTGGTGGTAGGAAATTAACTGGCTTCACTCTCACAATCTTCCTCTGCTGCGGAATGGTCCGTAGAGCTCTAACTAGCTCAGGAAGAGACAAAATTATGCATGCCAAACTGATGAGCTCTGAATTCGCTAATTTAGCAGAAATCTTAACATGAACATGAACATGTTCCTTTGCTGATATGTAAATGGAGTGATTTTGTGTCAAGTAGATTATGTAAGTATGCAGCAGTGACAGTGAGGGCGACATGTTCTTCATTGAAATCTTTAATTTCTAAGACAAGAACATGGTACAAGTTCATTGCAGATGCGTGATAGTGGTGACATACTGACATGTACTTCATTTAAATCTTTAATTTAAAAGAGGAAAACAGTGTTTGAGTTTAAAGCATTTGCATGATATGTTGATAGCTTGCTATCTATCTCATTGCTGGCTTGATCCCCGAGGAACGTTATTATTACCTAGTGGAAAGCACGAAGAGTTTTGGAACCTTTTGGTACTTGTTTCAGGAATAGAGGAATCATGATCTTCACCGAGCTCCCGATCCCTTTTCTTGCTAATAGGATCCCTAGATCGGCTAAAAGAGTTCTGGTGAATTAGCTGAGCTATTGGAGAGTAAATGCTCCCAGGTGGGATCACAATCAAGCCTGGTTGAGTAGGTGGGAGTTTCCATTGAGGCGATGGCTGCCATGGGTGCCTCTCGAATTCCCCAGCATCACTGACACTGCAGCTTCTCATTAGATCAAGTGATAGTGAAGTACAAGTCTCCGATCCACAGAAGTTGATTCCGTCGTTGCGAGCACTCAGACATGTGTCGTCGTCTTCATCGCCTACAATAGAGCTTGGATGACTTGCATTTATGAGATAAACCCCACACCCTTTAAGGGTTGCATTTCTTGGTGCTCCAAGGATTCTGAAAGAAACCTCAATGTGAATCCAGTCGTCCTGCAGCAATGAATATAAGCTCCGAATCTTACGACATGGAATGTAGTAAAGCCACATGTGATCTGACTTCAAAGAAAAGAACTGTCTAGAAAAGGAAATCACGCTCCGACCATTAATGAAAATTTCTCGGGAAATATTCACATCCACTGCAAACTGTAATCTTAAAATGGCACAGAGAACCAAGGCTTTTGTTCTCCTGAACGTAGGCGAAGGCACTTTGAATGACATGTACCCGTCATCACTGTAAATGCTGAACCACCTTGGAATCTCATTTCCTGGAAGAACAACTTCAATTCTGAAGTCCTCACGGAACCCCTGCTATGTTAAAACAGTCTTTTAATCAATTGTTAGTAATTTAAAAAACATCGACTGTGAGAAAAGAAGTTAAGCTTGCAAAGTTTCAGAGTACACATATAAACAAATACAAACAAAGAGAGATTTGAGGAAGCAATGGGGGAGACCAACCTCGTCCACTGATATGCATCTTGATGATGTATCTGCAAAACTCTGTAATGGATTCTGATCTGCCAGTTTATGGCAGTTAGAAAAGTCAAGATCATGAAGCTTTGTTGATCTATCTTCTGTATTAAACATAAATACCCGTACTAATTCTGAATAACTTTCCAATGATGTGCAATTCCGGGCTCCAATACGCTTAATACTTCGTGGGAGCTCCGGAATCCCTTCAAGCCATATGCAGTTTGCCAATTCAAGGCGCCTCAATTTAGTAAATCTGTTGATGCACGTAGGAAGGTTAACAAAATTGTTCCCTGATAGATCTAGATCCTTCAACGTGGAAAAGCAAACAAGATTCATGAGGAAATCAACTTCTGATAACTTGCAATTTTGTAGATCCAAACAGGTTAACATGGGAAACCACATTATGTCATTGTTTGCTATCATGGAAATGTTGGAGCAGAATGGCGGTGTTTCTTCCGGCATATTCTCTGGAAACGTGGTAAGTTCTGAGCACCCATCAAGAAGCAGACGCTTAAGATGCTGCAACTTATAAATGCTACTTGGAATTCTCGATAGATTTCTGCAAAATGATAAAGTCATGACTTTAAGCCCAACAAGATTTTCAATCGATAAAGGGAGCTCTTTTATAGCAGTACTATTCAAAGAAACTCTCTCTATACAAGCCATTTTGTCCTCAATGTCTGGGAATTTCTCAAGTTTTGAGCAACCAGTGAGAAGGAGAGTCTGAAGGGATCTTAATCGGAAATGGCTTGAAATACTCTTAAGGTTGGAGCAGAACTCAACGCTCAAAAATACAAGTTTCGCAAGATATCCAACCGAATTGTGAATCTTAACTAAACTTGTACAACCTTCAAGATTCAACCTCTCAAGATTAGGGATGGTTGAGAAGTCAGGTGTTTCTGTCAAAAATTCACAATCTCTGAAATCTATGTACTTTAAGGTTGTGTAATTCTGCAAAATACAGAGATAGATGAAAAAAAGATTAGCTTACAAGACTTCATGCATGGTGTAATTTAAGGAGAGATTCTTATTTGTTATTATACCTTGAATCCCTCCCCTAACTGTTTGATGCAACTGTGATGCATGTTAAGAACTACAAGTTTCCTTGCATGAAATGTGGATGGCATCGACTCCAAGGGGCAACCAGGCCATTCAAGCCATCTTAATGCGTTGGGTAGATTTTCTGGACCTCCAATAACTTGTGCATTGTGGACAATAAGTATCCTGAGCCTTTTCATCTTTTTGAAAGCTTTAGCACTCAAGTGTACCTCTTCTGCTTCAGGCAAGTCCAGCATAAGGCCTTCAACTTCATATGATCCCTGATAGCAAAATTGTATATATTGGACTTACTCAAATCGAACAATAACAACTTCTTACTGTTAAAAGGAAGCGAAGTTCTAATTTGTAGGCAATTTCGAGGTCAGAAGACAGAAGAAAAATCATACACACAAGGTTTTTACCATATTTTCAGTCAGCACATGAAGAATATCCTCATGAAACCACAGTCTGCTCCGTCTTCCAGGTACGTTGGGAGATTCTTGGTGAACAACTTGTCTGCCCATCCATTGTAGCAAGTCATGCATCTGCAGCTTATTGTTTTCAATATATACAAGAGACTTCTCCATGAGAACCTGTATGCCAATAACAGGGTCGAAATCGCACGCGTCTAATATTTTTATGACATAATCTTTTTCTTGTCCTTTGAAGAAGCAGGCAATATCAAGAAAAATAGCCCTCTCATGATGCTCCAGTCCATCAAAGCTTATTTTGAGTACTTCGTAAATTTGTTTATTAGGAATCCTTCTTAGTTTATCCAATTCGCTTTCCCATTCAGGTATGCTTCTTCCATACAAAAAAGAACCCAGTACAACTAGAGCCAATGGTAGGCCTTTGGAATATTTCACTACTTGATCTGAGATCTCCAAATAATCTATAGGAGGATGAGAATTTCTGAAGGCATGCCAACAGAAAAGCATAAGAGCATCATCACAACATAATTCCTTCACCCTAAGTAAGCGTTCCACCCCGTGAACAACTAGCAAACGTTCATCTCTAGTTGTTATGATAATTTTGCTTCCCAAGCCAAACCAATCTCGCTCTCCAGCTATTTGTTTGAGTTGGTCCAAATGATCAACATCATCAATGACTATAAGCACCTTTTTATGGCGAAGCCTATCCTTTATAACATTAATTCCTCTATCAACACTTCCAAGTACTAAAGTTTTATCCCCTAGAATCTCAAAAAGAAGTTTCTCTTGCAAATGAACAAGACCATATCGCTTTGAGAATTCTCTAACATTTGAAAGAAAGCAACAAGCTTCAAATTGATTATTAATTAGGTTGTAAACAGCTTTGGCAACAGTTGTCTTACCACTTCCACCAAGTCCACAGATTCCTACCATACACACATTACTTGACCCTATATTTAGCATATGAATGAGTTCTTCAATACGTTGATCCAATCCAACTTGGTATGCCGCAACATGTAAGGATGTGTGGTTCAATTGTGCCCATACTTCTTCAACAATTTTCCGAATAAAAACAGCCTCATTCCTGCAAAGTTTTAATTAGCAGAAGAAGATTTAGTATATTTAGACAGCCATAAATAAGAAAGAACTAATAAGATTTTACTGGTTTGAAAAGGTTAACAAGCCAGGTATCTGATAGGAGTATTACCCCCTGTCTAAATGCCACCCTGACAATTGAGCTGCTTTTGTTAGAGCTTCTCTCCATTGCTTGAGCTGCTCTGCATTAATCCCCAAATAAGTTTCATGGAAATCCAGGGATTCTCCAAAACTACCCTTTTGTTCTTCCACATCTGAAGGATCCACATTATAAAACACAGGCAAAACAACTTGCCCCTTTGATTCTTTACATTCAAGTATCTTCACCAGCTCATCCAGACAATAAATAGACCTTGCATAGTTTTCAGAGAATATGACAAGGGAGATTCTCGAGTCTTCAATAATTTGGTTGAGTTGAGAAGTAATGTGTTCTCCCCTCTCAAGCTTGTCATCAATGAAAGCATTAATTCCTTTGTTGCACAGAGCATGATATAGATGGGCAGTAAAAGTATTGCGGGTCTCTTGGCCCCTGAAACTCAAGAAGACACTGTACTTCCAACAATTTGTGCTGTTAGAGGAAGAAGCCATATTGGATTACAAAATTTTAAGGCCGGCAGCTGTTAGAGATTCAGTCAAGAACTTGATTTCTTAATGCAACTTTTTCACCGTTTTCCTTTTCTTCGCTAATTGCATAGCATGCTCCTTCTGAGGGAAAACTTTGAGCGACAGGCCTGTGGAAAATATATTAATCAAAAGCCTACAACCGCAATATAATGGACAGTTTACTGTCTGTTTCCGACAGTTAAAGCATAAATTAACACACCACTGTGGCTCATTGGTCGAGGTGTGGGATAATCACTCACCCAAAAGCATGTTCAAATCCGACGTTCCGGCCGTAGTAATGTTCAAGAATCCTCGTCTTCTAACCTAGTGGAACACCAGCTAAACCTCTACAAGAATAGCTTCTAAAACTTGTGAAGAGAAAAATATTTGCATTATGTTGTATTCCTATAATGCTCATAATTAAAATCTTTTTGGTTGGTTAATATTTTCATGATAGAAGCTCTATGTTCTAGTTTCTTGGAAACCATTCATTACAGGGCAATTTATTTTTGTTTTAGCGTAAAAGAACTACTGTTTAGAAAGAATTCTAGGAGCAGATACAAGCAAGCCTGAATATTAATAAATTGATAAAGAAATAAAGGTATTTTGGAGAAGCATACCTGAATTTTGATGCCAATAAATCTCTACTTCTGTGAAAATCGTCTCTCCTTGAAGCTTTTCCTTCACGCCTAGTAGACAAATTATTTGTCTGCTCCTACGTCTCTCCTTGATGAATCAGGGAAAGCAAGTAAAAGTTACGATATAATAATTAGTGCCATGTGTCTTCCTTTTCTGGGAAGAATTAGAGAACATACCCATTATCTTCCTAGGAATCTCGCGGCATGGTTTGCAGGCAATCTTGACCAAGATACAAACGGGCACATAGTTTAGAGATAGTTTACAAATGGTGTCCGATAGTACAGTAGTCTTTATATTTTAAAATGTATTTTATTTAAAAATATATTAAAATAAATTATACCTAGAGGTCTTACTCAATAAATTTTGAAAAAATCTCAAATCTTAATTTTAAAGTTTCTTTTAGTTTTTTAATAAGTTTTTCAAACTCTTTTTTATTTAAAAAAAAACATCATATTGATGTTTCTTAGTGTAATTTTCAATGATTATAATATACATACACTAAAATTAAATAAAAAATATGAAAAAAATCAAAATTAAAAAGCAATTTTGTAAATCACTTCGAAAAAAGATTTAGTGTGAAGTATATATTACTACTCTTGTTAGGATTCTTCTTAATGTGAAGTCATTATACAATGATTGGCAGGAAGTTATCTATAATTTAATGTAAAGTTACTATCAATAAGAATTTTAAACTCATCTCATAATTATGAATATTGTGATTTTGACATAACTAACGTTTTGAAGAGTAATTAGTTACCCAACAATGGCAGGAAGGTGTGAAACTCATCAATTAATTTGTGTCATCAAACCATGCCAAGTTGCAGCCCGTCACTCTGCTAGAAATTTCGTCCAACAATTTATAAACCTCCCTGCGCATGCCAACATTGATTAGTCTTGATGAAGGATGAGAAGCTGCAACAGGGGGGGGGGAAGAAACAAAAACACTGTTAACGACTTTTCCCACCTAATCTTACTTTACAATGTGTTTGGAGGCATCAATGGTCCACTTTGGTCCCTATTGTCGCATCTAAATCTTCTTGCGCATGCCGTCATTGATTAGTCTTGATGAGGGCTGAGAAGCTGCAACGCGGGAAAAAAAAAAGAAACAAAAACACCGTTAACGACTTTTCCCACCTAATCTTATTTTACAATGTGTTTGGAGGCATCAATAGTCCACTTTGGTCCCTATTGTCGCATCTCTATGAACCTCGCGATAAGCTTCTTTCGTGTGAAAAGAAAAAAGATAGGAAAAAAATAGAAAAGAGAAATTCGTTACTTAATTCAATTGTAACTAGAAATTCTAACTCTTGATAAAAGAATTTTATGTAAAAGGTTGATTATGTAACACAGAGTAGCATTTTTCTGCGTGTACTGTCTCTCAGTATCCGGACAGAGCAGCTACTTTCCTCTGTTTTGACTCTTGATGGAGGAAGTTTTCTCTGTTCTGTAAATTACTGGCTTTTCCTAGGTTCATCTACAATTGGGTTCTTGTCTTTTCATGGGCACTTGACTGCTATCCCCATTTCATGGTACTGCACAGCTACCCCTTTTTGAGATGGTAAGAGCGTGTAATTAGGCCTCAATGTCTTTTAGGCTGAAAATGGTGCATTTAGGCAGAAACCCGAAACTTTACCATCGACTTGCATTTGTTACTGGTAGCGGGCCCCTGTGCTTCCGCTGGTCAGGTTTACGTTTAGAGTGCGGGTTGCGGGTTTTTTTAAAAAATATTTATTATTTAAAAATATATAAAAATAATATTTTTTTATTATTTTTTAAAAATTATTTTTAAAATTAATTCATCAAAATGATCTAAAAATATCAATTTAAAATAAAAAATAAAATAAAATAAAATAAAATATTTTTAAAAATATTTTTAAAATACAAAAACAAATAGGATAAATACTATTGAGTTTCTTTTCTTGAAAAGTTAAAGTATAACCGGTAGACAAGTCAAATTCCAAGAAAAAGTTTGGTCATATCAAATTATTTATGTAACAAAAATAATTATAATTTTTTTATTTAATCATTGAATCCATTTAAATTTTGTTAGGAGATTCCACCGATTTTATTTTGTGAAGATTGGGTTAAGCGGCTAGCATCACATAAGGTTGGAAAGACCTTAAAATTATTTCTAGAAGATATTATTTTGTTAGATTTGTTATTTTCTTGTTTAATTAATGATTTTCAATTGGAATTTTGGATTTTGTTTTTATTTCTCATATCTCTTTATGAATTCTGATTTTTGTTTCCTTAAAGGTCAGCTTTAGACATAAATTTAATGAGCTTTAATCATCATTCATCGGGCAGATATCAGATAATACAGTAAGGAGTTATATTTAGTTGATGAGTTATTAGAAATTTGGTTGGGAAGAAGTATTCATTATGACAGGGAGGTCTATTATATGCTCTGTTTCAGGAGTGTCATGATTATCTGTTATTAATGATGATTAGAAATGTTAATAAATCAATTTTGAAAGAACAATTGATGGCTTTATTGATAGGTTCCACAAACAACAATAATGATGATGTTTCCGTAATTTAGAAACAAAGCTTATCTATTGGATAATTAATTAATCTTTTCACTTTAGAAATCTGATTCATTTTTCCTAACCAAGATAGTTGGTAGCTAATAAGTCAAGGTGGTTAATAACTGATACATGCAAAAAGTTTCATTTGATAGATTTAGGGAGTCTTTTATGTTTAAGTAAGTATTTTTATACAGAGAAAATACAATAATATTTTAAAAAATATATCTTAAAAATATATATATAATAAATAATGATTCCATGATCTCTCCATAAACTTCCAAAAGATGTTATGTAAATAAAACTTCTAAAAGATGTGATGTAGATATGCAAAACAAATAATGAGTTAGCAAAGGCTGGCCGTACGTAATGTTCTATAAGCATTATATGCATGGACCGAAATTTAGAAGAATCTCTACCAAACTTGCTTTTATAAATGTTTCTTTTGTGGCAGATAATGCCATGTTATTTTAGTAAGAAAACGAAATTTGATGGACAAGTGAAGTCATGCAAGAACATGATGCAAGCTCCAGGGACCTGTTTGACTCCAAATTTTTCTGTCAAGGACCCCACTTGGCATCGCTAAGATGTGCTAAAACTAGTATAATAGTTAAAAAAAAAAAGATCATAAATCTTTAGCTCTCCATTTGATCGAGTTCAAAATATTTATAGAGGATTCTTGATTACCATTTTTACAGGGGGGCTACGTTGTTAATCCATCAGTTAGCTTGTGAATATATATTTTGTTAATTTTTAATATTTTAAAATTTTGATTTTTTCTATCTCGGTAAGGTCACTTTCAAGCTTATATAAAGACATGTAATGTGATATCTCATATTGAAAGCGAGCATTTATAACCAGGATTTTATTAGTAGTGCTGGTTGCTAACATATTATATATGTTTTGGGACGTCAGGTTTAAAAGTGGACTCGTATTACCAAAAACAAAATTATAAGAACGGTAAGATCCAGAATAGACAATATACAATATGTTGAGCCAGGTTGTTACATGTAATGTAAGACTACTAGAAAAGCAGACTTCATATGATTAATGTTTCAAAAATAAAATAAAAATTTAAAGGTCTTTTTTGTGTTTTAACCATATTTCAATCTTTTTTTACTTTTCTATGCTTGCTAGTGTCCTTGGTGCACTTCCTCCCGCATCACTTTTTATTTAACTTTAGATATTTCTAAGAGAATCCATGTAACCAGCGACGGTCGAGAAAGTGTTCAAATAAGACCTAAAAGATGCTCTCTCTATTTTTAGTATTTTTTCTATTTAATTATAGATAGTGGCTTTATTTTAATTATTTGCATATGTTTTTTCCTTGCTTGATGGATGAGGTTGGTGATAAAACTATTTAAACTATTGGAAGAGGCCTTTTATTTAAGTCTAGATTGACAGACTAATTTTATTTTAAATTTTATTTTCCTTTATATTTTAGGATTTTAATATAATTAGATAATAGATATTGATTTTCTAGCCTTTTCAAAAGAATTGTAAATCTCTTAAAGAGATATATACTTTATTAGTTTTCATATTAGAGAATAAAACTGTAAATTTATGATTTATGTTTTGCAATTTTTTTGCTATCAATTTTATCTCCTTTTCTTTTTGTGATTGTTTACTGTCTTTTATGTTTTAATTTGTCTGCATCACTAATTTAATTTGTATATTTGGGATTTGGATTAGTATGAATTTAATTTAGAGAATAAATATAAATTATATTTTATGATTTAATTTAATAATTGAATTTTTAGACTGAACTAATTTTTTAAATATTATCATTGAGTTGAAGGAGACTTTTTTCCTGCAAAGTTATATTTTGTTGGGAGATTATAGAAATTGTTTAGAGTGTTTTAAGTGAACGCGGTTTGCACCGTGTTTTTAAAAAATTTAAATTTTATTTTTTGTTAAAATAATTTTTTTTTGTATGTTTTGGATCGTTTTGATGTGCTGATCTCAAAAATAATTTAAAAAATAAAAAAAATCATTTTGATGAATTTCGAGATGAAAAGTACTTTAAAAAACAACCATAACCACACTCCAAAACAGACATTAAAATTTGTGCGTGTGTAAACCCTTAGAATTTCAATTTAAATGGACTTGAAAACATAAAAACAACCTTTTGTATGGAAACAATTTGTCTCAAAAAATATATAAAAAATAAAATAATATTAAATATACAAAAAGAAAACAATTGTCTCAAAATAATGCCCTACAAGTGGTACTTTTTGGGCCCTACCGTTCCCCTTAATATCCCAGCCCTCTATATATTAGTCCTCTCACAATTTACAAGCCCCCACTGTCCTATTACCAGCCTAGCTATTTAGGTTTCAAGGAAGAATGGCTTATTTTTCCTTCGATGCTTCAGCGTTCTTCTTCTTCTTAGGTTTTGTAATTCATCCCATTTTAAACAGAGCCGTGGCATGGGGACCTGTTGACCCTACAAATGGCTTCATTTCTCTCCCACTAAATCTATCATACTACCATATTCAGAAGCCTTACGATGTTCCTGAAGACCAGCGTTATAGCTTTGTCAATGGAGTTCATAAATGCTGGGTTTACTCCACGGACAAGCCTCATACTCTCACTAGTCAAACAAAACCTCGTACTGAGATAGCTATACAGGTAAGACTAGCTGTAGGAAATATTAAACACTATCTACACACTACACACAAATATAATTTTAAATCGGGTAAAATAATTAATGGAGATGGTCATTTCTTTAATTCCTTTCTTGGAAAATAAACCCAGTACACCCAAGTCGCCTAGGCGATTGAGATTAATAAAAATACAATTTTTTTTATTTATTTGGAAGGCTTATTTGATCATGTTTTTCTTGCTACAAGGGAGAGATTCAAACGCAATACCTCATCAAAAGAGAAACATGGGTGCTATCGAGCCACAAAGCTCATTGCAAGGCTTGTTAATTTTATTTATTTATTTCTATTATAAAAGATAGGTTTTGAGTTATAATCCCATTGAACATTTCAATTTTATCTAAATAATTTAAATGTATAGTCAGATAAAAATAATTATAATTTTAAGTTTGATTGTTGGATATAACTCAAATTTTGTTAAAAACTTTTACAGGTTCAATTTTTTAGATAGACTAGGTGGCTATAACTAGTGGAGGTCCATGACCCTCTCAAATTAAGTTCAGAAAATATTGTTTTTTTATTTTATTTTTTTTCTAAGTTAGTTTTTTATTTAATTATTTTTTTTACTTAGATTTGGATTATTCTTTGTTATGTTGGTTTTTAACCTCTTTCTAAAGGGTTGGTGTGTAATTGTATTATTAGATTATTTAACTAATAGCTAGAACCTCCATATTGAACAGAACTTTAAGTTTTTAACCTGCATGAGGCCCTTGTTTTCTTCCATACCGACAACATAGTAGTTGAACTAAACTAGTTTAGCTTGGCAGCTCTGTTTTGTGTGGAGGCAAACCTGCATACTAGGGCTGTTGCTCTGTTCTTGTGGTTTTTTGGCCTCTTCTTCTTCGTTTGGTTCGTCTTTTGCTACATCTGTGTGTTTTTGCAGATTTGTAACTCCTCCTTCCCGCCATCTTTTGGCGTTTTAATACATTTCACTAGTTATATATAAAAAAAAAAAACCTAAACTAAACTAAACTAACCAAGATTGCTTAATCATTGTTCTTCTTGTAGGGATATAACTATTCATCCGGGGTTTGGCAATTTGAAGGATACGGCTACGTGCCCTATGGAACATCAGGCGTGTGCATTATGCAAGTTTTTGGAGCTAGTGCTCCTCATGCTACAACCCTAATGGTTAGGGTTTACAATGGCTCGCTCATGTACTATAAAGGTCCAGTCTTGGTTCCAAACATCTATGACCAATGGTTTCGTCTAAATGTTATTCATGATGTTGACTCGGCAAAGGTAAAGGTTTACATCAATGGCACCCTTAAAGTAGAGGCAGATGGCCGTGGGGGCACATCTCATGCCTTCAAATGTGGTGTTTATGCCCAAAATAATGATTCCTATTACATGAAGTCTCGTTGGAAGGGGATCAAAGTATTGAAAAAATGTGATTGATTATTATGTATCCTTGATTTCTCATGTTGAGAAATATAGAAATAAAAGGCAATATGTTCATCCTGCAAATTGGAAGAGCCAGCCAGAAATTATATATTTGTGGCTCGATTTTCATATGTACACGTATAGCCTAATTATCAATAATTGGAAGAGCAATATGATACTAAATTTTTGTTCTAGTGAATTTTCAAAGTAATTTAAGATTAATTAATACCAAATTACATCCATCTTTGTGTCAAAATTAATGCATGAACCATATCAATAAAGTAATTTAAGGCCAATTCTTACCTTAGTTTAATCATCATGGAACATGAATTATGGAAGACATTTCAACTACTTCACATTAAATATTATTTGCTCTCCTCATTTCAAGGATTTTAATCAGTCTCTATAATAGACTTAATTAAATTATTATTTTTTTAATTAATGTGGGTGTCCGGGCCAGTTTGCGCGCACTTCGACTAATCCCACGGGCCCTGAAGTTAACGACCATGTAAGCCTCTAGTGACCATCATATTAGCAACCACAGGGTTCGAACCTGAGACCAAAGGAGGAGCAAACTCCCTGATCCCAAGCTCTTACCACTGGGCCACCTACTAGAAGGTTAATTAAATTAATCTTTGATCAATATATATATATGTGCTCGAATCGGCAATTTTGATTAATCCAATTGACTTAGTGAATTATATTATTTTGTTTTATTGAAGTCGAGATATTTATAAACAAATTGCAGCAGCTATTATCTAGCTATGACATTATAATAATTTATAGTTAACATGGGTATAATTAACAGTATTATTTGTGTTCATCCAGATAATATAAAAATAATCACAGTAGCCATTGATTTAAATTAATTTGGATGTTATCTAGACCTAATCTATTGTTTTATGAATTCCAATATATTATAGAAATTCATTCAGCTGAACACAAATATTAAAGATATAGCAGTCATAGTAGCATGCACCCAGTGTCATGAATATGGTTCATTAGGACAACCATCACCGATGAGCATCCTCCATGCATTTGTTAAAGACAAGATATCTAAGTGGGCTACAACAGTCCATCCAGGACATGTTGTGTCTTCAATCTTTGTGGACAGTCTCAGGGACATTTCAGAAGGTCTTGATGGTGAAGAAGCAACATAGGTTTTTGGACATATCAGTATATAGTAGAAGGGTCCAACAGTAATCCGAAACCAACCTTTCCCCAAAACAGATATGCTTAGCAAAATCAACAGATCATAGGTCAGAGGTAACAACAAACCAAAAAAGTAATTATGAAAAGAATTTGTTGATAGAGGACAACATATAGTGCTAGCGTATAGAATAGAGGAGGAAGTTGTTGAATGTAAGGGTAAGAATAAGTTATATTTATCCAGATTTGTGAAGAAGAAGAAGACAGAACAGGAGATGGGAGAGAAGGAGGAGGAGGTGAAGAGTCCAAAAAGGGGTAGTAAAGGTTTGGTCTTGAACAAGTCATTGACAATTAGTAGTGGTTATTTCAAAAATTAAGGCCGTTTGTTTGCTGGAAAATGGTTTTTTTTTTAAAGTAAATTCTAGGAAAGTGAATTATTTTCCGATGTTTGGTAGTGTAATGGAAAAATAAGTTGGAAAACACTTTCCAGTGTTTGGTTATGTCATGGGAAATGAGCTGCAAAATAACTTATTAATGTTTTATTTTTTTCAAGTTTATTAAAATAATGAGGAACAAATCTTACAAATTAAAAAGTTGAATGAGAATGAAATTGAAAAACAAATTCATAAATTATCTCAAATAAAATAAATAATAATTAAAATAATAGAGATCAAATCTAAAAAATAAAAAAAAATAAAAGATGAAGAAATTAAAATAATAATAATATACATTTCATAAATTATTTCAAATAAAATAAGTAACAATCAAAAGAATGAGGACCAAATTTGATAGATAAAAAATTTCAATTAAAAAATGATAAGGGAAAAGTAAATAACAATTATAAAAATGAGGATCAAAATTAATATAAAAATTAAATTATAAGGGATAAAATTGCAAAAAAAAAATATTCAAAACAAAAAAAATATATATATATATATATATTGCAATCAAAAGTTTGAGGACCAAATTTGATATAATCAGTAAATAATATGACATTTCTAAATTTTTCACAACTTCCGGAAAGTGTTTTCCGCCCAAAATAAAAGAAAAACATTTTCCTGAAAACCAAGTCAAATTTTCCGTTGACCGGAAAGTGTTTTCCGTTAACCAACTTTTCTAATGACAAACAAACACAAGAAAGTTTGGAAAGTGATTTCTCGAAAACCACTTTCCAGAAAACAAACATATCCTTAAGGTGGTGTTTTCAGAATTTATTTTTTACCTACTTTATCTCAGTCGATTGCATCACAGAGTTCTAGAAATGGTCGACAATATCAACAACATGATGACAATAATCTAATGCAGCCGAGGTTGTAGATATTTAAGGTTTTGAGTAGTTATATGGTGTTCTACCCCAAATAAAATATATGAATAATCTAACAAATACTTTTATGGACCAATAAAATAGGTTTAACAAAATCATTTTGAAGTATTTTTACTATTATACCACATTCTCAACCACAAACTAATATTTACCATGATTAGAAGCTATTGATAATTAATGAGAATAATTGAGGTTGAAAATTTGAAAATAAAGGGGAAAGATAACATGCATGTTAGGAGAATAGTTTTTAAACCTGATTTGGGGCAAGTCCCAGGTCATGGGATAAATGGCCAATTTTTTTATTATAGAAAAAACAGTAAAAATAACATCATTTTGAAAGAAAGAAAGAAAAAAAAAAGTCATTATATTTTGACTATTTTTTTCAAACTGGTCGTATCTCTAGTCAACCTAAGTTGCCATACTAGATCAATTCTCTTTCTATTTTTATTGAAACTCAGCCCATCTTAGACCTTGAGTCACCTATCAACTAACAAGGTCAGGTTTTAAAACAGTAATTATGAGTGATCATCAGTCAATTTGGTTCGATTTAGATTAAAAATTTAACTAATGAAATATTTTTTAAAACTTTTTAATTTGTTTTTTTGATATTTTATTACCATTATATTTTTTTTTTAATATTTTATGTGCTTTTTCAAATGAAATATAAGCCCAAAATCCCATGAACTATTGGAAGGATGCAAGCCTCTTTACTTTCAGATCCTGAAGGTCCAATCTTGGCCCATCTCATGATTCTTCTCATCGGATCTCAACCACACATCTGAAATCTTCCATCCATAATCTAACGGCTAGAAATTTACTCCCACCCCCAATATAAACCCCTCCACACCCTATCTCTCTCACCTTTCTCATTCAAGAACTCAAAATCCCCGCCAAAACTAACTGAAGATCCCAACTACCTTAACAGAATTCTCTCTCAAAGAATTCCCTCTCTCTCTCTTGAAAATGGGAGCCCAGAACTTGATGATCAACAAATCAACGGCCAAGATTATCCTCCATCTCCTCCTCCTCTCTCTCCTCCACCAAATCACCACCGCTACACTCACCGACCAAGAACTTGACTTTGCCCTCTTATCACTCCGATCATACGGCTACACGCTTTTCCCCAACGCCATCTCCACATCCGACCTCCGCCTCCAACTCCTCAACCAATCAAGTAATGCCACGTCAACTTCAACCTTCACTCTCTTCTGTCCGCCTGACTCCCTCCTCTTCTCTGTTGACCTCGCCTCCACTGCTCCTCACTATACGAAATCCCTCTTCCTCCACGTGTCTCCCTCTCGCCTCTCCACGTCAGACTTGAGAAACCTAACCGCCGCCTCTGGTGGTACCTACATTGATTCATTGGTGCCGAACCACCGTCTCTTGATTACTAACTCTCTGGCTCAGCTAAACGGTACCGTTGATGGGTCCATATTGGTCAATCGGGTTCGGGTTTCAGTTCCGGATCTTTTTCTTGGGTCTGACATTGCTGTTCATGGACTGGACGGGATTCTTGTTGCTGGATTCGATGAAAAAGTCGAAGACACGTCGTTTGAGGCTGCGACGTGGTCTCCTGCGAACGCGATTGGGTCTGCGGAGCAGAATTCTCCACTGGCTGGCAGGTTTCCAGCGAGGAGGAGGAAAGGAAGGAACCATAGGCATAACGGCAGGAACGGTGGCATTAGAAGGAATAATCACCGAGGGCGGAGAATTAACGGTGGCCATCGTCGTGGTGTTGGTAGAAATGTCAGCGGCGGTACTCGTGGTGGTGGTGTTACGCGTGGTGCATTTGCAATGTATAACCATCGACTTTAGTTTTCTGTTGTTGTTTTTTAAGGATCTGTTTGGATGTTGAGGGAATGATCGATTTTTCTTTTCGAAAGTTCTTGTGAATAGCCAAATAGAGCATATTTTCTTTTCTTTTCTTTCTTTGTAATTAGGGCCTGTTTGGATACTGAGAAATTGGATGGAATATTGTTTTCTTGGGATGTTTTTCTTAGTAACCAAACAGTTTATGATTGTGAAAATCAGTAGGAAATGTTGGCCATTCAGATTGTGTAATTAGATAAACAAAGAGAGCTTAATATGTAAATTTTTTCAGTGTTAATCATCAAAATTTTCAGTTTCAATTACATGGAAAAAAATTTATAATTTTTTTTTTATTATTTGTTTTCCTGGAAAAAATACATTGATTAAGATTAATTTTTTATTATGACATTATTATGATTTTAAACCATTGAAGTGGTAATTAATCGTATGAATTAACATGATTTTGATATTATATTATAAGTAGAATTGATGAAAATTATTAGCATAAACACAGATATATATAAAGTTCCATAGATTTGTGGCAGGAAATTGAAAGGTTACAAACAATGTAGACTTGCGACTGAAGACATGGCCATTTTTTGTACCTGGTGAGGAACATCTCAGCCTGAAAATTGTTGGCTGCAATCTGTAATTTACTTTATTTGATAATTAAGATAGAATTATTTCACAATTTTTTAGAAAAGAATTATGGAAAAAGAAAAGTTTGAAGCAGACTTTTAATCGTTTGTTTTAATTAATAATTACTAGCATGTGTTAGAATAGTTTGAAAATTATAGATATGACACGATAGTGGAATATTATAAAACTTAAATGTCAAAATAAATTGTATGAGCTTGTAGCTCAGTAATATTCTTTATTATAAATATTTAACCAATTTTATTTTTGAAAATTGATTGAGTCCCACTAAAAATATATTGAAACCTCGATTAAAAAATAACTTATATATAGTTTATGACTTTCTTAAAACCTACTTTTTATAAACCTTAACAGAAAAAACTATTGCAATGTCAAAGTTGCCAAGATGTTTGACATTGGGATACATTTTACGGTTGCGATTTAAAAATTAGGTTTAATAATAATATTTATAGTTGTTTTTTTTTTTAAAATATATATTTAAAAAATTTATTTAGCTAAAATTATTATAACATAGATTTTTGCATGCAAAATAAATGAAATATAGATCTCCATAAATAAAAAATATATTATTTTAACTTTTACAAGATCAAGGTTTGAAACACAATTATATATTGTAAGATAGATTTTTGCATGCAAAAAAAAATAAAAAAAATAAATCTTCATAAATAAAATATATATTATTTTTACTTCTACAAAACTAAAATTTAAAACACAATTATATATAAAGTTCTATAAAAAAATTAAAAGCTATTTGATTAACCAAATAAATTTTTTCTTCTGCAATTAGATAAAAATAAAAATATAAACTACCATAATATCAAATTATGATTAAATCTCTCATGTTATAATGATTCTATAATCCTATATTGGTTAAGTGCCGTGGACTTAGGCAACCTATAAACATTAGGTATCGCTTATCTCCTCAAAAGACCTTTTTGAAGATAAAACTCTCCATAGAGTTGTGAGTCCAAATGTAAGACAATATATAATGGATTTGAGTCATCATTATCAATATACATGGGGAATGTTCCACATTCGTACGTGGGTGTTGAATTAATATTGTTTCTTTCTTCTTGTTTTTTCTTGAATTATTGTATGAAATAGGGCTTGATAACATTATGCATGCTTATAGAAAGCCATGATGATGCCCCGTTTTACCATATGAATGCTCAAAGCAAAATCTATGGAACAATGGGCCACCACGCAAGAGCCCAAGTGGTGGATCACAGCTGCCGAACTGTGTCTGATTGGCGAAACGATGAGGGAGGGGCAAGACTTGACTTCACCACAATATTTTGTGGTGGTGAAACGAGCCGAGCAGGAAATATTCGAGTGGGTTGCGTTCAGGACCAATGAGAAAGCCATGCGCTTTCTTTTGTATTGTGATGGGTATTTTCATGTTTTAAAAATATTTTTAAAAAAATTAATTTTTTATTTTAAATTAATATTTTTTAATATTTTTATATGATTTTAATATGCTATATCAAAAATAATTTATAAAAAAAATATTATTTTAATATATTTTTAAATAAAAAATATTTTAAAAATAATTACTATCATGTTTTCAAACACAGTGAGATCTACGCTATTGGAGGCTTGTCGGCAGAGGTTCTTGCTAAAGCCTTCAGGATTTCAGTGGGAAGATGCTAAGAGGATCAAGTTTGGAAGGGACGTTACAACTTTGACTAGGCGAAGGTGTCGGGCCGGCTCAGAGAGGATGTCTGTGCATGAGTTCTGTACGCAATGAAATGGAACATTGTGTGTAACTATCATATATGTGTACGTGTTCTAAACCTTAATGCATAGATGTTTTAGTTTGTCAAGAATTTATTTGGAAAAATAATTTTAAGAGACAATAAAGTATTTCTTGGGGAGATCAGAAAGAAGAAAAATAAATTAAAATTGAGAATTTTCAATTAAAATCATGCCGTAAGGAGAAGAAAATCGAGTATTTCCTTGATCATCAATAGCAAGCAAAGAAAGTTACTCTAACCAAATGTTTTTTTTTTTTTAATAAAAACACTATAATTTATGACTCTTTTTTTTCAAACCGCAATTATAAGAGCTACACAATATTATAATTTAGTGATAATTGAACCGAAGACAATTGAAATTTATGAAACTGGTTCATGATCATGTTCATGTTCATGATATTTTTTTTAAGGTTTGGTTTAAAGGAGGGTGTTGGAATAAAAACAAGTTGGTATTAATCTTCATTAATCCTCATGGCCTAAGGATTTGATCTTGAATTTGGAGTTGATTTCCTACTTGACATGATGGGACTTGTTATTTGTCCTTGTTAAAGTTGATTTTTTTTAATTATCTAGGATTTTTTATATATTAATTAGAGATTTTATAAATATAAGGTTTAATCTTGTTTTAGATGTGTCTGCTAGTTTTTTTAAAAATATATATTAGTGTCATGTGTGGTTTAGAAAAAGTTGTGTTATGTGCAAGCTGAGCTGCATCTATCTTAATTAGATTTTAAGTGAATAAATGGTTTTTGAATAATAAAATAAATTCCGGTGATTTTTTTAGATATATTTTTTAGATTAATATGGGTATTCGGGTCAATTTTTTTATAGCTCGACTAATTCTACGGGTCTTGAAGTTAACGATCTTGTAAGTTTACAGTAATTTTGAAATTTATGAAACTCGAATTAATGATTCTGAGAAGTAAATCCAAAACTTAATTAATTAAATTATAATTTAAATTATTTTTTTTTTTTGATATTTACGCCTTGATAAAATTCCTTTGCAGCCCATAATCCAAAAACCTCAAAAGGTGTAAGATATTAGATTAGGGAGGACTTCTCATGGAACCGCTTATGTGCTAATCACTCCCGTACGTACCTTATCTATAAATACAACAATTAAGGCTCGCTTTGTTTATAATTTATATTTTTTGTGGATCCGTTCTTTTTGTTGAAAAAACTAATTTATTCTACACTAGCTAGGCCTGCCTTTCCAACACACCATGATTTTGTTGAAAATTCCACCAATCTTGCGGGAAAACGATGAAATAACTCCAATGTAGGAAAATATGATTTCACTTGAGACAATAAAAAGAAAAAAAAAGAAAAGGAGCGTGAATGAAGTTTCTTTATAGCTACCTTGCTAACATAAAAGAAATGTAGCTCTTTAAAGCCTAATATTGTTTTAAAAAACAAATCTAAGTCGAGAAAGATAAATCTAATCTAATTTGATTATGAGTTTTTTTAAAAAAATTTAAAGTATTTTGAGTTGATGGATTGGTTTGTGAGTGTTCTAAGGGTGTTAGTGATGTGTATTTTTTTTTTTTTGTTAAAATGACTTTAAAATAAGGTTTTTTGGTCTGAAAAAGCATTACCCTGATTTTCTAAGCACCATAACGATGGTTGAGATTGGGCTAATAGATAACACATTATCTATCATCACATGCCTTTTTTTTTTAAAAAAAAAAAAATAAAGACAGGTGACATGTCGTCTGCCACTTTAAAAATTTTTAAAAATAAAACCAAGACTAGACTAGCGGGCCTGGGCTTGAAGGCCCACCCACACGCCTCTTTTGGCCCTCTTTTGTTATATATGAAGTATAAATTTAAGAGAAAAAAAATTAACTTGGTTTAATTCATTGTCTGGATCACATGTTTGACAAGTTAAGCTATAATACTCAGGTTATTATTATTTTTTTAATTGATACTTTTTTAAAAGCTTATTGTTTTAAATAATTTTTAAATTTATGATTCAATTAATATCGCTCATCTGTGTTTTGTTTTATTTTAATCTATATTTGTCTCTTGATTTTTTCAGTTTTATTTTTAGTTATCGTTTATAATTATTTTTCTCATTTATTAACATACATAATTTTTAATTTATTTAATTATATATACACAAAAAAAATTATTTCACTTAGAATTCTTCAAACTTCTAAAACACATTGAAAAAAATCTACATATATTTTTTTAAAAAAAAAAATATTTAACCCGTGCAAAGTTCCATTAATATGTGATATCTAATCACTAACCCTGCACGAAAAGGATGGGTAGAACATATGTTAGTGAACTTTTAAAGTAAAAAGGTAGAATTCATCATTGAATATATATGAAATTTAAGGTATCTCAATATCTCACTTCCTCCATCCACTTAATTGGAAGCCCCACGAAGGAAATGAATATGAGAGGACGAAGAAAGCATGTTCAAAAAAGTAATGGACATTGCATTAATTTGTTTTCTTTAATTAGTGGTCAAAATACTGGTGTGGAAGGTGACTCCCAAAATTCCATATTCCTCTTGGAAAGGTGTCTTATATATGCTTCGGCAACATTGTAGGATTAATATTAACATGTTTAGTAGAGAATTAATTAATTACTTGGAACAAATTTAAATAATTTTAATTAATCGTTCCTATATACTTGTGAACAATGAAATCAAGACTGAAGAAAAGTAATTAGCAAAGTTAATTTCTTTCTCACGATGAAATCAGATGCAAGGGAGAAAAACACAGAAGGTTTTATGTTTGAGACTTCTCCTTCACAAGCTAAACTCTTGAAACAATCCAGCTAAGTGTGTACTACGTATTAATTTGTGGGAGGAAATTGTTGCTTCAAAAACAAGAAAGAGAGCAAGGAAAAGAAATCAGGGAGAGCCTGAATAGTGTAAAAACACACCAATTGTCCTCGTTTTTCTTTTTTGAGTACAAAAACACAAGACAAGAGTGTTGTTGATGTTTGACAGAAACATCTTGATCAGTGATCACCTAGCTCATTAACTATGTTTAACAAGAAATTTAGCTTCGGTAATAAGTATGTAGAAACTATGTATATGGGGTCACTTAGTTTCTACATAAAATCAACAAGAGTGAAAAGACAAGGAGCTAGGAAGGTGCTGATGAAGGTTACTGTGGTGGCTGTGATGGCTAGACTCTCTTTCAATCCTCCACCGGAGATGAAGAAAATCATCAACGGAACACGGTAGCCATAGCGGACCTGTAGTGTGGTAGCCGTAAACTTCATGAGCTTTCTCTAAAAGTCGCTTGAAAAGAGGGTGGTATAGATACGAAATTGGAATCACAAATCTCTGAAACCCACCATCTTCTTCCTCTAAACCAACTCGAACTGCAAGCCATCCTTTCTTTACCTTCTTCTTATCTTCCTGCGTATTGCTCATCTTTCGGGTGCAAGAAATTATGGAAGTAATAGCTGCAAGATTGGTATATATCGAAAGTACTGGATAAGAGAGGGAGGAAGTTCTTGTTCTTGGTTTGCCTTAGAATCCTTGTACTAGGAGCTTATATATAGATCCAAAGGAGGACGAAGCTGCAAGAAAGAAGAGGGGCAGTTTTGGGTTTATAATAAATTCCTATTTTTAGCTTGGAAAAGCCTGTCAAATGGAATCTCGATACTCTATTAATTTGAAGAGAACATGACTAATTGAATTTTTAATTTTAATATTATTTTGAAATTGTATTACTAATTAAATTAAGTGTGAGAGAGAAATAAGCTAAAAGATATATATTTTTTTAATATCTAAATAAAGGAAGGAAGGCTTTCTTGATGATATAGATTGACTAACAAGTAGAGTTAGGTTGTTTTTATTTTTTAATACACTAAAATTTTGTCTAAACATGTATTTTAAATTCAATTATTGAAATTTAAAAACATGACTAAACATATCATCAAATAATATAAAAAGATTGACTTGAAATCTCGACGTAATCTATATTAATTATAAGATGTATATCTAATATGGTAGTTTTTGTTTTTTATGTCTTGTAAAAATATTTTTCATTTAAAAAGTATTATATTAATTTTTTTAGTTTTTTTTTACAGTTTTAATGTATTGAAGTAAAAAAAAACTATTTAAATATATTTTCAAGTAAAAAAACATTCTTAAAAAATAACCTTCACCACAACAACAAACACACATAAAGTTAACCATATAGTAGGTGGTCCATGGTAAGAATTTGAGACCAAGGAGTTTTCTCCCCTTGTGGTCTCAAGTTCGAGCCATGTGGTTGCTAATATGATAGCCACTGGAGGCTTAAATGGTCGTTAACTTCAGGGCCTGTGGGATTAGTCGAGGTGTACTCAACCTGGTCCAGACACTCATATTAATAAAAAAAATAAAGTTATTAATATCAACAATTTCAATAGATCAATTAGTTTATTACATTCACAACAAATATTATAATAAAGTTACTATATCAATATGATGGCTAACATCATAACTTGTTAACTTTATTTTAAAATAATAGCTGATATGATTTTTTTTAATTTGATTATAAAGCATCAAGACAAACCTTCTAATGGATGTAGCCCTACATACCAAATTGCCCAGTCAGCATCACTGTTTAAAGGTATCGGTGATGACCAAGTAAGATTATTATTATTATTAATATTATTATTATGACTGAGCAACTAAGATTAATAAAATATAATTAAAGTAAAAATGTTGGTGTACGTGTGTCCCTTGTACTTTATACGGAATCAAAGTAACTTGGAAATGTGTACCATATTAGAATTTAGAGGGTCCCTATTGGAATTACTTTCATGTGCCGTCCCTTTACTTCGGAGGGTAACGCGTGTGGTCGGCGATGGAGACACTGAAGCTCCAAGCCTCCATGTTTCTCTCTTGAAACTCGTGTTGCTTTGCTTCAAATTCAAGCCTCTCTGTTTTTTTTTTCTTTTTCCCTTGAGATGATTTAAAATATTTAATTAATTAATTAATATATTATAATTTTATAATATGTATCTCATTTGAATTTATTTTTTTATAATTTATAATTTTATAATATTCTTTTAAAAAAAACTACAACCATAAAACCTACCGAATGCCAAACCTAGTCTAAAAAGCTCACCTCACCTAACTTTCATAGCAGAGAACATGGGTGCAGAAATTGTGGGTTGTCTGTAACATTATGGTAAGATTTGGATCGAGGATTCATGGTTTGTTTCAATCAAACAAAGAAAGGCATGGGTTCATTTCCCGTCTTGTTAATTTCCTCCCATATTTCTCATTTTCCCTTTTTAGTTTATTGAAGATTTATTAACTCCTAAAAATTTACAGAAATCAAGATTCAAGACTTAATATGAACTATATTTTATGTTACAATTATTTTTTTATTTGTTAAAATAACATTATTTTGGTGTTTATTTTCTAATTAAAACAATATCGTTTCATGTGTTTTTTTAATTAAAATTCAAGTTAATTCCTTGATTCATTAGATATCCTATCAATTCACTACTCGTATATTCATAAGGAGATGGAGTTTTTCTTCTCTATATACAATTACTTTCAGTGTTCCTCAATTTATAGCACAAATTTGAGGATTTTATCCAAAAAAAAAAATAAAAAAAACACTCAATGTCCCGCCACGTATTGGAGATCTCCATGCCACAGCTGGTGACCATATCAGAAAAGCTTTCTGAACTATGGTTTGCAGGCCGACCACACAAGTGGCTGTGAATGACAAGGACGCCTTTAACCTGTTCTTAACCTTTGTGAATTGCTTCTTTATTATCTCATCATTTTATAGTCAAGTGGTCATGATTGTGGTCTCCATCTTCCTCATAAAAGAACAAAAGAGACCAACCAGTTATTGGGACAGGTGGTAGCAGCCTCTATCCTCCACAGAGTAAAAATACATGTTTAATCCTTAAAAGCGTATTTATTGAAAAGGTTTTATCTTTATGTTCTCGGCCAAAAAAGTAGTCGTCTAGGGTTAAATAGTTTTGAGATATCATGGATAAAAAA
>Ga0307518_10000682_pt1 | contig 25524 bp, 15 predicted proteins | sample 25_EM_MG_FD_203889 | JGI IMG/M metagenome (GOLD analysis project Ga0307518, IMG submission 203889) | Populus trichocarpa ectomycorrhiza microbial communities from riparian zone in the Pacific Northwest, United States - 25_EM | ecosystem: Host-associated > Plants > Roots > Unclassified | place... | reverse complement strand
TTCGGCGAATCCCGTCCTGCGCGAAGTCGAAGAGCCGACGTCGAACGCGGCATGTCCCCCCACCGAATCGTCGCCCGAAGGGCCGACCCGGACAACATGTCCAACGACCGCTTTTCCTGCGGCACAAGGGACCCGCACGGTGCCGCGAACGCCAAAGGTGGTCGTGAGTGGCAAGTGCCGTTCTAACGACACTTACCACTCACGACCCCAAAGCGAAAAGCGAGCCTCACACGGTGTCGAACTCAGACTCCAATTCCTCGATTTCGTCCTTCCCCAGGTCGACCAGTTCGAAGTCGGCGGCGGGTTTGCGCGCCGCGGGCACCTCGTCCGGCTCCTCCCCCAGTTCGACGAACGACGCGAGCCCCGCCGGCGTCCGGTACTCGAACACCTCCCGCGCGCCGAAGGTCATCCCCTCGCGCCGGGCTCGCGCCGCCAGCTGCATCGAGACGATCGAATCGCCGCCCAGCTCGAAGAAACTGTCGTCCGCGCCGACCCGCGCCAGCCCGAGCATCTCGGCGAAGAGCTCGCACAGCAGCCGTTCGATCTCCGTGACCGGTTCCCTGCCGGCGATATGCCCGCTGAAATCGGGCTCCGGCAACGCCTTCCGGTCGACCTTCCCGTTCGCGTTCACCGGCAGCGCGGCCAGCGCCATCACCACCGACGGCACCATGTACTCCGGCAGCAGCGCGGCGATCCGCTCCCGCAGCCGCACCGGATCCGCCCCCGTGCCGGACACGACGTACCCGATCAGCCGTCCATCACGGACCGCCACCACCGCCTGGTCGACACCCGGCTGATCGGCCAGCACCGCCTCGATCTCGCCCGGTTCCACGCGATAGCCCCGGATCTTGACCTGCGTGTCCGCCCGTCCGGCGAACACCAGCTCGCCTTCGTCGTTCCAGTACGCCAGATCCCCGGTCCGGTACATACGCTCACCGGCCGCGAAAGGATCGGCGACGAACCGTTCGGCCGTCAGCGCGGTCCGGCCAAGATAGCCGTGCGCGACGCCGGCACCCGCGATGTACAGATCGCCCGCGACACCCGGCGGCAGCGGCCGCAGGAAGACGTCCAGCACGTACAGCCGCCGTCCCGGATGCGGTTTGCCGATCGGCAGCGTCGTGCCCAGTTCGTCACCGGGCTCGATCACCTTCCACGACGCGCAGAACGTCGTTTCCGTCGGACCGTAGGTATGCAGGACACGCAGATCCGGGCACGCCTGCCGCACCCGTTCCACCGCGCCGAGCGGCACCACGTCCCCGCCGGTCTGGAAATAGCGCAGCCCCGCGAAACACTCCGGTTTCTCCTGCACCAGCGCGCGGAACTGCCCGGCGGTGAAGTTCACCGAAGTGAGGCCTTCCGCCGCGTGGGCGGCGAGCGCGTCCGCGTCGATCACGCCGGGGCCGGCGAGGATCACCCGCGCCCCCGCCACGAGCGGCACCAAAACTTCGTACAACGCCGGGTCGAACGTGTGCGGCGCGTGCATCAGCACCGCGTCGCCGGGGTGCAGGTCCCACACCCGGTAGCCCAGCAGCGCCGCGACGCCGCCGTGCGAGACGGCCACGCCCTTCGGCGTCCCGGTCGAGCCGGACGTGTACATCACGTACGCCAGGTCGTTCGCCCCGACGGGTACCACCGAAGCCTCACCGGAAACCCGATCGTCCACGAGGATCCGCTGATATCCGGACGGCGTCGCGGTCCCGGCCCGGCACACCACCGCGGCCGCCGAGGAATCCTCCAGCATGAACGCGACCCGCTCGGCCGGATAGTCCGGATCGATCGGCACGTACACCGCCCCGGCCTTCCAGACCGCGAGCCATGCCGCCAGCAGTTCCGCGGACCGTTCCACCACAACGCCGACACGGTCGCCTCGGCGCACACCGCGCGCGGTCAGCACCGAAGCGAGTTTCCCGGACCAGTCGTCGAGTTCCTCGAACGACCATTCCCGGTCCGCGGCCACGATCGCCGTCGCCCGCGGGGTCCGTTCCACCTGGCGGCCGAACAGCTCCACCGCCGACAACGCGTCCACGATGTCGTCCGTCTCGTTCCAGTGCTCGATCACCCGCGCACGTCCGGCGGCGTCCAGCACGTCCAGCCTGCCGACCGGTGTCCCCGGCTCCGCGATGATCCGCTCCAGCACCAGGGTGAGCCCGTCCAGCGCCGCCTTGGCGACGGACGCTTCGACGACGTCCGCGTGATACTGCAGTTCGATTTCCAGGCTTTCGCCCGGCATGATGCCCAGCGTGATCGCGTACGGCGTCGCCTGGTTGAAGTCCCGCAAGGTCAGGCTGAGCTCGGATGGCGCGCCGGTCGCGGGGTCGGCGTAGTTCTCGAACACGACGATCGTGTCGAATCCCGCCTCGCCCAGTTTCTGGATCTCCGGGAGGCCGAGATGGTGGTGCGCCATCATCTCCGACTGCCGTCGCTGCAGCTCTTTGAGCATGTGCAGGACCGGCTGGGCGGCGTCCAACCGCACCCGCACCGGCACGGTGTTGATGAACAGCCCCACGGTCTGCTCCGCGCCGGGCAGTTCGGCGGGCCGCCCGGAGACCACCGCGCCGAACACCACGTCCTGACGACGGGAAAGCCTCGCCAGCACCAGCGACCACGCGCCCTGCACGAGCGTGTTGAACGTCAGCCCGTGCCTTCGGGCGAACTCGGCCAGCGCGGAGGTGAGCTCCGGCGCATGGCGGACCACCTCGCTCGACGGCAGCCCGTGCGCCTTCCCGGGGTTTTCCGGGAGCCCGAGCGCCGAGCCGTCGGCACCGTCCAGCTCAGCGCGCCACGCCGCCTTGGCGGCCTCTTTGTCCTGCTTTTCCAGCCAGGCCAGGTAGTTCCCGTAGGAGCCAGGGGCACGCGCGACGCCACCCGTCGCGTAGGCCTCCAGGAGATCCGCCTCCATGATCGCCCGCGACCAGCCGTCGATGAGCAGGTGATGGCTCGTGGTCACCAGACAGTGTTTGTCCGGGCCGAGCCGGATCAGCATCAGCCGCAGCAACGGCGGGCGCGTGAGGTCGAACCGCGTGGAGCGTTCCTTCTCCGCGATCACGCTCACCTCGGCCAGCGCGTCCACTTCGGACAGATCGGACAGATCCCGTTCGGCCCACGGGAGTTTGACGTCCCTGGGGATGAGCTGGATCGTCTCGCCGTTCTTCCTCCGCTGGAAACTCGCGCGGAGCGCGGCATGCCTGCCGAGGACGATCTCCCAGGCCCTGCGGAAGCGTTCCGTGTCCAGGGGTCCGTCGATGATCTGCGATTGCTGGATGAGATGGATGTCGGGCGCCTCGTCGTCCAAGGAGGCGTGATAGAGCATGCCCGCCTGCATCGGGGAAAGCGGCCAGACCTCGGCCAGTGCCGATCCAGAAGTTGTCGTCGAAGTGTTCACGATGCCCGGCCTTCGCTGAGTTCCGCTGCCAATGCTTCGAAGCTCTCGATCTCGTCCTGGTCCAAGGCGAGGAGACCGAAATCGGATGCGGTGTGCCCGCCGGCGGCGGGGTCTTCCGCTTGGACGGCCAGCCCGGACAACACGGCCAGCAGTTCCTGGACGAGTCGTTCGATCCCGGCCTCGTCGAACACGCCGTCCGACCATTCGAGCATGAGGATCAGCTCGGGCCCGTCCGGCAGGTCCTGGACGATCGCGTTGACTTCCAACCCGTGCGGCAGCCGCATGGCCGCGTCGATCGAGCCGCCGATCTCGCCCACCTGCTGCCACGCCCGCACGTCACCACCGTCACCGGCGGCGAACCGCCCGAGGTAGTTGAACCCGATCCGCGCCGACGGCAGCGCCGCCAGCACCGGCTCGGTCTCGGCGTTGAGGTAGCGCAGCAACCCGTACCCGAGCCCGTCACCGGGCACCGCGCGCGACTGTTCCTTGACGACCTTCAGCAACGTCCCGGCCGCCGAATCCCCGGCGAGCACCCCGGACAGGTCGATCCCGGAGACGTCGAGACGCACCGGATGCGTGCTGGTGAACCAGCCCACCGTCCTGGAGAGGTCCATTCCCTCGACCGGCTGACGGCCGTGCCCTTCGATGTCCAGCAGCACCGAGTCCGTCTCGCTCCATCGCGCCACCGCGCCCGCGAGCCCGGCCAGCAGGACCTCGTGCACGCCGCAGTGGAACACCACCGGGGCCCGCCCCACCAGCACCGACGTCTCCGCCGCAGGCACCACCCACGACCGCGAACGCACCTCCCCCACCGGAGCCTGCTGGTCCCCGGTTCCGACAATCGCCTGCCACGCGGGAAGTTCCGCGACCCGCTCGGCCGAGACGGCCCATTCCTCCAGCAGCCCCGCCCAACGCCGGAAGGACACCGCCACCGGCTCCAGTTCCGGTTTCCGGCCTGCTGCCACGGCCTCGCACGCCGCTCGCAGATCCGCCGCCAGCACTCGCCACGAAACCCCGTCGACCACGAGATGGTGTGCCACCACGATGATCCGGCCCAGCCGCTCCGGTCCGGCGTCCAACCACACAATTTGGACGACCACCCCCGCGGCGGGATCCAGCCGCCCGACGGCCTCCCGCGCCGCGGCGGCCGCGTCCAGCTCGCCTTCGACCTTCACCCGCGTGAAAGTCCCGGCAGTGCCGCGCTCGCCGACCACCAGCCGTCCGTCGACGATCCGTGCCCGCAGCATGTCGTGGGTGTCCAGCACCGCCGTCAGCCCCGCGGTCAACGTCTCTTCCGTCAGCTCCGCCGGAGCGCCCAAGACGATCCACTGCGCGAAGCCCGGCGCCGCGACGCCCTCCCCGAACAACCGCATCACCGGCGTCAACGCGACTTCACCGACGCCATCGGCGGAGTCGACCGATTCCTGCCGAGGAACCAGCGCCACCAGCTGCGCGAGCCGTTCCGGAGTCCGGTGCTCGAACACCTGCTTCGGCGTCAGCGAAATACCGTCGCGACGCGCGCGGGACGCGACCTGCATGGACGAAATCGAATCCCCGCCCAGTTCGAAGAAGCTGTCCTCGACCCCGACCCGCGCCAGCCCGAGCACCTCGGCGAAGACCTCGCACAGGATCCGCTCGGCCTCGTTCGCCGGTTCCCTGCCGACCGTCTTCGACGAGAAGTCCGGTTCGGGCAACGCCTTCCGGTCGATCTTCCCGTGCGCGGTCAGCGGCAGGACGTCCAGCGCCATCACCGCCGCGGGCACCATGTACGCCGGCATCCGCTCGGCGAGTTCGGTCCGCAGCGCCTCGGGATCGACGTCGCCCGGCGACACGTAGGCCACCAGACGGCCTTCGCGAACGGTCACCGTCGCTTGGGTGACGCGAGGGTTGTTGGACAGCGCGAACTCGATCTCACGCGGCTCGACCCGGAACCCGCGGATCTTGACCTGGTCGTCGGCCCGGCCGGCGGAGACCAGCTCGCCCTCGTCCGTCCAATAGGCCAGGTCGCCCGTCCGGTACATGCGCTCGCCGGGGACGAACGGATCGGCGACGAACCGCTCGGACGTCAGCGCCGCGCGGCCCAGATATCCTCGCGCCACCCCGATTCCGGCCAGGTACAGCTCTCCGACGACGCCCTTCGGCAACGGGCGCAGGAACGCGTCCAGCAGGTAGCCGCGGACACCGGCGATGGGCCCGCCGAACGGGATGATCTCGCCGTGCGGCGCCAGCGGTCTGCTCACCGTCGCGCAGATCGTGGTCTCGGTCGGCCCGTAGGCGTTGAGCATCCGGCGGTCGGCCGAAAGCCGGTCCACCAGCCCCGGCGGGCAAAGCTCGCCCGCGGCGGTCACCGTCTTCACTCCGGCCGGGAAGACGTCCACCGTGGCCAGCACCGACGGCGGCGCCTTCACATGCGTGACGTCCCAGCGCTCCAGCGTGTCGCTCAACGACGCCAGCGGCGGCAGGTCCTCGTCCGGCGGCATCACCAGCGTCGCCCCGGAAAGCAGCGCCATCATCACCTCCGACACGATGGTGTCGAAGCCGAGCGCCGCGAACTGCAGGACGCGGGACGACGCGGTCACGGCGAGCCGTTCGATATGCGCCATCGCCAGGTTGCCCAGGCCCGAGTACGTGACGATGACGCCCTTCGGGGTCCCCGTCGATCCCGACGTGTAGATCACGTACGCCGCGTCGCGCATCCCCACCTTCGGCAAGGCCGCGTCCGGGGCCGCCGCGAGGTCGAGTTGGTCGAGCACGACGATCCGGTCGGCGAACTCCTCCGGCACCGCGCCGCGGGTCTTTCCCTGACACACCACCAGCATCGGATCCGCGCTGCCGAAGATCAGCTTCACCCGCTCGGCCGGATACGCGGGGTCCACCGGGACGAAGACGCCGCCCGCCAGCGAAACCCCGAGCATCCCGACGAGCCACCACGCGGACCGCCCGGCCACGAGCCCGACCCGGCGTTCGCGTTCGACGCCGCCCGCCCGCAGGACGGCGGCGAACCGCGTCGCGCGGTCCCACAGTTCCGCGTAGGTCAAGTCGCCTTCGCCGTCCGTGACCGCCACCGCGTCGGGTCGTTCGGCCGCCATCCGCCCGATCAGCTCCGGCAGCGGTTCGCCGTCCAGCAACGCGGGTTCCCAGCGGGGCAACGGGATCTCGCCCATCCCGGTCAGCCCCACGAGCGCGGACGGATCCTCGACGACGGCGCCGAGCGCGCCGACGAACCAGTCCAGCAGGGAATCGGCGACGGCCCGGTCGATCTGCCCGCGCCAGTAGGCGAGCTGGATCCGGAATTCGTCGCCCGGGATCACCCCGACGGTCACCGGGTAGTGCGTCCCTTCGACCGTGCCCAGGTACGAGAACTGGTCGGCGAAGTCCCGCGGGTAGTTCTCGAACACCAGCAGCGTGTCGAACATCGCGCCGGGTCCGGCCGTCTTCTGGATCTCCGTCAGTCCCAGGTGTTGATGCGGCATCAAGGCGACCTGGCGCCGCTGCAGACCGGTGAGCATGTCCACAACGGACTGTCCGCCGTCCAGCGAGACCCGCACCGGGATCGTGTTCATCATCAGCCCCGGCATCGCTTCCACGCCGGGAAGTTCGGCGGGACGGCAGGCGACCGTGGTGCCGAACACCACGTCGGTCCGCCTCGCGAGCCGCGCCAGCACCAGCGCCCACGCGCCCTGAACCACTGTCGCCAGCGTCAGCCCGTGGTCGCGGGCGAAGCCGGTGAGCCGCGTGTAGAGCTCCGGCGCGAGATGGGTGACGCGGTAGTCGTACTCCGTCGCCGAGTCCGATTTGGCGACCAGCGCGGGGACGTCGATGTCGGACAGTTCCGCCTGCCACGCCGTGCGCGCCGCTTCCTTGTCCTGCCTGTCCAACCACGCCAGATATTCGCGGTACGAGGCCGCCGTCCGCTCCGGGAAACCACCGGAGGTATAGGCCGCCGACACCTCGTTGAGGATCACCGCCACCGACCAGCCGTCGGTCAGGATGTGGTGATTGACCACCAGCAGCCGATGCCGGTCCTCGCCGGTCTTGATCAGGACGAGCCGGAACAACGGCGCCTTGGCGAGATCGAACCGGTCCCGCTGCTCGGCTGCGGACAGCGCCCTCACGGCCTCCTCGACATCGTTTGCCCCGGACAGATCGACCTCGCGCCACGGCAGGTCGACGTGGCCGGCGACGGCCTGCACCGCCTTGCCCGAAGCGAGCCGGTGGAAGGTCAGCCGGAGTTCGGGGTGCCGGGCGAAGACCGCCTCCCACACCGAACGCAGCCTGGCCACGTCCAGCTCGCCGGTCAGCTCTACGATCCACTGGGTCTGGTAGATGTCGGGACCCTGGTCGTCGAGGGTCGTCTGGAAGAGCAATCCCGCCTGGAGCGGCGCCAGCGGCCACACCTCGACGGCGTCGGGGACCGAGGCCGCGAGTTCCGCCTCGTCTTCCGCGGTCAGCTCGACCAGGGGACCATCGACCAGTTGATCGGCCGCCACGGCACCCGCCACCGCGGCCAATCGCGCGGGGGTCCGTTCGCCGAAGATCTGCGAAGGCGTCACCAGCAGACCGGCCTTCGCCGCACGGGCCGCCACGCGTACCGCGAGGATCGAATCCCCGCCCAATTCGAAGAAGCCGTCGTCGACGCCCGCACTGTCCACACCGAGCACTTCGGCGAAGAGTCCACAAAGGACACGTTCCGCCTCGGTGACGGGTTCGCGTCCGTCGGCCTTCGCCGTGAAGTCCGGGGCGGGCAGCGCCGCCCGGTCGACCTTGCCGTTGCCGGTGAGCGGCAGCGCGTCCACCGTCATCACCACGGCCGGGACCAGGTAGTCCGGCAGGACCGCTTGAAGCCGCTCGCGAACGAGCGCGGGTTCCACGTCCGCCACCACGTAACCGATCAGCCGTCCGTCGATCGGCACCACGACGGCCTCGTGGACCTCCGGCTGGGCGGTCATCGCGGCTTCGACCTCGCCGGGTTCGATCCGGAACCCGCGGATCTTCACCTGGTCGTCGACGCGGCCCGCGAAGAGCAGCTCACCGTCCGGCGTCCACTTCGCGAGGTCGCCGGTCCGGTACATCCTTTTGCCCGGCGCGAACGGATCCGCCACGAACCGCTCCGCCGTCAGCCCCGGCCGGGCGAGGTAGCCGTCGGCGAGACCGGCGCCGGACAGGTACAGCTCGCCGACCACGTCCGGCGCCACCGGCCGCAGCGAATCGTCCAGCACCCAGGCCTGACGGCCGGAAAGCGGGCGGCCGATCGGCAGCACGGCGACCGGCTCGTCCTCCGGTTCGAGCACGTACCAGGTGGCGCACAGCGTCGTCTCGGTCGGCCCGTACAGATGCCGGATCCGCGCTCCCGGCGCGGCCTGCCGGACGCGGTCCACGGCATGCGCGGGCACCAGGTCGCCGCCGGTCAGGATCTCGCGCAACCCCGCGAACGATTCCGGCGCTTCCTCCGCCACCGCACGGAAACTGCCCGCGGTGAGATGTGCCCGCGTCACCCCGCCCGCGACCGCTTCCCGCAGCCGCCGGGCGTCCACCGGCCCCGGCCCGGCGATCACGACCTTGGCGCCCGACACCAGCGGGACCCAGATCTCGCACAGGGACGCGTCGAAGGAATGCGGCGCGTGCATGAGGACCGCGTCGCCGGGTTCCATCGCCCAGCCGGGATCCCCCACCAGTTCCGCGACGCTGGAATGCGGGACGGCCACGCCCTTCGGCTTGCCCGTCGAACCGGACGTGTACATCACGTACGCCAGGTCTTCGGGGCTCGCCGGGACGACGGCCGCCTCGCCCGCGTCGTCCGCGACGAGCATCGGCTCGATCCCCTCGGGAACGCTGTCGCGCGTCCCGGCCGAGCACAGCATCAGGGACGCGCCGGAATCCTCGACCATGAACGCCACCCGCGGCGCGGGATACGCGGCGTCCACCGGAACGTAGGCCGCGCCCGCCTTCCAGACGGCGAGCAGCGCCACCAGCAGATCCGCCGAACGGTCCAGCATCACCGCGACCCGGCGGGCGCCCCGGGCGATCAGCCGCCCGGCCAGCCTGCCCGCGAGCTCGTCGAGCTCCCGGTAGGTGAGGATCCGGTCCCCGTCGGCCACGGCCACCGCGTCCGGTGCCCGGCCAACCTGCCGGGCGAAGAGGGCCGGCACCGTCGACGCGGCCTGCGCTGCGGAACTCATCGTCATCCTCCGTAGACCACGGTGTCCAGCGGTTCCGGCTCTTCGTCGAACTCGTCTTCCTCGGGCTCCGGTTTGGCCGCGTTGTTCTCCGGCCTGGCGAACTGCGTGTGATAGAGCTCCGAATACAGCCCGCCCCGCGCCAGCAGTTCGTCGTGCGTGCCGCGTTCACGGACCGTTCCGCCGTCGATCACCAGGATCTGATCGGCCTCGCGGATCGTGGACAACCGGTGCGCGATCACCAGCGACGTCCGGCTGCGCAGCGCGGTCTTGAGCGCCCGCTGGACGGCGGCCTCCGACTCGGAGTCCAGATGCGCGGTCGCCTCGTCGAGCACGACGACCGTGGGCGCCTTCAGCAACAGCCGCGCGATGGCCAGCCGCTGCTTCTCCCCACCGGACATGCGGTAGCCGCGATCGCCGGTGACCGTGTCGAAGCCGCGGGGCAGGGACTGGATCAGGTCCCAGATCTGCGCTCCCTTGCAGGCTTCGATCAGCTCGTCCTCGGTGGCGGTCGGGCGGGCGTAGAGCAGGTTCTCGCGGATCGTGTCGTGGAAGAGGTAGGCGTCCTGGCTGACCACGCCGACCGTGCCGCGGATCGAAGCGAAGCTGAGGTCGCGCAGATCGTGGCCGTCGAAGCGGACCGCGCCCGAATTCGGGTCGTACAGCCGCGAAACCAGATGGGTGATGGTGCTCTTCCCCGCGCCGGACGGGCCGACGAGCGCGGTGAGGGTGCCGGCGGGGGCCTCGAAGCTGATGCCGCGCAGGACGTCCGCCGTGACGTCACCGTGTTCCCGCTTGGTCCGCAGATGCTCGAGCGACGCCAGCGAAACCTCGTCCGCGGTGGGATAGCGGAACGCCACGTCGTCGAACTCGATACCCGGCGCCACGTCCTTTTCGAGCTCTTTCGCGTCCGGGCGTTCCTGGATCAACGGCTTCAGGTCGAGCAGCTCGAAGATGCGGGAGAAGCTCACCACGACGGTCTGCGCGGTCTCCTGCATCCCCGACAGCTGCGTGATCGGCCCGAAGAGGCGCCCCAGCAGGGTGGCGATGGCGATGAGCGTCCCGAGCTGGAACGCACCGTCGATCACGAGCCCGCCGCCGACGCCGTAGACGACCGCCGTGGCGATCGAAGCCATCAGCGCCATCATGGCGAAGGACATCCGGGCCCAGATGGAGATGCTCACGCCGATCTTGCGGATCTTCCCGGCGCGCGTGCGATAGTCGGCCATCTCCTCGTCCGGGCGGCCGAAGAGCTTGGAGAGCATCGCGCCCTGGACGTTGAACCGCTCGTGGAGCAGGCCGCCGAGCCCGGCGTTCGTCTCCATCAACGTGCCCGTGCGCCGCTGGATGATCCGCCCCACCCAGATCCAGGGCACGACGAACAGCGGCACCAGCACCAGCGTGACGAGCGCGACCAGCCAGGACAGGTAGAACAGTTCGGCCAGCACCAGGAGGACGGTGACCACGCTGGTGGCCGCCATCAGCAGATGACCGAACGCCTGCTGCGCCATGATGAGCTCGGTGTGCAGCCTGCCGACCAGCACCCCGGTCTGGGTGCGGGTGAAGAACGCGATGGGCAGCCGCCGGACGTGATCGAGCGCCTGCACTCTCAGGTCGTAGGTGACGCCCTCGCCGATTTTCGCGGAGACGTAGGCCGACATCAGCGACAACAGCGCGCCCGCGACGGCCAGCCCGGCGGTCAGCACCGCCATCAGGATCACGACGCCGAAGTCGTTCTTGAGGATGCCGCCGTCGATGAGCTCCTTCATCAGCAACGGGGTCGCGATGACGACGAACGCCTCCATCGCGGCGATGAGCACGAAGAGCGCCACCTTGCCGACATGGGGACGGAAATACGCGAGGACTCTGCGCACCGTCCCGGGGCGGACCCGGTTCGACCAGGGATCGGGGTCGTCATCGCTCTTGGGCGACGCCCCGAAGCGCAACATTACTTCCATTTGGGCATCCCTCTCACGCACGAAGTCGGCGAGCTCAATCGTGCTGAATCGTGTCGATGTCCACGAGTGGCCCCGCGAACATCTCGGCCTGTTCGTCCACAAAGGACTCGCATGATACGGCCCCGATCACGCGAGTCACGCCTCCAAACACGTGAGTTACGGCTCCAAACACGCGAGTTACGGCTCCGATCACGCGAGTCACGGCCCGACCGGGATCCGGCCCCTGCCGTCCACCCCACGCCGGAGCAGATCCGTCAGCTCGTCCAGGTCACCGGCCCGCAGCGCCGAGGCCGCCGCGGCGAGATCGGCGGCGATCCGGTCGAGCACCGCCGCCACCGGAACCGCGTTGCCGGAGAGAATCTTCCGCCACAGCAACGGATTCCCGGCCGCGATGCGGGTGACGTCGCGTAACCCCTGCCCGGCGAGGCGCAGGGCGACGTCGTCGCCGCTCGTCAGGCTCGCCGCCACCGCCGAAGCGGCCACGTGCGGGGCGTGCGACACCAACGCCACCGCCGAGTCGTGCTCGGCGGCGCCGACGGTGACGGCCTCGGCCCCGCACAGCGCCACCAGCTCCCGGGTCAGCCGCAGGGCCTCCGCCCCCGTTCCGGTTCCGGGGCACAGCGCCCAGGGGCGGCCGGCGAACAGGCCCGCCAGGGCCGCGGCCGGACCGGATCGCTCCCGTCCGGCGAGCGGATGCCCTGGTACGTAAGAGGTCATGTCGCAGCCGAGCCGCTCCGCGTCGGCGATCGGATCGACCTTGACGCTGGCCACGTCGGTGTAGGCCCGCGCGGCGCCCCGCTTCTGGAGTTCGGCCAGCCGCTCCCCCACCAGCTGCGGCGGGACGGCGATCACCGCCAGATCCACTTCCTCGCCGGTCCATTCACGGCCGGCGCCGAGCTCCCACGCCACCCGGACGGCTTGCCCGTCGATGTCGGAGAGATGAACCGTCACGCCCTTTTCGCGAAGGGACAACGCGGCCGAAGTGCCGATCAGACCGGTGCCGACGACAAGCGCCTTCTCGATGGTCACCGCTACTTCTTAGGCCGCCCACCCGGCGATGTCGAGCCGCATGGCCTGGGCACCACGCAAGAGAAAAGGGGACTTTCCCCGCGTGAAGCGGAAAAGTCCCCTTCGCCCCGTCCGTGCCTACCCGACGCCGTCCGCGCTCATCGTGCCGCCAGGTCGGTCGCCCGGTTCTCCAGATGGTCCGCGAACCCCGCCCAGACCCGGGCGTGATCCCTGGCGAACCCGGCGACCACGCCGTACAGATGCGGCGGGACACCGTGCAGGATCCGTTCCCATTCCTGCCCGTCCATGGAGTGCATGGCGAGCATGCGCAACAGGATCCGGCCGACCTCGCTCAGCCGCAGCGCCGGGTCGGCCTTGAGCCGCTCCAGCACGGTGAGCCGTTCCCGGTCCAGCGCCGGACCGAGGTCGGTTTCGGTGAGGCTCAACGGATCCGGCTTGGTCCGCAGCCTCCTGCTCCCGTCCGGGGTCGGGCTCTCCCCGCGTTCCAGCCTGCCGCGCACGTCCCGCACCGTCTCCGGGGAGATGCCGACCTGCTTGGCGACCTGGCGGAGCGAAAGGCCGGGGTCGTTGCGGATCAGGTCGGCGGCGAGCTTCCGCCGCTCCGAACTGTCCACTGGACGGATCCGCCCGTCCCGCCCGATCCTGGCGCCGATTCCGCCTTCACCGCCCCGTTTGCGCAGGTCCGCCACCGTGCCGGCGGAAATGCCGGTCGCGGAGGCCACCCGCCGGTCGGACCACTGCGGATGCGTCCCGATGATCTGGACGGCCGCCCGTTTCCGATCCGCGAGCGAAAGCGGCAACCCGTGCCGGATGTTCGCTTCCACCGCGAGCACGAAGGCGTCGGACTCGGCGCCGTCGACGAACCTCGCGGAAATTTTCGTATCGCCCCTGACTCGTGCCGCCTTCAGCCGGTGCAGGCCATCGACCACCTGCATCGTCGGTCGGTGAACGAGAATGGGCGGAAGCTCCCACTCCGCCGACAACAGTGTCTCGACATGCTCTGGATCCTCGCCCGAAGTCCGCGGCGAACAGGCAGAAGACAGTCTCGACAGCTCGATTTCGACGACAGGGAGAGCGGACAAGTCAACTCTCGTCGGATCCACCTAGCCCCCATTGAATCTGTTGATTCATCAACTATTTGGACACGCCACGAAAACCCCACCGTCCAACTGCACGGCTTCGGCGGTTGGACACCATGAACCCGTCCGACGCCAGCCTCGGCCGTTGGGCGGGATGTCCTCGACGGTGAGGATCCCTCAAGCGCCACCGGGCGGAGCCGCGTGCGAGCGGCCCGCCTCAACGGTCTCCCAGTTGACCGTTCGGCGCGTATTCCGACGAACTACCGAAGCTGAACGGCATCCTCCCATCGCCCCGACGGCGATCCGCGAGACGAGCACTGACGGAACCGCTGCCCGCTTCAGTGCGAGGTCTCGGACATGTCCGATCTTATGGTTTCGGTTCAGAGGTTCGGCGAGTGAAGTCTTTGGTCTGCCTCGTGGTCGCGAGTCACCCGACGCGTCCCCCCTGTCCCCAGTAAAGCGCGCACACCATGTCAGCCCCAGCGGATGCGCACATGTGCAGCATGGCATGAACAATCCATGTCGGCAATTGACGAACAGTGTGATTTTCGTAGTGAAGGGAGCCGACAAGATCAATATCCGGAACACCGCATGCGGTATTGACTCGATTGGCGAACATAAGTAAAGCCCCCGCGTACACGCTTGTCCGGGCACTCCGGATTGGGCTGTTCGCAGGTTCCCTTAGGCCGTTCGCGCGGCTTGCCTTCTACCCGGATGATCACAGCCCCCGTCGGTTCACGTTCCGTTCTTCGACACTTATTCACACGAACGGCGGAGTCCGCTTCCCACGGTCTGGTCCGCGTGGAACGCCGAGAGCAAAGCGAGGGCTGGCATGATGTGAAGCGGTCAGCCCCAGGCCATCCACGACGTTGTGGCACCCCCGGGCAATTCATGGGATGAAATGGTGTTCGTGACCGGTTGGACGGATACACCCATAAAACGTGAAGGCCCCCTTCCCTCGGCTGAGCCGAGGGAAGGGGGCCTTCACGCGCGCCCGTCTACTCGATGGGGAAATCGAAATAGGTGTCCGGGTAAGGCTCGTCCTTCAGGTTGTAGTGCCACCACTCGCACTCGTACGAGCTGAAGCCCGAGCCCTCCATGACCGCGCGGAGGTGCGCGCGGTTCTTCGCGGCCTCCTCCGGGACCCCGTCGGCACCGTGGTGCGAGACGACGTCCATCAGGTCGTGGTCGCCGCCCATGTCGGCGAGCTCACCGGTGTCCAGGCGGTAGAGCGTGAGGTCCACCGTGCTGCCCCGGCTGTGCCCGGACTTGGTGGCCACATAGCCCTGTTCGAACATCTGGGGACGCTCGATGTTCGGGTAGTGCCTGGCCTTCTTCCGGCCGTCTTCGGGCTCTTCCGCCCAGCGCATGAAGCGGTCCACTGCGCGCTGCGGGCGGTACCCGTCCCAAAGGAGCAGGCCGAAGCCGAGCTCCGCGGCCTTGTCCCGCGCCTTCTCCAGTGCCGCGCAGAACGCCCGCGTGCCGACGACGCGGTTCACCAGGTAGCCGTCCACCGGTTTGCCGGTGAAGTTGTCCCACGTGGCGTACTTGGCGTCCCAGCGGATTCCGGGGACGACCTCGTCTACGAAGACGAAATCATCCCTCATTCGTCACGCCAGCCAGCGTCAGCTTCACCAGGCGGTCGATCACGTCGCCGAGCGAGAGGCCGGCGGCGTTCATCATCCGCGGGTAACGGCTGTACGAGGTCAGGCCGGGCAGGGTGTTGACCTCGTTGAGCACGACACTGCCGTCCTCCTTGAGGAACAGGTCCACCCGCGCGAGCCCGCTGCAGCCCAGCGCGCGGTAGATGACCTTGGCCGTCCGCTGCACGAGGTCGCGCGATTCGTCCGGGATGTCGGCGGGGACGATGAAGCTCGAGTTCTCGGAGCCGGTCTCGGGGCTCTCCTCCTGGTGGATCTTGAAGAAGCCGTGGGTCAGCGCGACCCGGTCGACCTCGCCCGCGAACAGGTCCTCGCCGTCGCCCAGGATCGAGCAGCCGATCTCGCTGCCGATGACGGCCTCTTCGATCAGGACCTTCGAGTCGTACTGGCGCGCCTCCGCCAGCGCGGCGGGCAGCTCTTCCTTCGCGGAGACCTTGCTGACGCCGAACGACGAGCCGGAGCGGGCGGGCTTGACGAAGACCGGGTAGTTCAGCTGGTCCGGGTCGACGTCGTTGTCCGGCGTGACGATGTAGAAGGTCGGCGTCGCGATACCGGCACCGTTGACGACGGAGTAGGTGAGCGACTTGTCGATGCACATGACCGAGCTCGGGAGGTCGCAGCCGACGTAGGGGATGCCGGAGATCTCCAGCAGGCCCTGCATCGCGCCGTCTTCGCCGAACTTGCCGTGCAGCACCGGCAGCACCACGTCGAGGGCGATCGTCTCGTACTTGCCCTCGTCCAGCACGAGCAGACCGTGCACCCCGCGGTCCGGCGACAGCACGGCGGGACGGACGTTCCCGTTCTCCCAATCCTCGGCGGGGCCGTCGCAGAGCATCCAGGAACCGCTCTGGGTGATCCCGATGTAGTACGGCTCGTACTTCTCGAGGTCGAGGTGCTTCTGGACCTCGCGCGCAGATTTGATGGAGATAGGATGTTCTTCGGAAAGCCCGCCGAACAGAATTCCGATTTTCAGCCTACCCATACTACTTCCCGCTTTCGAATTGGAGACAATTGATGATGGAGTTTTCAACAGTGTCACTCAGCGCGTGGTCCGTGTAATAGGCGGTATGCGGACTGATGAGCACGTTCGACAGTTTTTCCAACCGCAGCAACGTCTTGCTCTCTATCGCCTTGTTTCGGCAGTCGGCGTAGAAGATGCCTTCCTCTCCTTCGAGGACGTCCAGCGCCGCTCCGCCCAGTTTTCCGCTTTCCAGTGCCGAAATGAGGGCTTCGGTTTCGATCAGCGGGCCACGTCCGGTGTTGATGACGTACGCGCCGTCCTTCATCCGCTCGATGTTCTTCTCGTCGAGGAGATGATAGGTATCCGTGGTGAGCGGCACGTGCAGTGTCACGATGTCGCTCTGCTGCAGCAATTCGTCGAGAGGGACGTACTCGGCCGACGCGGTCAGCACCGTGTCGTAGGCGAGCACCTTGCAGCCGAAACCGCGCAGCCGCTCCAGGACGGCGACCCCGATACGCCCTGTTCCGACCACCCCGACGGTCAGATCGCGCAGTTCTTTCCCGCGCACCTCGTTCAGCCGGTAGTCGTGGACCTCGGTGCGGCGGATGATGGACTTGGCGTCGCGCACCGCCATCAGCATGAGCATCAGCGTGAAGTCGGCGACACTGTCCGGCGAGTAGGCGACGTTGCCGACGGTGATGCCGACGCTCGCCGCGTACTCCACGTCGATGTGGTTGAAGCCGATGCTCCGCGTGGAGATGTATTTCACGCCCGCATTGCCGAGCGCGAGAAGAATGGAGTTCGTGACCTTGGTCTTGTGCCCGATACTGATACACCTGTTTCCGGAGACCAGTTCGATATTGGCCTCGGAGACCGGCTCATCGACAATGGTCGGCATAATGCCGAAACGAGGTGCCATCTCCCGGAACAGGGCGGCCTCGTCCTGCCCGCATCCATAAATCGTGATTCCCGTTGCCAAGACGGCCGAGGAGGAGGCGGACGCCAGCGATCCGGTGCGGGGGGCAGCTGATCGCGCTGGTTCGCTGTAGGTCATGCCCGACATTGTAGGCAGCGCGATGTTGCCGCTTCTTATGGGGTTTTCGAGGCCCCGACAATAAGTTACCAACTGGTAGCGCCGGGTGCACGACGTTGTCCTTCACCTGCGCCGCACAGCTCTACCGCAGATCTTGCCCGCCTCCCCCGGACGCCGAAACCGCCCCGTGACCGATGCCACAAAGCCAGCCGGACACGAGGTCCGCGAGGTGTTCCGGTGCGTCCCTGGCCACAAGATGCCCCGCCGCCGGGACGCGGACGACGGCGACCTGGCGGCCGGCCGTGCGCAGACGGCCCACATCGGCGTCGCGCAGCGGCGATCCCTGGCCACCGTGCACCACCAGGATGGGCAGGTCCACGGCCCCGGCCGTGGCGAGCAGGGCGGGACCCGAGCCGAGGACGTCGTCCACCAGGCGGGTGTAGCGGCCTCCGAGCCCATGGAAATCGAGCCACGAGCGCGCCCTGCCCGGTTCGAGGTCGGGTACGACGTCGACGAGCACGAGCCCGGACGCGCGCGCCGCGACGGCGGGATCCGCGAGGGCCGCGAGGGCGGCCAGGCCGCCGATCGAGGCGCCCACCAGGACGGTCGGCGAGGGCTGGCTCGCGATCATCCCGGCGACGTCGTCGGCCAGCGCCCGGAGCGTGGTCGCCCGGCCGGAACTGTCGCCGTGTCCGCGCAGGTCGAAGGCCACCGACCGGAAGCCGTTCCTGGCCAGCACGGCGGCGACCGGCGCCCAGACCTCGCGGCGCTCCCCGCCCGCGTGGAGCAGCAGGACCGTCGGACCGGCGCCTGCCACCGTGCCTCGCAGAGTGACGTCGCCCAGGTCAAGACTGATTTCGGTACTCACAGCATCCCCCTTACCTTGGACTGTCAAGGTAACGTAGATACCTTGGCCCATCAAGGTACGATCCCGTCGTGACGACTTCCCGAGCACGACGCGCGCCGGAAGAGGCCCGGCGGCTGATCCTCGACGCCGCGGCTTCCCTGCTCGGCGAGTCCGGCGTCGCCGCCGTGCAGATGCGTGCCGTGGCCGCGCGGGTCGGCATGACCGACGCCGGCGTCGCCCACCACTTCGGCAACCGCGACAAGCTGCTCGCCGAACTCCTCCGGCACGGTGGCCGCCGTCTCCGGGACGCGCTTCAGGGCCTTCTCGCCGGCTGGCTGGACCACGACGCCGATCTGTTCGAGCTGGTCGACGCCCTGCACACGCTGTACCGGGACGGCTACGGCGAGCTCGCGGTGGCGCTGCACGCGGCGGGCTGGCGCGATCCGGGCAGCGGGATGCTCGACCCGGTCGTCGACGCCCTCCACCGGCTCCGTCCCCCCGGCGGTTCACGCGACGACACACGGCTCGCCGTCGCCGCCCTGCACCAGGCGATGGCCACGGAGGCCCTGTACGGAAGCGATTTCCGGCGCAGCGCCGGGTTCACCGAGGCCGCGGCCGGCGATTCGTCCGCGCAGGTGCGCTGGTGGGCGCGCCAGCTCCACCTCGCGCTCGGCCTCACGCCCGATACGGCCCCTGGTCCCCCAGGTCCGGGCTCACCCGCGGGGTCCGGCCCTCCTGCCCCGGCACCGGGGTGACCGTCGGCTCCGGCACGGGTTCGGCCTGGTCGTCCGCACGCTTCCGCCGCCGGACCCCGACCGCCACGTCGTCCTCGCGCCGTCGGGCGAGCACGGACAGGGTGAGCACGTGGGCCACCGCCATGAGCAGCAGGAACACGCCCAGCCTGCCGACGAACGCGGCCGTCGAACCGGACCAGTCCGGGGCCACGACCGCCAGCAGCGCCAGCATCCCGATCGCCGCCAGATGGAAGACCGTCACGACCATCCAGGCCACCGATCCGCTCCCCTCGCGGGCGTCCGGCGCGGTCAGGAAGCGGCGGGCGCCGCGGTACAGGACCTGGCCGTCCGCGACGACGAAGATCAGGCCGATGATCAGGAAACCCGGAAGTTCGTTGTCGGGCATCGTTGCCTCCTCCGTTTCCCGGGGGATACCCGCGGAACGCGGCGAGACGGGCCACGTGCCTCGATCGTGTGACCGGCCAAGTCCGTGAAGGCCCCCTTCCCCAAGCACAGGAAGGTCCCCTTCACTGCGCTGGACGCCAGGGTTCCGGCAAAGTCGAGATAGCGCAGGTCTGGGTTCCGAACGCTGACAGGGCGGGCACGGGCATCGAGTGCCCACACGGGACACTTTCAGGCAAATCGATGTCCCATTTGTGCACTTATGTACGATTATTCACGAAGTCGTGAGTGGCAAAGAGGGTTAGAACGACCAAAAACACTCACGACCCCCGCGTCAATACGCGCAAAACGCCTGAATCGGGCACTTTGGTCTGGCGCTAGACGCAATGAAGGGGGACCTTCAGGTACTTCAGCGAGCAAGGGCGGCGGTGGCGTGGTCGGCCTCACGTCTCGTGAGTGGCAAGGACGGTTCTAACCGTCCTTGCCACTCACGAGGACGGGCGTCAGCGAATGCCCTCCGCCAGGCGCGCACCCAGGCCTTCGACGTCGTCGAGCGCTGCTCGCAGCTCGGCGGCGTACTCCTCGGCCCCGGCCCGCAGGCCCCGCTCGACGACGTCCACGGCGTCGAACGTCTCGACGTCCCCTCCGCTCAGCGCCGCGACGGATTCCTTGACGACGGCGCCGAGCAGCAGGTCTTCGGGGACCCCCGGCGCCCCTTCCAGCGGCCAGACGAGATCGTCGAGCACGCTTTGCCCGCCGACTTCGCGGACCAGGCCCGCCGCGGTGATCCCCGGTACCCGGAAACCCTCCGGCAGCACCGCGCGGACGCTCATATTGCGCGAAAGCCAGTACAGCAGCTGCGCGTTCACTTCCAGCTTGACCGGCTTCGGCGCCAGCCACAGCGTGAGGTTCACGTAGTACTCGGTGAGGCGATCGAGCACCTCGCCGCCTTTTTCGAAACCCCACAGATTGATGTCGAAATAGTGGTGCCAAGTGGCGTCGGCGACGATTCGCCCGACCCCCGCGGCCGCACCGTCGTAAACGCAGGACACGCCGTAGACCTGACCATTGCGCTTGTCGGTGCCCTGCGCGACGATTTCCGGCTTCGGCTGCCCCAACCGCCCGGACGGCCAGACATCCGTGGGCAAGTGCGCCGGAATGACCAGCTGCCCCTCGTGCATGTGGTCCGGGAAAACGGTGATCGGTCCCCGCCTGCCCTGGAACAGCACGTGCGGCCTCCCGAACCGCTTCCGCAGGATCAGTTCCTGCGGGTACGGGTCGAGGTCGTTCGGGATCGGATTGTCGATGTCACTGCCCCACGGATCCGGCTGGTGGGTGTTGTGGCTGAACTCGATACTGGCGTCCGGCCGGTCGTTCCACACCCGCAGTTCACCCGCGCGCGGGACCCGGTGCCCCAGCGCCCGGCCGAGGTTCAGGTAGTCGGGCAGTGACGGATCCGCACCCGGCGGACGCGGATTCGAGTGGTCGCCGCAGATGAGCACGCCGCCACCGGCGTCCATCCACGTCCGCAGCGCGGCGACCTCCGCGTCCACGAGTTCGTTTTCCGGCTCTCCCGGCATGTTGGACTGCAGGAGGCCGAAGAACCACACCTGCTCGTAGCGGCCGAGCACTTCGGTCGTGAGTTTGTTGGCGGCATGCCCGCCTTCGTGCCGGTTGATCAAATCGATCTCGAACTCGGCGAAGAAAGGCTGATTCCCCAAAAGCAGGTCGCGGACGATTCCCAAAGAGAAGCCGCCGTTCCCCGAGAAGCCGACCAAATCGGTGTAGAACAGAATTCTGATCTTCGGCTTGGCGAGCGGGCTGATTTGATCAGCGACGAGACGCGCGTCGAACATCGATATTCCCCCTTGCTTGAAGCGCCATGCCGTCCTCCCCGGCGGCGCCTTCCCTTCCACGTATACCGGAACTTCCGATGGTCGTGCAGCCGCGACGGCGGACTGAGGAATTCGCGGTGATCAAGAACGGAATCGCCCGAAATCCTTTTCCGGAGCCGGATCGGCACCCTCGAAACCGCCCCGAAGTGCTTGCGCGAAGATGCGGGGATGGGTTACCGGACCTGGATGCGGTACTTCACACCGTCCGCCGTGCACCGACGGCTCGGCCTGGTGTGCCTCGGGGTCGGGCTGCAGCACGGCGTTCTGCCCGCCGTGGGGCCGCGCGTGCTCGACCATTACGTGGCCGTGGTGGTGTCCAAGGGGCGCGGATGGTTCGCCGTGACGGGCGGGGAACGGCAGGAGGTCGTCGCGCCCGCGCTGCTGTGGCTCGTACCCGGGGTCGGGCACCACTACGCGCCCGATCCCGCGCAGGGCTGGGAAGAATGCTTCGTCGACTTCGACGGCAGTGCCGTGGACGCCTACGTGGAACTCGGTTACGTCACGCCCGGGACGCCGGTGGTGCCGCTGGGCGACGTCGAGGCCGTGCGCGACATCGTGAGCCGGATCGTGCGCTGCGCCCGGGGCGGCAGCCCGCTCGCCCAGGTCGACGCCTCGGCGGCCGTGCATCACCTGCTGGTGGCGTTGCGACGGGCCGCCGACAGCACCCCTGACGACGGCTCCCTGCTGGAGGCGCTGGCGCAGGACGCCCTGCTGCCGATCAGCGTCGCCGAGATCGCGGCCCGCCGCGGCATGACGCTGCCCGAACTGCGTGCCGCCGTGCGCCGGAGCACCGAGACCGGGCTGAAGGACCACCTGCTGACCCTCCGCCTCAACCGCGCCAAGGAACTCCTCGCCACCACACGGATGCCGGTGCAGGAGGTGGCGCAGGCGATCGGCTACGAGGACGCCGCCTACTTCAGCAGGCTCTTCACCCGCCGGGCCGGCGTCTCCCCCGCGCGTTTCCGCGAGTCGCGCGTCCAGGCCGTCCCCGGCGGCTGGAGTTCACGCGTTCCCCCGGCCGACGACCCGCCGTTGGTGCCCGACTGACCGCCTTGGACTTCCGCACCGCGCCGCTTGGACTTTCCGCGCAATAAGTGCATGACCGACGCTTGAAGTTGACTGAAAGCGTTGACTTACGCGCAATAACGTTCATAGCATCGGCGACCGCCCCGCCAACTGTGGTGCGGGTCACCCTTGGGAGAGAGTCATGCGGACCCTGCCTCTTCTCGGCGCCGCGGCCTTGGCCGTGGCGGCGACCATGGTGGTACCGGTGTCGTCCGACGCCGCGCCGCCGGACGCGACGTACACCATCACGGTCGACGCCAAGAAGTCGTTCAGCCCGACCACCGACACCCCGGCGAGCAGCTATGTCGACAAGGACGGCACGTTCTACTTCCAGCAAGCGGCCGCGCTCTACGGCGCGGATCAGCCGCGGGAATGGGATTTCTACAGCGGACGCGATTTCGACGGCTTCACCAAGAACCCGATCAGCTCGGCGGTGAACCCGGCGAATCCCGCCGACCGCAACGACGACACCACCTGGCGCTGCAACAACAGCCCCACCGGCAAGGAATCCACCTATCCGCCGGCCGGGTCTGGATATTCGCAGCGCAATTTCTGCGACCTCGTCGGCACGTGGGTCGATCCGGACACCGGCGACTGGTACGGCCTGATCCACAACGAGTTCACGCCCGAGCCGTTCGGCGCGTACTCGTTCTCCCATTACGACGCGATCGACATGGCCGTCTCGAAGGACCAGGGCAAGACCTGGTCCATCAAGGATCACGCGATCACCTCGCCGTACAGCACGAAACGCGGTGACACGGCGGCGTTCCCGCATCAGACGTTCGACTACGGCGACGGCGACCCGCGCCTGTTCGTCGACACCGCCTCCGGCTATTTCTACGTCTACTACGGCTCGCGCATCGTGCCGAAGGCCGGTGCCGGCGGCCCGATGACCGGGCTGGCGCACGTCGCCCGTTCGCCGATCTCGGCCAAGATGGCGTCCGGCTCGTGGCAGAAATGGTTCGACGGCGGCTGGAGCCAGCCCGGTGTCGGCGGCCGCGAGAGCAACATGGTGCCCGTGTCCGCCGCGGGCGACACCGGCTACACGCCCGTCGCGGACGACTACGACCCGGCCAACACCGGCAACGTGAGCCAGCAGATCGCCGCGGGGCAGCTGCCGAAGAAATCGGATCTGTTCATCATGAACATCGCCTACAACGCGCATCTCGGGCTCTACATCGGCGCGCCGGAGGCCGTGGACAGCGTTGTCCCCCAACGGTATTACGTGACCGACGATCTGACGACGCAGAAATGGCGTCTCATCGGCGACACCGGGAACTACACCAACCAGTCGTGGTACCGCTGGTTCGTCGACGCGGCGAACAAGACGAATTCGACCATCATCGGCAAGCAGTTCCGGTCGTACTGCGCGGTGGCCTGCTCGAACAACGCGGGCGGCGAGTACACCACACAGACCATCACGTCGTCCGCACCCGCACCGTCCCCTGTGGACACTTCCCGCAGGTACCGGATCGGCCTCGGCGACGGCCGGGTTCTGGCGCAGGGCACCGGAACCGCGACGACGTCGGTCGCGGGCACGACCGGCTCCGACCGTGAAGTGTGGCAGTTCTCCTCCGACGGCGACGGTTCGTACCGCGTCGCCAACGCCGCCACCGGACAGTTCCTGGGCGTCGACGCCGTGCAGGCGGGCCGGGCGTGGGGCGCGAAACCGACCGTGACGTCGGCTTCGACGGTCGGACAGCAGTGGTTCGTCATCCCGTCCACTGTGGACAAAGGGACCTTCCGGCTGGTGAACCGCTACAGCGGCCTCGTGCTCGGCCTGTCCGGCAAGGCCTCACGCCTGGCGGAGACCACCCCGCTGCGCTCCTGGACCGACACCACCGGGAACGCCGTCGGCGGCGGCCGGACCGCGGCCGAGCAGACGCTGAAGTTCACCGACGCCGGCGCGGGCACCCTGGACGGCGTCCACACCTTGGCCGCGTCCGGCAAGAACCTCGACGACCCGGATTCCTCGACGGCCTCCGGAACCCCGCTGGTCACCTGGACGCCGAACCAGGGCGCCAACCAGAAGTGGCTGCTCACCAGGCAATCCGACGGTTCCTACACGCTGACCAACGCGCATTCGAAACTGTGCGCCGACGTCGAAGGCGGGGCCACCACCGCGGGCGCGCGGGTCATCCAGTGGACGTGCACCGGCGGGGCCAACCAGCGCTGGAACGCGACGAAACAGCCCAACGGCACCTACAAGATCGCCAGTGTCCGCTCGGGTCTGCTCCTGACCACAGCGTCCACTTCGGACGGTGCGGCCGTGACGCAACGGGCCGACACGGGCTCCGCAGTGCAAGCGTGGGCCATCGGCTGACCCGGCGTGGCCCGCTCCTGAAGGGGCGGGCCACCCGGGTTGCGTTCGTGTGGCACATCACACTCCCACTGCACGTCCATGATCCGCAACCGTCTCCCTTCATGAGAGCACTTTCGGTGAAAAGTTCACCGGAAGCGTGGGAGGGAGAACACCATGAAGCACACCGGCATCATCCGTACCACCACCATCACCGGCGTCGTCGCGGCGCTGAGCCTGGCCGCCATCGTCCCGGCGCTGGCGAGCCCGGCTTCCGGCGACCCGGTCACCACCGTGGCCGACCTCGACGGCGACGGCGAGATCGAGACCGTCAGCGCCCAGCTCACCGGCCCCGACGACCAGGTCATCTCGGCCACCGTGCACGGCGTCTTCACCTCGATCCACCTCGGCGCCGACAGCTCCGTCCCGCTCGAGGCCCCGCGCGTCACGGACCTCAACGGCGACGGCCGCGCCGAACTGATCGTCACCCAGTCCGTCGGCGCGAACACCACGTTCTTCACGGCGCTGCACTACGACGGTCGCAACCTCGGCCAGGTCGTCGGCAACGACAGCAAGCCGCTGTCGGTCGCCGAAGGCGGTGGCGTGGCCGCCCACCTGGGCTACCAGTGCACCCCGCTCGACGGCGGCGGCCGCACCTTCGAAACCGTCGCCGCCGAAGCCGACGACGTCGGCGCCGACCCGCTCACCTACTCGGGCACGCGCACCGTCTACACCCTTCGCGACGGCGCGCTGACCACCCAGAAGACCATCCCGATCACGAACCGTCCGGTGACCGACCCGGTGCTGGGCACCGACGCCGCCAGCTGCGACCAGGCCGGGAGCTGACACCCTTCCGCTCCGCGTCCCTGAACGCGTAACTCGCGTGCTCGGGAGCGTAACTCGCGTGATTGGAGGCGTAACTCACGAGATACGCCTCCAATCACGCGAGATACGCCTAAGGCGACACCCCCAAGCGCGTGAAGGCCCCCTTTACTCGGCTGAG
>Ga0307518_10000681_pt1 | contig 25538 bp, 11 predicted proteins | sample 25_EM_MG_FD_203889 | JGI IMG/M metagenome (GOLD analysis project Ga0307518, IMG submission 203889) | Populus trichocarpa ectomycorrhiza microbial communities from riparian zone in the Pacific Northwest, United States - 25_EM | ecosystem: Host-associated > Plants > Roots > Unclassified | place... | reverse complement strand
GGTTTTTAGATGGAGGATATCTCGTGCCTCACGAGGCTAACTTTTTGCCTGCGAGCGCCATTCTTGAAATCTCAAGGTTAATTGTACCAGGCCCTTAAGCTTGGAAAATTAGTTTTGTGGTCGAGGAATTTGCTCATTTTTCTTGATTTAATCCAACACCAGAAAAACTTCCTAGATTTCTTTGTAAATAGTGTTCCGTTTCACTCAAATCACTCGGAAAAGAACTTGATTTTGATAATAACAAACACTTGGCCCCCTCGACCTCAAGAAAAAATAATCCAGGTCTATATATTTTTACCTGATTGATTTTCATTCCGAGCAGAGTACTCGACGGTCTATATATATTCGCATGCTTGTTTATCCAAATTGAATAGGGAAATTAGCAGACTTTTGGGACTTGATATTGAGGCAGATTTGGCTTGATCGTTGTTTTTGTATACAGCATCAGTAGCCTGGTCAAATCAAAAGCAAGGGTGGGACTGGGCGGCTGGCTGGGGCTTTTTCCAGACCAAGAACCTAACAAGGCAGGCCATTTTCGCATTAATGCAAACCCTAGAAAAAGTGGATTTCACTTTTCAATACCTTGCCGCCATCAATCTCCCAGCAAGTGACAGTTCCTGCACCTCCGGCTCCAAGTTAGTCATCTACACTGTTTATTTTTATATTTTAAAAATATTTTTGAAATAATTTAAAAAATTTTTATTTTTATTTTAAATTAATATATTTATAATGTTTTTAGATCATTTTAATGTGTTAATATCAAAAATAATTTTTTAAAAAACAACCACAACCACGCTCTAATATTTATCTATCTGAGCATGAGCATAAAACCTATCTGAGCATGAGCATAAAACGCCAAGTTATGACACAGGAAAATGACGTTCATTCTACAGTAAGATTTAGCTCATAATAAATGGACTGCAAAATAACAAAAGCAAACAGCTGAGCTTGCAAAATATTTGTCTCCTAATATCAACTGTAGGCATTCAATAGCTTGAGAAAACGAGAAACAGTATTTTCTAATTACAGTAATAGCTTATATGAAAACTTTACGCTAGGATTAGGCTGCCCTTCCACCTCTGAAACTGAAAGAGGTGGAAGAGAAGCTGATAGTACAGAAGAAATAGTGGTATCTTAACTTCTTAAATTGTTCAGTAGTCCAAAGACCCCACAGAAGTTATACCAGTGCTCGAAGATTTTGAATCCTGCCGGTTTGCATAGTCATCACAGCTGCCATTGGAAAGCCTCTGAATTGGAAAAGAGTTCAGAAGCTCTAAACCTCGTTTTCCCATTTGCTGTACTTCTTGTGGTGAGAGTATTTTGATGTACCACACACTGTTTACAAATTCCCTGTAATAAGAAAGCACCAAATTGATCAGGAATTTGGCTGATGGAGACTGGAACACAATAGATAGAAATTCCCAGATGAAAGACGTTCAGCATGCATATGTATCAATTTCATGAATGTTATATACTGAATCTAGCCTTTCAAAGTTCGTGCACATCTATACAAGGCATTTTCTTCTTGTTACATCTTTTTCTTAAGATATTTTACAATATCACATCAAAGATTATAGATCAAATGCTTTAATTTTACAATAACAAATATAAAGATTATATAGATCAAATGCGTTCAATGATTTTAGTTAAGTTGAGCTTTAGATTAACAAAGAAAATTGTGTCAGACCAATTTGCCAAAAGTAAAAGTGAGAAACTCACGGCCAGGGGCCATCACCAAGGAGAAGAACATCATTCTCCCGGTCGATGAATACAAGCTGCCAGCCTGATCTCAGGGGGTCCTCCAGTTGGCCTTCGAGGCCAAACATGCGAGAAAGCTCACTGCGCAACTCATTGTAGCTGCTGAATTTGGTGATATCCAGTGACCTACCAAAGGACCCTGACTTGTAAACCTGTAAACAATTACTTTGTTAACATCCATGACAATATTTGCTTGAGGTTTCTAGATGATACATTCATAATGGAGAAATAATTGAGTCTACTAACACACTAAAAATTTGAATGCTAAATGTACAAGCATTCCATAAATCCCACAACAATGCATCCGGAAAGAAACATTAATTCAAATTGCAAAGTTACCTTAACAAAGGTTCTGGTTGGTGGATTTCCTTGGCTCGCATTTTCTGTGGATTGCAGGAAACATGAATCATCAATGCAACTTGAAGGTGTCATTGCTGGATTAAGCGAGAAATTGGTGCCTGCAGTACTTATGTAATTAGAAGAGAAAGGTATAGTTGTGGAATCACTATCACTTCCAACTCCCCTGAGACTTGACATTCCATTCTGCAGTAGAAGAGATGATGGCTCTATGTTGACACCGAATAGAAGATGGTTTTGTTGATCAGTGCCACCATCCCGGTCTATTGAACATTCTCTTCCAGGAAAGGGTGGCAAAGAAACAGAGCTAGGAGTGATGCTTGTGTGAAGTGGCCCCAGCTGCTCCACTTGGGTCACCATGCATTGAGGAGCTCCAGAGGAAGTAAGAGATTCAACAGCAGCTCGCTTTGAGGGCCAGCCAGATGAAGTTACCAAGGGATTTATTCTAGGCCAACTTAGCAAATGAGATGATTCATTCGGGGGAAAAGAGTCCAAAAGACTTTGCAGGGAAGAAACAGCAGGGCTCGTCGCAGGGTTCCCATTTGAGTCAGAATAGCTGTGCTGCTGGCACAGTGAAATAGCTTGCAATGGTGGTGTCAGGGATTGAGAGGCTGAAGCATATTGAGATATTGCAGAGACACCATTTGGGATCTGTTGGTCAGCCAGTTGCTGTTGTTGCAGAAATGGCTGCTGCTGCTGCTGTGGACTGTCAAGTAAGTGATGATGCAGCAGTTGTTGCTGAATAAGGTGTGACTGGGATGGAGTCTGAGACTGATGTTTATTCTCTTGAACACCTTGAAAAAAGGTCTGTTGAGGAGGAGACTGCTGCAACATACGTGGCTGCATTAAAGCAGCACTCCTGGTTGGGAGATTCTGGTGTTGCTGGAATTGCAAAAAGGATGCAGCTGATGATTTGGAAGGATCTAGAGTCCTCATTTCCTGAAAGGCAGCAGTAGCCATAGTTTGGTAGACATCATTTTGCAAACCTAGCATTGAAGCATCAACTCTTGGCTGCACCCATGGTGAAACTCCAGTTCCCTGAAAGTTCAAAGATTGATATCCACAGTCTCCATCTCCTCGTAGCCACATAAGGGACGGGTTCTTTCCTAGATCATCATCCTTGATGCCTAAACCTGGCAAAGTAAGGTGAAAGGTTAAAAGAACAACAAGGAAAGAAAAATCATGGAAGTACTTTAAAATGAGAGCTTATAAGATAGTAGCATCCATCAAACCCTCAAAATGGTGTAGACAAGCTTACCATGGAAAGAGGGTAGTCCTGGTGGCCATGGCCGCTTGAGCCTTAGGGGAAATGGAGATGGATATGTAGGGAAAGTGGTTAGTGGTTCAATCTCCCAAAGAGAAACTCTTGGCTGCCTCTCCCCATCTGTAGACTCATCCCAGCCAACCTGCATGCACATCCTCTATTTGTATTAAGATACAGTTTTGGACATTATAGCAAGCAAATATTTGAAAGGTGATTTGGCAAAGGCAAAATTCTACTTGTACCAAGCATTTAATTTATTCAAAAATAAATAATATCAGCGTCGCTGATTGTTCTTGGCATACCTTGACTGAACGCCATTGTGAATTTGGCCACCTAACAACATCCAAGTCACTTATGCCAGTTATTGTACCCATGTAGCTGGATAATGAACAACTGTCAGATGTCTTCATTGAAACAAAATTAAAATGCTTTTTGGAAAGAATATTTAGCACTAAGAAGGAAACAAAACAACAAGAGAAGTAAGCTAGAAATTACAGAGCCTATGCAGGCATTAGGTAGCAGTACAAGTGCAGAAAAGTGAGGCGGGACAAATCATGTCTTCTCACTCTAATCAATTGAATGTGACAACAAACCATCTAATGAAATACCAGGCAAACATTTGTCTTGTCATTGATCAACTGTCACCCTTGGCCAATAAGAAAGGAGGATTTTTCTCATTCCAGTTGTCAACAAAATGTCAAGAAGATAAAACCCAATCACGGAAGAATCATAACTATCATATGTGAACGTGAATAAAAGTTCAGGGCGTACCGACGGACACTTGATTCTTCTGTTTCGAACATCATCCTAAAGCGCATGCCAACAGACACACGAGTATAATAAACAGCTTTAAGATATTTGGCCAGTGGTATGACGAACTCTGATGGACTAGCCCTGAATAAGAGGTGACAAAAATTTAGAGGGCAGATAAGTAATTTAAAATTTCACTTTCACAAGCACAATCATACCTTGGATTGTAAAATATGGTAAAACGGCTATTTGTTGCAGCTGCATGAGCTGCAGCAGCAAGAAGGCCCAAGTGCATGCTATCGCTTGATAAGACTGATGAAGGCATCACTGTTTGCGGTCGAGTAGCGCGCCTAATGCCAAGTAGTAGCTGATTCTTTTCATTCCTGATGAACAGAAACAGGCTCCAATTGAAACACTAACAAGATGCATGGTTTATAGAAAACCATATACATACAATTTAAAGAGCGAGGATGTTCTTAAAAAATCCACATCATGCACTACATATAACATACAGTGGGGACTCTTGTGACCACAGATGTTTTACCAGATTGCCAGTGCATTATGCTCCTAATCTAAACATAGTGTCATGTGCATTCACTGGAATTCCAAGAGAGTGCACAAACTATGTAGTTAAGATGATCAGGATGAGATTCCAGCCTTGGTGTCCCCAAGTTCATTAGACTATATTAAACTAAAAACACACAATATAAAGTAAATTAAAAGTATCAATACAGTGGAGCTAACCAACAGCATACCAGATAAAAAGCACTGAATCCCCAGCAACAAGTCTTTTAGCACTCACGAACACACTCCACCCAGTTGTAAGAAGGTGTCTTTTCGGCTGGCCTGATTAAAGAGAAGTCAAAATTTGTTAAGAGTGGAACCTGTAATTCAAGAGTAACTTCTTGTTTGGCTTAAATTCTCCAAAAAGAATAGAATCATCTTCTATCATACGTTGTAAGCAACTAGAATCATTCCAATAAGATTAGTCAGTTAATTATGACAATTTAGAATGGTTCTTTGAGAATTTGAATCTAAAAGCTCTAAAAATATAGTTTACACCATCAGTTCATGCAAAAAGCAAGTTTTACAGAGAATAATGTAGACATAGAGCAGGCAAATGACATAACAAACAAAAGACCTAAAAATTGAGTCAAGGAAAAGAGGAATATAGATTAGTCAGTTAGTTAATAAGTTGTAACTCTAAACAAATAATGAGTTTGAAAGACAATAATTCATAAAAACAATACTGCTTAGTTTTAGTATTTTAGTACTTTTATCGTCAGATACACAATAGTTTATTGACCTGTTCATCACATATTGTGTTTAACCCAATCAATTCAAAAAACTAAATGAAGATGAGGCTCCACTGGATGCACTTAGACTGACATAAAGAATGAATACGGTGCTCAATTGACAAAATCAGAGTTAAAAACACAAAAAAAACTAACCGCGAAATATGTGTCTGAATTTCCATTCATTATCATGCAAATCCCTAGCAATCAACTCTTGAGCTGGAGGATGCTGAGAAAAATCCTGCAAGTAAACAGTAGATGGAAATTAATGGTTGCATTTCATAGTTAGATTGAATATTTACCAATGGGTCAGGATTTCATCAGAGTTGGAGAACTGAAAAATTGATGGACACCTTCCATAGTTAGATTGAATATTTACCAATGGTGGGAACACTTTCTCGGCTGCCCGCCGAGGGACAGAGAATCCTCCGTGAGTACTTGTGTCACTGGCAGTCAAAGTCTTACAGAAATAATTGGTTGGCTGTTTGCTAGGGGTGCCCATATCTGCTGGAAGGTAGGCAGCCTTTTGCTCTTGCTGCAGAACAAGGTCATTGTCAGTATGTAATGCTACTCATATAGAGTAATCCATAAGAACAACTAATGAAAAAGGCCAATAAAAACAAAAAGGCATACCGGACTTAGTGGCTGCAAGGTCATTTGTGCATAAACTTCATCCGTCTCAACATCTGCCTGAAATTGAGAAATAATATGTGCCTTCAAGAACGAAAGGAATATTCAGAACCAGAAGCTAACAAAGCAAAGCAAGTCTTACATGCATGGTCACATTGTGAAGCTGACAGATAAGTTGTGCGGGCAAGCTTGGGTAGCTTGGAATCTGGGCATTTACTTCCTTGTTCGTTGATGCGGCAACCTACATAAAAGGCCATTGCAATATAAATGAAATGAAGCACAAAGAGTTGTTGACAGTCATAAGTCAATATCGAGTGTGACAACGAGGAAAAATCAGATACACATTTTTGCATACAAGCACAACTTCAATTTTCAATATGCACTAATAAATACAGTGGACGTTTAAGAGAATCGGTGAGCAGCTTGATCAGCTTAACTAGCACCACAATGATCAGAGATTGTCTCGTACACATTGTTGATTATTTATATTATGTCATACTAGTAAGTTACACATTAGATGTTAATGATCAAACTGAATTACTCTAAAATTTCAACTACCTGCAAGGAAGAGACAGCCTTTGTAGGCTATATTCAGATACTCGTTCTACCTAACACATAATTATTCATTAACAATAAAGGGATCTGATCCACAGGTGAATGTAAGCAGGCTAAAATCGGAGTTCTGCTAACCTGCTCACTGTGACCTTGTGGGAAATAAACAGCGCGGCTTCCAACAGCAGGAAGAGAAACAAGAGGACCCGCACATGCGTGCCATAGTTCAGAATTCAGCACCCGCTTTTCCACTGCAAAATCCCCAAAGTAATGTGATAAAATTACATGAAAAACTGCTACTTTTGCGAAGAAAACTTTTTTAAAAAAATATGGCCACCAATTAGCTTGAAGTAGTTAAGAATGTTGAACAAGGGCTTTGAAACAGAAACTAAATGAAAATCACTTCTCCCAAACCCCAAACCAGGGCAAATATTTTTGAAAAAAATAAAAAGCCAAACGAAGTAAATTCAGCAAGGTGAACTATATTAACACTCTGCTTGATCCCTGAGAAAATTGAGGGAAATTAAAAAAAAACATTGGAAAAGGTTCAAAACTTGGATACACAGTAAGTTCTCTGAACATAGGACTAGAAAATTCAGAATTAAAGAAGAAAAAAATTTGAAGAACTTAATCAAAGTTTAAGTGTGGATTATATCGACCAAGCATGATATGATTTTCCAAGATCTCATTTACTCAGCCACCAAAATTATAGCTGAAGCAAAAATGAAATGAAAAAAAGAATAGAGAGGCAATAATAATTAAACACACAGACCTTCGTGGGTTTGTGGATTAAAACCAGCTGAAGAGTGCCTCATTAAGACTGAGAGAGGGGGAGAGATTTAATAACACAATCGCAACAAGTTTAGACCCACAACCCAAACAATCTTCACTAATTTCTTCCCTTCACACAATGACACTATCATGCCTTCTTCTTCCTGTTCTTCACCTTTTTACCTTCCCTCTTACCCAAAAAAGAATGACAAAACTATTAAACCATCAAAGACAAGTTCATCTGGAAGCCAAGAAAAGCAAAGAAACGGACCCAGTTTCTAAATCCTCAACCGAAACCGGTTTTGCTACAAAACACGATCGATTTCAGCCTCATCCGCTTTTCAAATAAGCTTTAACCAGCCGACAAAAGCACTCACTTGTGCGTCTCATTTAAGCTAGATCTTAGTTGAATGTAACTAAATTTTGAGTTCTCTGAGAAAACCCAGATCTTTTCACACCCCAAATAGCATTAACTATGGACTAAAAACCGAGTGCGCAACATTTTCATAGCTACCACACCACACTGCTTCAAGCACTTGTATGCTACCTATATTCACAACATCTTAACAGAGGAGAAGAAACGGAAGATTTATGGGGAGAGTTTATTTTTCCCAGCAATGATGGATATTATAGTACGTGATTGTGTTGCTTGCTGCTGATGCTTCTGCTTTTACCTCTTTCTTTGTTTTTCTCTTTTCTTTTCTTTTTAATGGGGGCTCAGTCAATGAAGAGGACATGTAACCGCCACCATCTTTTAGCTGTCTTTTTTATACTAGCATGAGAAGAAAGGCTAGGCGAGCCAAGGTTCCTCCTCCTGAGTCCTCCCTGAACACAGAAAAGAAAGAGAGTGAAGTAAACAGATGGAGTGTGTCAGATTTCTTATTAGAAAGCGAGAGATGAGGAGGGTGTCTGAGAGTAGAGCGTGTGCTGTAGTTTTTTAAAGTAATTTTAAATATATTAAGATACTTTTTTTAATTTTAAAAATTTACTTCTATCATTAATTCATCATTCAAGAAAATTAAAAAAAAAATTAACAAATACCGTATTTTAAAGTAATTTTAAATATATTAAAATATTTTTTTTTTAATTTTAAAAATTTACTTTTATCATTAATACATCATTCAAAAAAAATTTAAAAATATAAATTTTAACAAATACTTTATTTCTAAATATATATAAGAATCAATGAAGTGTTGGTCTAGCAGTTAAGGTATTGATATATCCCTACAAAAGTAAGAATACAAGTTTGATTTTCAGGAAATGTATTTATTAGAAAGGGTAGCCACGGACACCGAATAAGACTAATTTCATCATTTAAATAAATATAAGATGCCCAAATAAAAAAAACATATGGAAGGAGAGTTGCATATAATTTCTTTCTTTGCTTTATTTTCTTTTGCTGGAACTCCATAACTTTTATATTCTTTTTGTTTAATATGTATTTTGTACTGCAATAGTTTTCATGACAATTATTATATTTAATATTACAATAGTTTATATAGCAGCAATTTAAAAAAATATATAATTATAATTTTTTCATAATTAAAGTTTTAAAAAGAGTTTTTGATTAAATGTATGTAAAATTATAATATATGATAATTAACCAACGAGTGGTTTTGTTAAAATTCTTTAGTTGATTGTTTAGGTGTCTAATTTATACCCTTATGCGTGTAATGGAGGACATGGACGGTGGATTAGAGAAAAAGAAAAACAAAAGATTTTGATCTATTAAAACAATGTATCCGAAATAGATATTTTAGGTTTTAATAGAAGTTTTGTTGGAATCAATGGCTATGATTAATTTTGTTGTATAACAAATTAGGCTTTTTATGTTGTTGGATTTTTTCATTAATAAAATTTAAAAAATATAAAAATATCTTTTAACACAAGACTCGATGTACTGTGTATTGAAACAATACACAAGACTCCCAACAACTAAAAGCTTTTTTTTATTGTGTTGTTAAAAGTATTATTTTGTCATTTTTTTATTGAAGCAACGAGTGACAGTGTTGATGCGGCAATTCAATATCAGCAACACTTTCTTTTCTTTTTTGCTCTCCTCACCTTGAAATTCATGTTAGTTATATATAATTTTAGAGTTGTCCCTTATTTATTGATATTTAAACTCCAATTCTTATTCTTTTAATTTTTAGCTAAAATTTTAATTTGTTTTCAATTTTATCATTCAATCTTATTTTTCTATATGCTTTTTTTTTTCAATTTGGTTCTCATTTTTTTATCATTTTGTTACATTGATTTCTCTTTTCAATTTCATTCTTCAATTAAAATTTTATAGTTGTCATCTTATTTATTTTTTGTTTCAATTATGATCATCATACTTCGAATTGTCCATTTATTAAATTGATTTTTATTTTTAATTTCACTATTTAATCAGAAAGATTTAGTTATTCTCTAATTTATTTTTTATTTCCATGTTGATCTGCATTCTTTAAATTGTTAATTCTTATTTTGGATTCTTTTGTATACTTTTTTTTATTTCTAATTCAATCCTTCAACATTTGATTAGTTCAATTTCACTCTTCAATCAAAAACATTTAGTTGTCCTCTAATTTATTTTTTATTTCAATGTTGATCCTCATTCTTTTAATTAGTATTTTTTTCAATTTCATTATTCAATATTTTATTGGTTGAGAATTGAGCTTCGTGGTTTTTTCAAATGGGGTGCTTTCGGTCTAATGACTTGAATTAATGGGTTTCGAAAGTTACCGTGGCTTGATATATTTTATTATTACTATTATTATTATTATTATTATTTACTTATTTTCTTTTTTGATTTCGTCAATCGATATTGGTTTTTTTTCAACAATGGGCCTTGTAGTTTTCTTCATTTTCTTTTCTACTGGGTTATCCTGATCTCATGACCTAAGCTGCAAATCTGGCAGGTTGACCTGAGTTGGTTTGACTTTTTTTATGGGGTTGCTTTTTTTTTAAAAAAGGAATTTTAATCTTATCTTGAATATTATTTTTTATATAAAAAAAATAATAGTTCGACCCTACAACATAGTCTGGATCAACATCTAGTAGTTATATTAAAGTTTGTGATAAGACTAGAAGATAACTGAGTCTTTTAAATTTATGTGAGAAATGTCATCCACCCCATCATTTATAAAAGCTTAATCATGTTTTGGCAAACTGAAACTTCATATACTTTGAGACATGTATCATGTTTAATTGGAACATTGGTTGCCTCTAGAACATAAAGAATTGTTTTTTTAGGTTTTGTTTTGTAATTTTCTGTTTTTTTTCTTAATATTATTATTTATATTCAAATTAAAGAAAATATAAGAAAATCATAAATGAAACATAATAAATAACACCAAAAAAGTTTTAAAAAATCATAAATTAAATATGAAATTCAATTTCTAATGTAGAAAAGAAACCAAGACATTGTGACTTCGCTTTCTTTTCCTTATGTTTCTTTTACTCTCATAACATGACTTTGCTTTCTTTTCCCATTGTTTCTTTCTCTCTCATAACATGACCTCCCTTTCTTTTCCCATTGTTTCTTTCTCTCTCTAACATCACTAGTCAACAATAACACAAACAACGACAACAACAAATAACTTTAATAAACACCAAGATTATGACAATGGCCTTGTGGCAAGAAAAAGTAATTATAGAGGTTGAGAGAAAAAAACAAAAGGACATAATAGATGATATAGAATATAAAAAAATTAAAGGGATTAGTTATTCGAACCTAAAAGTGTGTTTTTTTTTAAAAAAATATTTTTATAAATGATATTATTTTTCATTGTTCTGCTAAGTTAAAAAAATATTTTTCTTAAATAATAATAATAAGATTTTGGAGATGAAGGTGTTTTTATTAGTGATAATGGTGGTGGTGATAATGTTATAATGGTGTTACCATTAACGGTTATGATAGTGATTATGATGGTGGTTTGCTATGTGATGGTGACAATGGAGTTGTAATGGTATGATAGAGTAAGAGGTGGCGGTGGTGGTTATAATGGAGATGATGGTGATATTAGCAGTGATAGTGATGGTTATGGTGTTGTTGTCAATGGTGTTTATGGTTGTTATATGATAATATTGGTTGTGTTGATAGTAGCAAAGATAATCTTGGTGGTAATGGTAGGGTTATGATGGATATTGTAGTAATGATGAGAAAGTGGTGATGGTAGCAATGTAAATAAACTAGTTGTTGCAATGATGGTTAAACAAGTAACAAGATAGAGGAGATTGAGAGTTAGCACTATTCGGTTTAACCTAAATTGTGGTTGAAAACTACGTTTCTAGATGACGTGTTATTTGTTGTATTTTTTTCATATTAGGCATACGATGTGTTATCCACCCATTTTTAAAAAAAAAAATCCTTGTCCCGTAGGCTTAGCCTAGCAGGTTAAAGTGTCTAAGCTGATTTATGATGGGCCAGACACGTTAAGCTACCCAGACACATGCGCCTAACTTGTTTTTAACTAGAAAAAAAATTATTTTCCCTTCAATTTAAATTTATTTAATTTAAATATATTATTTTATTTAATTCTTATATTAATTAAGTATATGTTGTACATATTAATTTACTAAATTTCATTGAATATTTAGTTTAAGTTCAGACGAGATAATAACAATCTTTTTATAATATCAGAAAATGTTTTTTTGTGCATCTCATCATGATTATTTTTTAAAATGTTATCTGGTTGCTTTTGTGCAAACATATGCTTTTTTATCATATAAGTAAATAAAAAATTATTTTAAAGAAGATGAAGTTATCAAACACAGTCGGGTCCATGATTCAAGTTGCAGGTTTGGCTAGCTAGTCAAAGTTGAGTCAGGTCGATCCAAGATGTCTTTATCTCAATATTTTAGAAACATAATGTCATCTTGAATTTATTAAGTCAAACTGAGTTTTCATCGGTTATCCAAGTTATCTTTGAACCCACGAAGTCGACCAGATCACATCGAGTCAACTCTCACAATGTTTAATTTGAAACTAACGTTAGACAAGGAGTTATGTCAAGAGATTTCAAAGTTGACTTGCTTGGTTAAGTCCAATGACACTGCTAGAATCCTTATGGATTTTAGCATAGATACCAGCAATAAATTTTCATCAAAGTTAACTCCTTGTGTTTATTTGTAATTTTATATAACTAGTATAACTTTGTATATTTGTACATTGTTATTCACGTCAGTCTTTCAATTCAATGGTTTTTATCTCTTCAAGTGGATTAATCAAGCTTCATACCTAATAAATGTATATAGAATCCATTTCAAATTTCATGACCTAAGCCATTTTGTAGATAACTATTAAATATTACTCTTATTTAGTTGGCAGGCTCATCAAGTATGAGTAACTCATCATTTTTAATTTTCATGAGAAATTTATATCTCATTAGTACATGTCATGTCATGTCATATATATAAAATTATTATGTTTCTTAAGCTTTAGGTTGAGCATTCAATGTTATAGCTTTAGGCTCAAGTTCTATTTGGATATCAGTTTGTGGTTCTTGAACATCTTCAATTTCTATTTTCTTGCCACTTCTCCTTTCAAAAACATTTTTTTTTTAGAAAGATAGCATGTCTTAAGATAAACTTTATTTGCTCAATGAAATAGTAGAAATAATACCTAACAATTTATTTGATTTAGCTCTCAACTTTTTAAATACTATACATTTTATATAAGCATTACATTTCTAAATCCTTAAGTATAATAAGTTTGGTCTCTTACCGTATATGATATACAATCTTATCAATAGATTTTATTGGAATTCTATTTAAAAAAGAAATGACAGTTTGTAGAGCATAGCCTTAGAAAAAATACAAAAGATTTGTATAATTCATCATAGACTATATTATATCCAATATAATATGATTTCTCTTTTTATAAACATCATTATATTATGGTGTTCTAAGAGGTGTCAATTATGATAAAATTTCATTCTCTTTTAGATAATCTTGAAATTCTTGGCTAAAGTATTATCCACCTTCATCTGATCAAAATATTTTATTACTCTTTCTAGTTTGTTTTTAAATTTTATTTTTTTGAATTATTTAAACCTTTCAAATGATTCAAGCTTATGGTTCATTAAGTACAAACAATCATATCTAAAACGGTCATTGGCTAATGTAAGGAGACGTTTATCAACCTATAGCGCAAATTGTCATTAACCTATTTATACATGTGTATTTTACACCTAACAATTCATTAGATATTTTACTCTTTTCTGTAAAAGGTGTTTTGGTCATCTTACTCAATAAATAAGTTTCACAAGTTTTGTATAATTCATAATCATAATTACCAATATATTCTTATTTATATAACTTAAAAATTCTTGTTTCATTGATATGGTCTCATCTATAACTCTATAAATATTATGGATATTGATTATCTAATTTATTCTTCGTACTATTTATATTAAATATAGGTATATTTAAATCAAGTATATATAAACTATTCGTATAAATACCAGATCCATAATAAATATTATTATTATAAAAAAAAACAATATAACAATTATGAAGTTCTAGTATCAGTCCATTACACAAACTTAAATAATAAGTTTATATAGTTAATACAACAATTCTTGCTCTATTTGCTAACTCATATGCCCATTTCATCTTTATGCAATATTCTAATTTACTTTAGTTCCTACATATTTTTACAAATTTGAAAACCATATTCGATATCTAATACACAAGAACTATCATGTGAAGTAGAAAGATAATTTTCAATTATAAACACTCATAAAGTAAAAGCTTCAATTAACTTATTAGCTTTTAAAGCTGTAAGATACTCTTTGTAGTTCTTCCTCTAGTGGATTTTTTTCCATAATGATGACAAACACCCTTGTATTTTTTTATGCTCCTAATAGGCTTTTATACTATAAAGATAGAACCCTTATTTTTCTTATTCTTCTTCTTAGGCTTTTTAGAAGACTGGAGTAGGGGAACAAAACATTTTTCCTTCTTAAAGGCCCTTTCATCAATTTTAAGCATATTAAGCAATTATTGTAACTAACCATCCAACTTATTCATGTGATAGTTTATAATGAACTAAAAAAGCTTTAAAGTAAGGACTACAAAACCAAATCAATATTTAACTCAGGTTTATGATAAAGCTCAATTAGCCTAATTTCTTAATATAACGAAACATTTTTAGAATGTGGGTGTTCATAGAAAAACCTTCTATAATGATAAAGTAGAATAATTTCTAAGAGGTCACATATCTCTTAATCTTATTAGCCACATCAAACAACTTTTTAAGATACATAAGTATAGTATTGCCATCTATATTATCATGTTACCTTTGAAGTTTAGTTGATATGCTAGCTAACATCACATATGTAACTTGTTCATTATCATCAATATGACATTGATATTCATTTTTGATTTCATCATCAATATCATCAAGTACAAAACGAACCAAATTTTAAATAACATATAAACTTTTTTTTTTGCTTAAGAACAATTCTTACATTTTGGTACTAGTTTAAAAAGTTTGGTCTAGTAAATTTATTAGCGTCAAGTTGTTGGTTTTCCCGTAACATATAAAAATAGCAAAAAGAATAATTTTAAATTTTTTCAAGAGTCCCAAGGATCTTGTTAAACAACGTAGGGTTGTTTAGGGTTTTATCGAAGATTACCTAAATATCAAATCTAGTTTCTAGGGTTTGTTTAGCTATTTAAAGCTAGGTAATCTTAAATCATCCAATTATTTGGTCTCTAATAGTAATCCATATAAATCACCAAATCAGAAGTCTCCTAAAAGATAATGATTGTTATGATTTGAATTGAAAATTATTTCTTTTTTGTGTTTTTAGGTGTGTCTCTTTGATCAATATATTATTCTACTTATAGGAAAAATATGATAACTCTATTAATGGAAAAATATCACTTTTCCTCTTGAATATATATATATATATTAGTTTTAGAAACTCTTGCAATCAAGTCCCTACTTGATTTTTCTAGCTCTAGAATTGCAATTCGTTGTACTAATCACATTTTTATCCTTGATTTTAAAAACTTATTTATTTTTAAGTCTTACTTGATTAATCACCCTAGTTTAATTTCTTACAAATGATTCCTAAAATATTGGCTTAAATATAAATCATAATCCTAATCAAAACAACATTTACCATAATCCTAATCCTTCAAATATTAGAAAAGTTATATATAATTTTACTTAACCTTTCAGTGATCAGTTTATTAGTGTAATTGTTATCCCATGATGATGAATGTTCCGATTTAGATATTTGAGCATGAAGTGTGTCTGTTTTGTCAAATCATATTTCTTCTTAATACTATAGTCATTGGTTTTTTTAATAAGATTTGAAATCATTTTCAAATCTCATTCCACCATGAACAAATATTTTACAATCAATACTATTCGAAAACATATGAAGTATTTTTCATAATTCACCTAGGGTGATGAATCTTCTATTGATAACTGAAATACCTTTTTTTATATAGTTTATATTGTACCCAATATTCACCCGTTTTTCAATAACGTTTTGTCAGGATCAAAACACATAATTCTCTATATAAGATAATTTAGTAATCTCAAGTTTAAGAATTACTTAAACAAATATCATGTGAGTCTTTCCATAAACATAAGTAATATCTCCATATGAATCCTCATACATATTAGTTTAGTGCACATGTCATCTAATAATCGCCTACATATTAGTTTTAATTATCCCTCATACCTTAGTTTATAAAAACAACTGTTTTTTTAATTAAAAAAACATAATATTTAACAGTCTCAACAGTTCTAATTAATGTTAATTTTAATAAAGCTAGATGTGTTCACAGTCCGGTTTGGTTTGGTTTATGCCAAAAAATCCAACCGAATCGGATTTTTTAGTTTATGAAAAAATTGACCCAAACCAAATAAAAAATTGGTTCAAACCGAATTTGTTCAGTTAGGTCTAGGTTGGTTTTTTTTATTGAAGTCTGGAGATCCAATACCATTAGAGCCTTCAAACTTCCCAACATTTCCCATATATGCCTAAATTGTTCCATATGAATCTCTAAATTGAAGGAAAGGTAATTAACCCCAGGTGAAACAATGAAAACATATTTTTGCTTGTCAAGTTTCAAGATTCAACAAACACTACTAAAAAACCAAGGCCCATAATAAAAAAATATTAATTATATGGACCCAATATCAATTCCATTAGTAACAACAACATTTTGAAGAATGTCTTCAATAACCTTAATGAGCCCTTTCTTTTAACATGGAGCGACATCCAACAGAGAAAGAACTCAGGTAAGATTGAGTTCTTGAGACCAACTGCCTAATTCTTCCAGGAACCAACTTCCCCCACCACTTCCAGATTAAAGACCAAATTGGTAGCCATATTTACTACCAAGCCATGGGCATGCATCGTGCAGCTAGTGGTTTTAACACATGAATTTTCCAAATTCAAATAAAAATGAGAGAATTAAGAGAAAACCAAATGAAATTCTCAAGTGGGTCATAAAAACATCAGTTTCATATCCTTAAAAACTTGAAAAATTAAATGGGCAAACAATTATACATAAAACAAGAGATGTGGACATCTAAGAAGTTATTGAGCGGTAGCCATCTCGAAGAAGATGAGATGTATCCCTTGTCCTCGTACTTGAAACAACATCTTCCTTCTTCTTTCTTTTTAAATTTCTTAGTTCATGTTTTTTGAGGTTTTATAACAAGGAAGTCTTTTAAACATCAATCAAATTCAGTTAGTAGAGAGTAGAGACTAAGAGATAATAGAGAGAGAGAGAGAGAGAAAAAAAAGGCATGGGGGGTAGGGTGGGGTGCAACTATACTATACTAGGTAGCTTATATACTAGAAAAAAAAATTCTAAGTAAAGCTAGAAAAAAAATGTTCTAAACCAAAAAGGAAAAATAGTTATAAATCAACTTGAAAAATATGGTAATTTCTAAACAATAACTTATGGGCCTTATTTGAATGTCTTTCTGACCTTAAATGGCTATAAGATTTTAACCTTTTAGGAAATAGGGCCTCTAGAATTTCGTAGCAAAATCTTAACCTGAATCAACAATCAAATTAAAATGTATGTTTATTAACATAATGTTGTGCATTAGGAAAAAAATCCTTGCATTAGTCTTGCCGGATTAGAGAGAACTCATCATCGAGTTCAAACTTCTCTCACTTTAATCTCATGGATGTCTAATCAAAATTTATCAACCCTTTACATGCTCAATCTTTTCATTAGAAATACAATACCTGCTATCAACATGATTATACAGATAATCCAAGTTGTGTGCAACACTAAAGATAATATTTTTTCTTATTGGCCAACCCAAGCCTTTCTCATTCTTTACTACATGTGGCAGGCCAAGATTTCTTAATCGAGTATTGAATTCAAAATCCAACATAACATTATTTTCATTAATAACAACTAGGATGTTTTTTTTAGCAATACATTTTTTTTGACAACACCAAAACTATCTTGAAATTCTTCAAACGTCAACTTTGAATAATTGATTATTGGCTATCAAGAATAGGTTGGTCCATTTACTTTCATGAGTGAATCCTTATAGATCCCAACTTATAGAAATTTTAGGATTTTTACAAACCTTAAGCTTAATAACATCTTAAGTTTCTTCCTTATCAAATTTTAATGGTTGATTCTAATCCATAAAAAAACTAAAATCATCAAAAATTTTAGTTTTAATATCATTGAGGCTTTTACATTTCAATCCTGAACTTCATTTGTTTTATGTTCCAATCATTAAAATTTTAGAGGGGAAAGAGTCGTTGAATAAAGAGAGATAATAGAGAAAGTGTTTGGTTGATCATATTTCAGTCATAAAAAAATTGATTTTGGTGTCAATTGATTATTCTTGGATAGAGAGTTCAATGAAGGTAGTGTCGTTCTTTGAACATGTTGTAAGAAAAATAGATCAAGACCCATAAAGTTGTTTAAGATTTAGATGGATTTTTGTTTTAGAGTGATTATAGTTTAGGGTAGGAAATGGTTTTATAAAAGCTCTTGGAGGTATTTTTAAGTGAAAAAAGTTGAAATTTAAATTGTTTTGATAGAAAAACTCATACCTTGATTTTTCAATTACCAGAGGTGGCTAGAAATTCATTTAGAAAACAATACGTTGTATGCCTAAACTTGTGTCGTCACGTGTTACAAAAAAAGTCAGACACATGGGCCTAACCTTCCAAACCCATATACGCCTAGACTTTTTTATCTTGGGCTGCCTTCTTCTAACATATCCTTTTATTTCTTTTTTTTCTTTTTGATAAAAAATCTCTTTAAATCAATTTATTAAAATAATATACAAGGAATTATCCAATTATATCATTGTGTTTAAGAAGATCTTGGCTTTTTTATGATGATATTAGCGATTGCTTTATTAATAATTATGTATTAGCCTAATATGCAAAAAATTTAAAATAATTTTCTTATTAATATTAAATAAGAATAAAATATCTATTTTTTCATTTTCTTAATGTAAATGTTTTATATAAATTTGTAAAATTTACTATTCTTATATTTCGTTTTTATATAGGTGAGTAAAAATATCAATACATGATTTTTTTATTTATTCCATAGTCTTTTCATTATCTTTTCTATGAATATCTATTTTATTATCATATTATTAAATAAAAAATATATTCTAAAAATACATTCTATGAATTATGCAAAAATGGAGGGTTCTTGGGTTAAAAAAAAAAACTCTTTAAGAACTTGATTGTCATAAAATTTATCTAAAACTAGAAGTTTGTATGCATGTACAAGGGGATCTCTACTCTTAGAGAATGAAAATATCTCTCTAAATTTTCCTCTTTTTCTTTGACGAGGGAGGGTTCCTTTTCTAGACAAATGATGGTAGAGCCATAAAACTATTGTTCGAGTACTATGCAGTCATGAAATCAATGTCTGTGTATTACGGAGTTTTAGAATAATTTTTATTTTTTCTTCAAATTATACAATATACTAAAACGGCTCAGTGCCCCTCTTACTGTTTACCTAGACTCAAAGCATTGTGTATTGGAGCAATATAATGGCAACCTAGCCCTTACCACAAAGAGTTGCAAGGGCAGCGGGGGAGGGGTGGAGTTGTCTTTTTACTGGGATGCATTTGACATTGAATGGATGGTTTAAAAGAAAATGATCACTTCAAGTTTTGGTGGGGCTGCCCTGGGTGTCAGCTAGGCCCGCGCCCCCACGTGAGGAGACATGGCGCTTGGGCTGACCTACCCTTGCGCTAGGTCAGACCTGAGCACCACGTGGTGCTAGGGTTGGCTTGTCCTTGCCCTGTGCGTGAGCCAAACCCATGCCCCTACATAGGGACACCTGGCACTTGGGCTGCCTGCACTTGCATTGGAACAAACCCGTGCGCCACGTGGTGAGACCTGGCGTTTGGGCTGCCTTGCCTATGCACTGGGTCACACCCTTTGAATTATAATAAAAATCATAATATTCAGAACACAAATAATACTATTTTTAATATTAATACTTTCGATTATAACAATAAAAAAATATTTATACCGCAAATAATAATATTTATACTATAAATAATACTATTTTTAGTATTAATACTTTTAATGATAATAAAAACAATAATTTGTGTACCACAAATAATAATATTTTTTATATTAATACTTTGAACTACAATAAAAATAAATATTATTACTTTCAATTATAATAAATATTAAAATATTTGTACCGCAAATAATAATATTCATACCACAAATAATAATATTTTTGATATTAATGCTTTGAACTATAATAAAAATAGTAATATTTATAACACAAATAATAGTATTTTTAATATTAATACCTTCAATTATAATAAAAATGATAATATTTATAGCACAAATAACAACAACAATAATAATTTTAAATTTTATCCTTCAAATCAACTATATGGTTTTTTTTTATGGTAATAATATTTTATTTCAAATTTATTAATGACAATAATGATAATAAGAACAATAATTTATATTTTAATCTTTCAAATGGTCCTGCGTCAGGACCCAATGGTAATGGGCCTTCATCAGGATCCAATTCCCTTCGGTCATGCGCCCCACGTGGTGACACATGTCGCTAAGGCTGCCCTAGTTGTGCGCAGGGCACACCCAAGCGCACACGTGGTGCTGGGCTGGTGTGTCCAGGGCACACAGGCAGACACAACGCCCATCACCCCTTGGGTCCGAGCAATGACAGACACATGCCCCCACCTCGCTTGGGTCCAGGCACGAACCCATGCCCCCCACCCCGCTTAGGTTCGGGAAAAGGCACTGAGCCCTACCCCCTTGGGTCTGGCCACGAACCCAAACCCCAAGCCTGTTTGGTGCGGTCAAGGACCCCACCCCTATGGGATTGGGCATCAACCCCACCTCCTGGGTTAAGACAACGCCCCAGCCCACTTGGGTCCGTCCACGACCCAAAGACCACCCAACTTGGGTCCGGACATGCCCCGCGCCCAACAACCTGATTGGGCATGGACGCGTCCAGGTCCACCTCCATGTTAGGTGTGGACACGTCCGCGCCCAACCCCACATTGGGTCTGGATGCGACCGCATCCAGGTCCACCTCCATGTTGGCCCTGGACACGTCCACGCCCAACCCAACATTGGGTCTGGACGCGACCAGGTCTTGCGTTGGACCCAATGCAGTTGGTTCAGCGCAAGACCCAATAACAATGTGTCCTGCGCAAGACCCAACTCTAATGGGTCTTTTCTCAAGACCCAATTCGCTTGGGTCCTCGCCAAGACCCAAATAATCTGTGTTATAAATATTCTTTGGTTTTCTTAATATAATAATGTGTATTACAAATATTATTATTTCTCTTATAACTCAAAGTGTTCAAATAAAAAATATTATTATTTGTGTTATAAATATTATTATTTTTATTATAACTCAAAGTATTGATATAAAAAATATTATTATTTGTATTATAATCACCCTTGGAATTCTTAATGTAATTATTTATGTGATAAATATTATGATTTTTATTATAATTTTAAATATTCATATAAAAAATAGTATTATTTGTGTTATTAATATTATTATTTGTATTATAATTAATAGTATGAATATTAAAAATATTATGATTTGTGTTATAAATATTATTATATTTAATATTATTAATATAATAATTAATAAATTTGAAAAAATATTATTATTAATATTAAAAAAATATTATTTTTTATATTATAAATTTTTACAATATTTTTTATGAAAATAAAAAGTAAAAATAGTCATCATCTAAAGTAAGTGTATTATTTATTCTTTGATGGTTCCTTTTTTGAATTGCTTTACTTTGAAGATGATTTGATGAGACCAGGGGTTCTCGTATTCGGGTCATTGGATTTTTATAAGGAGTTGAAGAAAGATTCTACCAAAATATATTTCATAATATAAAGATATTAAGATCATAATCTCATGCACAAATCCATGGAATGCTACGATGGAGAAGCTTTGGATGAGATTCTTGGAAATTTGGAGTTCTTCAATGATTGTTGGTGGAAGAACATCTAGGGAGGGTGGCTCCAAATGAATCATAATGGGAATTGAAATTTGATTCCTGGTTTCTAGTGAAACATTCAACAACATCTGAAGTGTGGGTTTTGAATTATATATATAAAAAAAGTATTGAACAGGCATGTCGATAATTTCTGGAGTGTTTGAGAATATAGTACCGATTACTTTTTAAGATACTTTTCGTTTGAAAATGTATTAAAATAATATTTTTTTTATTTTTTTATATAAAAACACCAAGAACAATATAGAACATGAACAGTCCTCCCCCAGCTCCTAAACCCCGCCCTGCCTCTCTCGGGCTTCAACTTAACAGTTTCCGGGGAAGATTTCAGACTTTGACCCCTGAAATATGTCCTTAGAAATACTAGGGTTTTGGCCATTTGTGCATGTTTTGTGTGATCAAGTTTTAAAGGGTAAAAATTATATGACAAAGAAGTCCATTGGATTTCAAATTAAATCTTAATTTAATTGTACTTTAAAAGATAACTAATGTATGTACGTTGGAGGGATTCAATTATGTGTAAGGAAGAGATAGAACAAATGATAGTTTTTTTGAAGGGTAAAAAAAAAACAAGTAAATTCCCTAAGTTTTTCCTCTCTTAACAAAATTCCTTCCCACCCTGCTCGAGGATAGGTTAGCACTTAACATCTTAAACTTTCTTTCTTTCTTGCCCTAAACTTTACCAAAAACTTTTTGTTTTGAAACCCGGCCTGGCGGGTCGACCCGGAACCCGGCCAATCCGGGGCTGGAACCGGGCGGGGTTGATGAAAAAATAGGAAAAATCATGACCCGGTATGACCCGGCGACCCGGTCAAAAACCCGGTTGCAACCCGTTGACTTTTGTTTTTTTTTACTAAAACGACGCCGTTTTGAATTTTTTATTTAAATAGAGATTGATCCGGCCGACCCGATGACCTGGTCAAAACCTGAAACCCGGGCCTTAGACCGGGCCGGGTTTAAAAACTATGCCGAAAAGGTTAAGTGTCAAGGAACTAACACTTAACCTCCTTTAACCCGAATTAGACATAACCTAAAAAATCTAAAAATCATCTTTCTATTTTTTTATAATTATTTATTTTATTTAAAATAATTTATTTTTATTAATTTATTTTTTCTTTAATTTTTTTATGTGTCAAATTTTATCCTTCTTATTTTAATAAACTTGAAAAAAATATATATTAATTAGTTATTTTTCAACTTGTTTTTCATAAAATAGCCAAACATTAAAAATATTTTTTTATAACATTTACCCAACATTAAAAAATAATTCACTTTTAAACAATTAAATTTTCATGAAAAATACATTTTTTTAAAAAAACCTACTTTCATGTGAACAAACAGAGTGATGTGGACGGCACTATGACCAAAAAGTGAAAAAGCGCCATAATTCTCAAATGAAAAAAGAGAGGACCAAATCTCCTCACGTCAGAAAATTTCACTTTCAAAGACCAAAAGTACTTTCTGTAGCTGAGGTGTCCGTCTTTGCAGTCCAACCTGTAATTTGGTCCATCTTTTTACTGAAGTGGCACTCTTCCAGATGTTGCCTTGTAATAAGGAGAGATTTCATCAAATAAAGTGCTTCGGTTGGGTTTCATTTCCAATATACTGAAGTGTCCGTCTTTCTTGCTGATACGTGAAGTTAATTAAATCATGTTAAATTAATTTTTAAATAATTTAATTTTAGATTAAAAAATCAGTTTTAAAGTTGACTTATTATAGTTAGATTTAATAAAAATATCAAATAATTATCTATGAATTATATATTTTTTATTATATTTAAAAAAAAAATTGATTCGAGCAACAGCTTAGCACATGCCTGTAAACTACTAACAAGAACTAATTGAGGATGGAACATCACTTTCCCCTCCTCACATTTTATTGTTTGTTGGAATGTTAAAAATTTTTGTTTTTGTTTTTGTTTTTGTTTTTGTTTTTGATTTTTATTCTTCTTTTTTTTTGCATTTTTATATTTTAATATTGGGTTTATTGCAAATTAAATTTTGTTATTTATTTTGGTTTCTGTTATACCGGGTTATCATGATCTCAAGAAAATATCCTAACATTGGGTTGGTGCTCAGTTTTATAATCATCTACTCTTTTTTATCATATTATTAAATGGTTTATCATATTGTTAAGTAAAAAATGGTTAAAAAAAACTATAATTATTATGAATTGGACTTTATGGTTTATTTCAATCATATTTTTTAATTTATTTTTTTTTCAATTTCATCTTTCAATATTGGATTGATTGGAAATTGAACATCATATTTTTTTTTATCTTCTTTCTATAGGATTATCATGGTCTCATGACCGAGATCACGAGTTTTGCGAGTTAACCAAGTTAACTCGGGTTTTTCTGAGTCCTTTGTTTAATTGAATATTTTTTTTCAATTTCAATTTTCAACATTAGATTAATTGAAAATTAAGTTTAATAATAAAAAAAATTATTTACTTTTTATGGGGTTATCATAGTCTCACAATCTAGGTCGCAAGTTAGCCTAATTGCCTAGGGTTTCTTTCTATCATTTCTTTAAATCTCATCATTCAATATTAGGTTGATTGGAAATTAGACTACATATTTTATTTTGGTTTGTTTTCTATGAGATTATCTTTGTCTCATGACTAAAGTCACGGATTTATTCGATTAGCTCGAGTTGATTCAAATGTTTTTTTTGTCATTTTTTAATTAATTTTTTTCAATTTTATTATTTAATATTTGATTGATTGAAAAACACGTTATTTAAAAAATATGATTGGAAAACATTATTCTATATTGTCAATGGATTGGAAAACATTGTTTATTTTTTCCTACTAAAAACATGTTAATAATACATGTATATATTTTTTACATTCAATAAAAAATTAATCTGTCCTGCAACATAGCGCCGATAATTATCAAATTGGGTCTAAAAGTATGTATTCTATATCATTTATATTATATTTAATTTGACCATTGATTTAAATTTCAAAGGTCCCCCATTGTACATATTTTCTAAACTTTTACTAAAGCTATGTTTGTTTCCCGGAAAGTGGTTTCCGGAAAATCACTTTCCAAACTTTCCTGTGTTTGTTTATCATTAGAAAAGTTGATCGATGAAAAACACTTTCCAGTCAAATGAAAAGTTGGCTTGGTTTCCAGGAAAGTGTTTTCCTGAAAAATTTGGGCGGAAAACACTTTCTGGAAGTTGTGAAAAATTTAAAAATGTCATATTATTTGCTGATTATATCAAATTTGATCCTCAAACTTTTGATTTGAATATTTATTTTTCAATTTCATCTCTTAAAATTTAATTTTTTTTATTAACTTTGATCCTCATTTTTATGATTGTTATTTGTTTTTTCCTTATCATATTTTTATTGAAATTTTTTATCTATCAAATTTGATCCTCATTTTTTTGATCGTTACTTATTTTATTTGAAATAATTTATGAAATGTTAATTATTATTATTATTTTAATTTTTTCATCTTTCATTTTTTTTTATTTTTTAGATTTGATCTCTATTATTTTGATTATTATTTATTTTATTTGAGATAATTTATGAAATTATATTTTTTTCAATTTAATTCTCATTCAACTTTTTAATTTGTAAGATTTGTTCCTCATTATTTTAATAAACTTGAGAAAAATAAAATATTAATAAGTTATTTTCCAGCTCATTTTCCATG
>Ga0307518_10000680_pt1 | contig 25540 bp, 16 predicted proteins | sample 25_EM_MG_FD_203889 | JGI IMG/M metagenome (GOLD analysis project Ga0307518, IMG submission 203889) | Populus trichocarpa ectomycorrhiza microbial communities from riparian zone in the Pacific Northwest, United States - 25_EM | ecosystem: Host-associated > Plants > Roots > Unclassified | place... | reverse complement strand
AGATTCACATTCAAATCATTGTTCAAATTTTATAAAACACTATAGAGTTTCTTTAAACTTCTTCACAACTTAAATAAGTAAGCTTAAGACTTAAGAACCTTAACTTCTATCCCCGTTATACACAACATCAATTGCTATTAGAACAAGTTGGCTTGTTTGATGGACAAAAACAGTAACAACCTATTCCATGATGCAGGAGTGAAGGCCATTTAGGGCACTGTGAAGGCTTGAAAGACAACACGAAAAACCCTACCACATAAATCTGATCGACATGAGCATACCATAGAAGACTTAGCTGGGAAAGTGGATCAGCTACATGGGTTGACGCAAACAAGGATTGTGAAAATAAGAGGGACTTGTTTAGATACTTATCTCAAGACAAGTCTAACACCATATCTATTCTTGAAAAATCCAAGTGTCTATATAAAGGGTGTTGGTGAGGACAAATTTGATAGGGACCGTATAGCTTTATCAGACCGAAATAGACCACCACGATTTAAAAGACAAAAATCAATTAACGTGATTAAAGGTCACTATATGCTAGAATTTTCTGATAACAAAGACAATTTGTGCAAACCTGATGGAGATGATGAAAATGCTGGTAATGATGAAAGTTAAACGTACTTGATTATAAAGATGTTACTAACACCAAAGATTGTTGGGATTCACAGTGAAATATATTATTTTATACCCAATATAATACAAATAATAACATGTTTGATTTTATTATTGAAAGTGGTATTTGTAAAAATATAATTGGCAAACATATTTCTAAAACAATAAAATTACAATTAGAAGCAAATCTCAAACCATATAAAATCTGTAGGAGATATAAGAGTAGCCCATGTATATAAAGTATTTCCATTGAAAAATATAGAGATGAGATGTATTGTGATATAGTATATCTAAATGCATGTAGTTTAATATTCAACAGTTTTTAGTGGTAAATGTAGATACTTAGGTAGAGATAATTTGTATAAAGTTAATAAAGATAGTGTGAATTATGCACTTGTATCTTTGAAAATGGAACTCGAATCCAAAGCTTTTAAGGTGAGAGGAGAAGCAACTTGAGGCACCAATTGTTTGAGTTGATAATAAATAGATAAAAAGGTGAAAAAAGTTTCTATTCCCGAATCATACACACTTAGAATTTCGGCTCCAGCAACAAATGTTCTTAATGGGGAATTAATTTTAGTTAATAGAAGAACCTGATTAAGTATTCATATTTATTCACGAAACTAATTACATCAAATAACTTATTTCAAAATTAATTCTATCTTGACTGATGATTGAGGGGGCTGAGAATTTATTTATTTTATCCTAAAATATGTGCATATTCAAGAACTTGAAGGCACAAAATCTCACTGACTATATTCTAATAGAACTAATAAATGACCAAATACTTTTTTAAAGACATGGGTAGCATGCTACAAATCGTAAAAAATGAAACACATTCTTTTTCATTGTTGTAAGCTGAAATAATCAAAATATTTTTTATTTAATATACAATTTAAGCATATAACACTTGACCAGATTTGACTTATAATATTCATTTCATAAATTTTTTAATTTGTAATATTCATATTATCCAGCTACACCCTCACCTCAAATTTCTTCTTTAACAGCGAATAGAATGTGCTTTCTCCATTTCTTTTAACGAAGCTTGAAATTATGACATTAAACCACAAACTTAATTAAGTGGGTGAGAGCAAGTGAAAACCTTCCGTGATAGTTATTAAGCGGGTTGGTTTCAGCATGTAAATGCAGCCTCCTCGCATTTTTTCTGGAATGTTACCATCAAGTTCAAAATTCTTGCTTCGTCAGTGTTGATAACCCCGTCCATAGAAGTTAATCAACGTCTAATTCGATTGAAAAACTGGCATCAAGAACAACATCATATCAGAACTGATATATTATATAGGCTCGAATATCATATTTCATGTAATCTCCCGCAGACCCAGATAACTAAAACAACACTGACAAAACTGTTCAGTAAACAATGATGAAAGCACATTGATTTATTTCTGCTGCCTTGAACATTTATGTTATACAGCGGATTTACGGAACAGTCCCTAGCCGAATTACGACGAGCTAAGTAAGCAACGGAACACGCATGAATTTTTCAAAATTGCAATTAAATGACCCAAACATAACATATGGAGTATCAAACCAAATATCTATGCAATAAATAGATATTAGATTTTATCAAACTGTAAAAGCCAAATGAAGAGAAGAACAATGAAATTGCCGAGAGAATGATCAGATAGAGCTAATACAATGATGCCATCATTGCGGCAAGATCAAACCAATAGGGAAACAATAATCATCATTTCATTCTCTTAAGAACCTCCTTATAGAATCTAAAATATAAATAAAAAATTAATTGATATAAAGCATAGATGTGGAAGAGAATGATCAGATAGAGCTAATACAAAGTCGACGCCATCATCACGGCAATCAAACCAATAGGGAAACATATCATAATCATCACCTCATTCTCCTCCACCAAATCATACGAAAAATAAATAAAAATAAAGAAATTGCTATTGCATTCCTATTTACTTCATCAAATTGTGATTACAGTGTCAAGAACACTGCTGGAAAGGTTAATTATGTTGTTGAGATGAGAGCAAGGGTGAGAGGGAAAGCGGCGAGAATTTACATTGTGGAAGAGGGTTGTGGATTGAAGCAAACCCTAAACCCTAACGAGAGTCATTTATAGAGAGAAGAGAGATCAGGGTCTGCCAGGCTGTCATTTTAGTCCGTCGATCGAAGGTGAAGCCCACAGCCCATAAGCACTAGAAGACCCACAGTAACTAAGCCCATCTGATTAATTTCTTTAGTGACCATAACACCCTCCTATCTGTATCATAATAGCAAAACCAACCATCTCTCTCTTCAAAAACTGAACACGCTAGCTTCCGTACATCTTCCATGTCTCCTCCAGCTGCTCCCTCACCGCTTGCTTTGTTATATCCAAATCGAGCTTTCGCCGTCACATAGTTAGCAATCTTCAGCTAATAACGTGCTTCGTGTCACAGTCAAGCTGCCTATATTATGCCCTGACCGCCGCCGCCGCCGCCGCCGCAAGAATGGCAAACCGATACCTAAAACGCCTCTTCCACAACATGTGTACGTTACAACTGAACCCCGTCTCCCTATTTTTTTCGAATTACTGAAATTTAACAATTTGTTTTTGTCAATTGACAGACTGTAGCAATAATATATTGAAAAGGCAACAAACATGCAGGAAGTTTCTGTATGGTGTTATAAACAGGAGCCAATCAGAAATGTCAAAATCAGAAAAATCAGCTCAAGTATCTTCTCCTTCTTCTTCAAAGACTAATAAAAAATCTGGAGGTGAACTTAGCAACTACAGCTCTGGTGATGACGATTTGAGTGATAATAAGGGGAAAATAGAGCTTGCTTGGCTTACTAAAGCTCTTGAACCTGCTCTCCAGTTATGCAGGTGGGCTCTCTCTACAGGTCTGTTAGTTAATTAGCACTTTAATTTAGATATGATTTTCTGTTGTAATAATAATAGGAATGAAGTTTTTTTTTAAGAAAAAAAAATTGATGTAGATATTGGGAGTTGAGGGTCATTGATTTTTTTTTTTTAATTTTGGTTTTTGTAGGGAATGGGGTTGGAAATAAAATTCCAGCGAGTACCCGATCGGTTTCGGAAATAATTGCTAGCATTCAGCGGAGCAAGATTGCCATTGAGGGTTGGAGTTTGAGTGATCTCACGATAGGATTGTATCTAATTTATCTGCGTCAGGCGTCATTAAATCTTTTTGAGGATGTTAAGGGAGTTGAAGTTTTTTCGGAGTCGATAGTAATTTCTAAAACCTTTGTTGCCGAGGAATCTATTTTGTGTGCTTGATGTTAAACGTATTGTTCTTTCTTGTACTTATGTCAGGCATTTTTTTGTGATATAGGTCCATGATCTTATCTACCATGTTGAGTTAGCAAAAGGTTGTTATAAGGATGGTCCTTCTGGACTTGTAAGGAATAGCATGATCCGTGAAAACAATGTTCTTAAGTTTGTAAAAAATTCTAGTGTGATGAGGCCTGGATATTACATTGCCATTGATCCTAGAAAGAAACTAGTAATTCTTGGAATTCGTGGAACTCATACTGTCTATGACCTTATCACCGATATTGTTTCCTCAAGTGATGGAGAAGTCACATTTGAAGGCTATTCAACCCACTTTGGCACAACTGAAGCTGCTCGTTGGTTTCTTAGTCATGAGATGGGAACCATAAGGAAATGCTTAGAGAAATACGAGGTGGTGAAAAGTTAACTCTTTCCTTCCCTTTTCTAGGGGGCAATTTACTGTTACATCAGGTTTCTTTATCTTGTTTTTTTTTCCCATTAAGAAAGCTGTCATGGTGAAACTAATTGATCTACAGGGATTTAGATTAAGGTTGGTGGGACATTCTCTTGGAGCTGCAATAGCTTCTTTGCTAGCAATCATGCTCCGTAAAAAGTCACCTAAGGAACTTGGTTTTAGCCCAGACATTGTTACTGCTGTTGGCTATGCAAGTCCACCCTGTGTCTCCAAAGAACTTGCTGAAAGTTGCTCTGATTTTGTTATAAACGTAGTAATGAAGGTGGGCTGATGCACTTGACTCTCTGTCATTGGTGTTCTTCACACGAAGCCTTTTCCCTTCCTAGAAAAAAGGATAAAGGATCTTTCAGTTTCGTGCTCCTTGATTTTAGTGTTGTCTCTTATTTTCATTTGTTAGTGTTTCTCAATTTCCTCTTTTTGCAGGACGACATCATACCTAGATTAAGTGCAGCTTCTCTGGAAAGACTGAGAAAGGAAATTCTTCAAACTGATTGGTAAGTATGCTTATGCTGACAACATGAAGGGAAAAAATGCAGTAGATACATGCACTCTATGGACTAGCTTAGAGCATCAGTTAGAAGGAATAGAAATCAACTTGACTTATATCATGCAAGTGTGTAGAAAGTGCACATCCATTGCTTAGATTATCAGTTATGGGAGTTGTGAGCTTTCAGAATTCAATTATTTAGGGTTCAAAAATTGGAAATTAAGATTGTTGACATGGGGAACATCTTAGGAATTTTGAATGCATAAGTAAATCCCATCACTACTCTCTTCAGGTTAGATGAAATGATGAATCGTATACATCCCTGTTGTCTGAACTATCTTTGCATTTCTTGTCAATTTTATGATGAAAGAATAGGTGTAATCTTATTGTGGGGATTTTTGGGATGGGTTGGGAAACACGTTTCTAGAATCTACTTTTATGATCTTTCTCATGTATGGATTGTTGATTTGCAGAACTGCACAGAACCTGAATTGGCAGCATATCATTTCGGAAAAAAAAAAATTCCCTTGATTTGTAATTTAGTCTACACCATATGAGAATTTTGACACAACAAAGAGAAGTGAGGGTTGTCAATTATTGGCTATAGTGGGGATCCAAAATTGTTACTAAGTTACATGCATAAGGAATGGGGTCCTTGGGAGGTCAAAGCTTGTCCACTCTGTCAGTTGCATTTCATTTGTTCATCTGTAGTTTCTTTTAATGATCTTCCTAAAATCTGAGCATTAAATGAGTTCATAGGTACCAATTTAGAAGAATATCGCAAGTCTATGAACAAATTGTTTTTAGCAATATTACTTGATTCATGTAGTTTTCTTTTAAGATATTGAAGTTCCTTTCTGGCAACAATTTTGCATCCACTTTATTCTTTGCTTTTTGTACAGGATGAGTGTGGTTGAGAAGGAGGACTGGAAGAGTGTGATAGGTTTGGTCACAAATGCAAAGCAGGTTGTCACTTCTATTCAGGATGTAGCTCAGAAACTTGCTGATTATGCTAAATTTGGTAGCAATAAAAATTCTCCTGGTAAGACCATCCTGCTCCAACCTAATTCTGGACTGTTGGGAAAACCTTTGTATTTTTAAGGTTGGTATCAAATGATCTGGTAACCTTTCTGACACTAGGCAGAGTTTTAGGAGTTCGCCTTGTCTATTTGTTGCAAGCTTGAATTTGGGGAATTTAGCATTTGGTAAAACTTTAAAAGAATGGTATAGAGGCATGTAGATTTCTTTGTGGGCAAAAACCGGGATGCAGATAGACTACCTGGACTTCCAACAAAGCACATTGCCCCACAGTATACAGTCACATCTAGAGGGGGCCCATCACTGCACCTATGTTATGACTGAAGCTCAGAGTTCCTCCATGGAGTTGGGTTCTAACACTTGGCGGTAAGACTTAAACCCAATCACTGAGTGAGGATATTGAAGGCCCGTATCACTGAACCAAGAAGTTGTTGGTGTTTAATAGATTTTTTAGGGTTCAATTTTTTTTTTTTTATGGCTGTTTGGCCTGGAAACTGGACACAAGAATTTCTGTCAGCTGTTGGTTAGGTGTTTGGAATGCTCTTTGATTGGTTTATTTGATGCCAAGAGCAGAAAATTATGTTGTTATTGAGGATTGGTAATGATTAAGCGGTGCAGCAATATTTTGGAGTTGAATAAAGCGAGAAAAGAGGGTTTGGAGTCTGCCTGGGTGCTGTGATCATTTGTAGTACCCAGAGTATTAGCTGAATTTGGGAATTTATGTTGCTATTTGACAAAAAATAAGGGTTTTTTAGAGAGGCACATATAGAAGTAAGGGTGGATTTCTTGAGAAGTTGCGACAGTTTCAGAATAATGCAGAAGGTTTTGAAGAAAAGTATGCAGGAGGAGGAAGGTCACATGATAAGAGAAAAGCATGAAACTGCCAAAATCAAGATTAGATGAAAAGACCTTTTAAGTTTCTTTTCCTTGGCATTATCTTCTTATTGTACAAACTAACATTCCATGATAAATTCAAATTCTTCAACAAAGATTTATTTCGAACCAAGATTTCAGAATGATGCCTAGGCTGGTTGATTTTTTTCAGAACTTTGTTTATATTTGGCGTTTTTTTTTTAATCTGTCTCATATGTGTCCCACTGCAGTTGATAGTAGTAGTCTTATGGAACGTAACAATGTTGGAGAAGCCATGTAGAACAGCCTGTCTATTCTTCAGGAGCTCATTTTAATTTTAGAACCCATGTGAAAGAACACATGAATGAGCTCCTCTTGTCATCCCTTTAGCTACAAGAATATTTTAATCCATAGCAATTGAGATAATTTCATGATCCCATACACTTTATTCTCGCCTCCCTCCCTATAAAGTTGCTGACTTTTGCTTCTCTTTTCGACAGATGGTTCCATCACAAGAGAATCCCTCGCTATCCCTGCAGCCCCTTCAACTTCCAAAGCTACTACAGAGAATGCTGTTATCCCTGAAAAGGAACGAAATGTCAATGCATTGCCGAAGGAGTTGTTTGTTCCTGGGAGCATTTACTATCTAAAGAGGGACATCAACACTGATGCTCACACTATCAGTGGCAGAGGCATGGAGCTTTTCACGCTCTGGAAGAGGCATCCAGGTGAGCATTTCGAGAGGATAGTCCTCCCCGGCAACATCATTTCCGACCACAAATGTGATAGCCATTACTATGCTCTCAGAGATGTGCTTAAAGGTTTGCCTGGTACCAATAATGAAAGCATTTTCAAATAATTAATGTTGCAATAACGTTGTGTAATAAAAAAATTAAATGTTGTCAATCAGAAGTTAATTTTAGATCTGCATAATCATAGAGGCAATTTTGAGAATTTAAAGCTTGTTTTTCTCAAGAGTTGCACCATCGTGGTTCCTTGGTTTATTTCAGTTATGGGCTATTCTCTTGAACATTCATGGACTGACAGGGACTAAATCCATAACTCTTCCAAATAGAACCGGAAACCATTTGCCCATGACAATCCTCTCTGAGCCACCAGATGCCTGTCTGAATCCTGCACTTGTTTTCTCCTGGGAGCAATTATTGCTACAAAATTTTTTTTATTAACGTAGGTATCCGAGCCAGCTTGCGCGTATCTCGATTAATTTTACAGGTCTTAAAGTTAATGATCATGTAAGCCTCTAGTGACCCTGAGAGAACTCGAACTCGTGATTATTGGGGAGCAAATCAAGGCTTGATCAGTTGAACTATTTCTATGGTTGCTATTATTGCTACATTTTTTTTTATTAACGTGGATGTCCAGGCTAGTTTGCGTACACCTCGATTAATCCTACGGGTTCTGAAGTTAACGATTATATAAACCTCCAGTGACCCTGAAGTTTGAGGGACTCGAACTGGTAATTTTTAGAAAATAAACTTAGAATCTAACCAGTTGAGTTACACCTCTCGTATTTCGATTATTACTACACTTGTTTTCAATGGTGGTGGTTCTCTTTTATTCTCAGCGCAGCCAAGTCAAGAACAATGATCCAACTTCGAACTTAACCACCCCAGAACGATCTTTTCTTTCCCCCTCTTTTTTTTTCAAAAAACATGTTTTGAAGAAGCCGAACAAACTGTTTATGGATAATAGCTTTAGCAACCTCGGAAACTCTTGGGTCAGCCCAATTTATAGCTTTTTATGGGCTTCTCTTTTTCCTTTTCTTATTTCGCACATTTTCTAATTACCTTGGGACCCATTTTAAGCTAACAAGACACTTATGTGGTACTTCTTATTTTATATTTAATAAAATAAAATTTGATTCGTCAAATAAATTGTCTTTTACACTGTAATTCACATGTAACTGTGTTTTAAATCTTGGGTATGTAGCTAAAATAATGTTTTTTTTTAATTTATTTTGCATATGAAAACTTGACTCATGATAATTTTAATTAAACATATTTTTTAAAAAAATCTATTAATTTAAAAAACCATAACTAAAAATATTTTTTTAAAACCTATTTATTTTTTAAAAATCACACTGCAAAAGCTAACAGAACGCCAAATACACATTAAATGCCTATATGGCCAACCTCGCGGTTGACTGCATCATTAAATAATATTTAGATGTGTGTTTGATATTGTGATAATTTTTATAATTACAGTTTAAAAAAACAAATTTAAAAAAAAGTTATAAATTTATATTTTTCTCGTGTCTAAGTTCTTACTGTAATTTAAAATGGACCTCGAACGCTATAAATATTCTCCATGATAAATAAATTTTAAAATTATAGTTAAAATAAAAGCATTTCTAATCGCAACCAACCCGAAACCCAAAATACACATTTATGATATGATATGGTTAGAAAATTGTGGCCAATACAAATAACAGAACATGATTTTTTTTCTTTTTCTTCCCGCAAATAAAAAGGCAGTTACGTTACATGTAAGGACATATTCTTCCGTTACAATCAAACGGCTAAGGTTGCACGTGCGTGCAAATTCTCTTAGTCAACACTTTGGGTCTCTTTCTTCTTTCAATAATAGCTTTGGTAATTGGTACTATTCAAAGCCATATAATAATAATAATAATGAAATCTAACATAAATATGAAAACGATCCCTCACCGTTAAAACAAAACCCTCACTGTTACTTATGATACATGTGCATGCGTGTATAACAAGTAAAGTTATTAAATTAGTTTTGGTGATCATGGAAAGATTCAAATTAATTTAAAATAATATTATTTTAAGATTTATTTTATAATAAAAAATTAAAATATGTTTTAATATAGTTGACCGAATGATATGGGATAAATTCCAACTTAATTTAATTTAAAACTCAACTTTGCTTAAAATTAAAATTAATGAATAACTCAATTGTACCAAGTATTTGTTAGCTATACGATGTAAGATGTTTTTGCAAAAATATATTAAAATATTTTTTTAAATTTTTTAATATTGACACATTAAAACTGTAAAATAATATCTAAAAAATATGTATTTAATATTTTCTTTTAAGGAACAATTTTAAAAACCGGTTGAAGAATAAAAACAAATAGACAATAATTACTAGGGGTGATTATTTTTTGTTCGGTTTGGTTTTTATCAAAAAAAATAACCAAACCAAATTTTTTTTAAAAAAAAAACCTAAACTGAACCAAAACCTGTTCAAACCGGTTTGACTCGGTTCTTTTAGTTTTTCGGTTTGGCTCGGTTTTTTCCGATTTGGCTCGGTTTTGGCTTGGTTTTTTGTTGGTTTAGCTTGGTTTTTTTCGGTTTGGGTTCGGTTCGGTTTTTTTCAAAATTTTAATCGGTTTAATCAGTTTTTTTTCACGGTTCGGTTTTTTCAATTTTTTTTTCTGATTTTCTTAGTTTTCTCAATTTTTTGATTTTTTTACTCAACCCTAATAATTACCCAACCGTTGCTTTCAACTTTGTGTTGTGCTTTGTTTTCTTTCTATTTGGCTAATAATGTGAGTATTTTTTTAGTAAATAGACACATCATAGACATTTGTCGTGCTGTCATGTGGATGAAAATTGCTTTACAGCAAATCAATCGTACCATAAATCAGGTGGTCCACTTTTTTTCTAAACACTTAGGGAAATTTTGATGAAAAACAAAATCGAGGCATCTTGATTTTCTTGGTGAATGTTCCCCCTCTCTATCTTTCCTTTTAGAAGGGTAGACCCTTGCTTGAATAATTAACATTTCTAATATTTAAATTATCTTAAACAATTATTTTAAATTTAGCTACATCCCACTATCTAATTCCCAAATATTAGTGCCCATATATACTTGGAAATTACAGCACTTTACTTAGAAATTTGTCCGCCACTAATTCTTTAAATTATTTTGGTGGTGTTTGTCCCACTTTTTAAATTATTATTATTATTTTATTTATTTTGATGTGCTGATATTAAAAATATATTTTAAAAAATAAAAAATATATATATTATTTTAATATATATTTTTTAAAAAAAATACTTTAAAAAACATCAATTGTAAACATCTCTTTGCACTATTTTTAAAGAGACAAAAATAATAACAGGAGAAATAAGTGTTAGTAATGGCTCCATCATAATCAGCATCCCCTCCCTCCTCCCCTTTAAGAAGAGAGGCCATTGAAAAGAAGAGAGCATAAAGCTTCTTCTTCTTTCTTTTTTTTCTTTTTCTTTTTTTTCCTCTTTTGAACTATTTAAATAATCAATTAAATTTATTGGTGGTGTTAAGGGAAGTGGAGTTCTTGTTTCTTGCCTTCTCTTTTTTGACTCTCAAATAGCTTTCTTGAGACATGGCTCTCTTGAACTCACAATCAACCAATTATTATCCATTTAATTAGAGGAATTGATGTAAAATAACATTTTCTTCTTCTTTTTTTCTTTTTGTTTGTGTTCAATTGTCCAATGTTGGGGGCTAAAGTGTGGAAGATGTTGCACGGTGCTTGACTACAATGGCTCCAACTTATAGTATACACTTCTGCGTTTCTCTCGAGGTCATGGCCATGGGCTCGAAGAAAATGGGATTTGATTAATAATATCCAATGCGGCTTGACCAAGTGTGTTCTTGTTCTTATGAAATTTAAAATACTAATCAAATCAACAACAATTAAGATTATTGTTTTTTTAAATGTATTGTTTTTTCTTTAGTTTTTAGGTTCTTAAACACTTTGCTGCACAGTTCCAGGATAGGGATTTTTTACATTTTATCCGCCACTTGAACCCAACTTCTGTCTTGTCGTTGCTATAAAAAAAATTTTGAAATAATTATAGATGAACAACTCATAGATGATAAAGTTCAATAGTTGGTTAGTTAAAATTGAAATAAATAGAAAATTATAACGTCTTTTAATCATTCTCATAAAGCATAGCATCAATTAGGTAAGCAATAGCTATTTGACCGCTGTTTTGTCTCGGGTTAGATATTTATTTTTTATAAAAAAATTATATGCAGGTTTTTTTAACGTGTTTTTTAGTTAAAAAACTCTAAAAGCAAATAAAAAAATTTATGCATTAATGCAATCAAATAAATCAAGAACCATATATGTTAATAAATAAATAAATAATCCATTTTGTTGGTCATAAATGGCTTGAACAAAGACTCTCTCTCATCGCTATAATTTAATGACCTCTCTCTCTCTCCTCTCTATAATCAGGGATTGAAAAATAATACATATAAATTTTTATATTAAAAGTGATTTTTTTAAAATTTAAAGGGATCTAAATTGTATAAATTGTGTTATTTTTAAAATTTAAGGATCTAAACGTATTTTTTATGAAATCTTTGATATGTCATCTATGTTTGACATCCTTTTCATTTCGATTCTTTTTTTTTTTAATTTCACCATTGTTTAAAAAAACAAAATCAATTAGCATTCATTTAGTATCAAATCAATCAAAATAAATTATTAAAAAATAAACAACAAGTTCACATTACTTTGCTGGTGTATGAACAGTACCATCAACAGTAAAAAAACCCACTTGCCGAAGAGTTTAATAGCACGTTTTTAGTGACAGCTAATGGCATTACACCACAACAATCCCCAACAGAGGTTTTGTACATTCTATCTTTTATAGCTGAAGAGATTCAATATATAGAGAGCATTATGGACGTAGATGTTTTGAATCCAAGACATGAAGATTATCCTTTGAATGTTCTATCCAATGAGGTCGCCTCGTATTTTGTCTTGTAGGAAGGTTGATTAGAAAACGACCTCGAGTTGTGGATGCCAAGCTCTATAGGAAGGTGGAGCACTCAATATATAGCCCTCCTCAATACACAGTGCTATCTTCTTTTTCCCCTCCGAGCAAGATCTACATCTTGTTTTTTCTAGTTTCTCTTGGACGACTGAGCCTTTCTCAATCAATCTATAGATCCCGAAGGCTGCTTTTCCAATAGGCCAGCGGGCGGGATGACAAGAGGATCGATCCGGCGATCATATATACCGCCACAGTCGAAAAGGCATGTTTCTTTTAATTAGGGGTGAGGGGAAAAAAAACAAGTAACCAGAAAAATAATTGAAGAAACTAAAAAAACCAAACCAAACCCCTAAAAATATTCGGTTCAATTAGGGTTTGGTTTTAAAAGAAAAGAATCAATCAAACCAAATTGGTTTAGTTTGAAACCCAAACCCATGAAACCGTAGTCCTTGAATGTACATAAAAATTTCTCCAGGGGCTCTGATTCGGAAGCGCTACAGTCTATTTAATTAATTGTATTGTATTATTGGATATAGCATTTATGATTTGGTGTGTTTGTTGTTAGATGTGTTTTAATTGCATATAAAAAAATCATGGTTTTACCAATTTAGAAGAAAAATAAACTGAATCAAAACCCATTAATTTAAACTTATTTTTAATTTAGTTTGGTTTTTAATATAAAAAATCAAATCAAATCAAATCAAATAAAAAATAATACCAATGATTCTAGAGAAAGAGATACGTATAAACCATTGATCCTTGAATGATAATGGAGAAAGAGATACGTAGAAGTAATATACATCGTATGCCCAAACCATCCCTATGCTCTACGTACTTGGTGTCTATCCTTATGCTCCACGTCGTAGAGTTGAAGATGAACATTTTTTCCTTTATCCAGAAGTCACCACCCTTATCCCTTATGCCGCACTTCATCATCTCATTTCTCCTTCACTATATATTCTATAATTATTCAAACATTTATTATTCTTATTATATATTATCTATTTGATATTAAAAGATACAGTTTTCATGTTTAATTAACTACTAGATATTAATTAGAGTATTTCTATTTTAACTCAATTGAAAAAGAATTTCTCTTTATATTTTCATATTTATATTATTAATAGATATTAAAAAACAATATATAATAATGGTAAAGCATTGATAAAATAATCTCTTTTTTTCATGTTCTTGTAGGAAGTGCTAGGAAATACCGCATGGTATATAAGGAAAACTTTTATAAAAAAAAAGATATTTTTTTTAAGGAAAAACTTCTTCACTTCACTTGTATGAGAATAAGAAAAAAAACCCCTCAAACAAAAAAAATAAATCAAAGTAGCATTATCTTAACGATATTTACAATCTGTTTTTAATATTTATCATTCATAAACTAAAAATAAATATTTTTATTTTTAGAATTTAATGCTCATTTACTACAACTGATTATTTTAAAGTCATGGACTTAATTATCAAAATGTTTTAAAATCCTACAAAAACAAACTAGTTTGCAAAGATCTCTCATCAACCCTCTACTATTTTATTTATGAAGATTTAAAGATTGGCATGAACATGCAATCATCTATTATCTAAATAGTCAAAAACTCAAGTTCCTTAGCATTTCGGAATATGGAGCATCGGGGGCGGAGTTGGGATTAGTTAACAGGGAGGGTCAAAACTCAAGATATAATTTATTATTAAAAAATCTATTTATTTAAAATAAAATAATACTATATTATTCTATATATAAACACTAAATAATAAAAAAATCTAAAATATTTTGCCGTCCCTGCTTGCCTCCCCCTGGTTCCACCCATGTGGAGCATCATGCCTCTCCCATTGAAGGTCCTCTATTTGCCCTTTGGAACAATCAATATTTAAGGTGCAATACACAAGTTTGAGCAATTTGATCTTCCTTAACGGTTGTAATCTTGTAATTACATCTGCTCAGTAATCAATCTCCGATATGGATTAACAATCACTCGTCCTCTCTCTCTCACTGGCTTAATTAATTAAGTTCTTCTTCTTCTTCTTCGCTTAACATTATTATAGAATTTGGAGAACAGAGCAACTCCTTCATCTTCAATGGGTTTGATAAAAAGTTGTCAAAGCTAGCTACTTACTCATGATCGATGTAGCCTAATGCATCTACTTGAGGGAACACTTTGTCTACATATATGGAAACAAGGTCATAGTTTGGATCTATTAAAATCTCATAAAAGAGTATTTCAGTTAGGTAAACTTACTTATTAGGACATACAGACCCTCCGCAAGTGGGTCCTTAAACACAAGGGAGGGTGCTATGCTTGCCTATGCCCTTCACTACAATCATAGCAATCTCACCTCCTCTCTAATTTCCAATCCCCATATCCTGAGATGAAGTTTTCCAAGTCATAATTAATTGGAAGTGACAGTAAGGACAGTCGGGACCATTTCTCTTGACCATGAAGAAGATAGATTAACCTTGGGATCCCAGCTACAAAGTCATTAGCTATTTTGATTTATTTGCGCAAAAATACCTTAAGATTTTAATAAAATAATGCAATTGTCAAAAAAATTTAGTCAAATAACTCAATTTATGATTGTTGCCGTTTTAAAATACAATATATAAAAACATCAAAATTGAAAATTGAGACATTAAATAAATGTCAAGTTTATAAAACACCTTAAAATTTTATTTTATAAAAAAATAAATTGTTGTGATTCAGAATCAAGATATAATAAAATCTTGCTATTTAGGTAATTTTTTTTTCAAATTATGTATTCTGTAAATATCTTTAATTTAATGTGTTTATTTAAGAAAAAAAACTAATTTAAACTATATTGCCATCTAGAACACCTACAGAAAAGACAACAGAAGGTTCAAATTTGTATCTATATACATCTTAATTAATTTATCCCCCCATAATCATAATAATAGGTGAAGAATTTAGAACATTTGCTCCAAATTATAATATTACATTGATAAGCAAAACTAAACTAGAAGAACACAGGACAATTATCCCCATCAATTATTGCTGTATAATAATAATTAAATTATCTTCAAAAATTAAGTTAACCACTCTAGCTAGCTAGTAGAATTAAATTAAGTTGTCCTACAGGAATATAAAACACAAGATGACTACATTAAATATTAGCAGTAGCTTTTGACAGGGGGAGGTAGCAGATAATAGAGTTTTCATTTCCAGGCTGTTACAATGTGAGTGATATTGTTCTGATTGAACAGAAGGGAAATGCCTCTGTTAACTAGGCTTATGATGATCAAAACTGAAGTATCTTTAGAGGGTCGTCTCAGTATATATACATGATCTTCCATGCGATGAGCTAACGCCGAAATTAGAGAAACATGATGGTATCCATGATGAATCAGTATCAGTTCCTCATCATTCTAAGCGCCAGTGCTTGAAGCTCACCCAGGTCGCTATTGCATGGCCTTTTGACCTTTGCACGAGATTGGAATGCAAACTCCTCTCTGCTTTGTATATCTTGCATATTCATCATCCCACGATCAATATTGTTGCTGATGAGGTCAACTGAATCAAGTGAGCTTTGTGGAGAGATTGGATTGATGTAATTTGGATGAGTTGGAAATGATGGCACCCCAGATATGTTATTTCCTTGCCACTGATGGTGAATATTCTCTGCATTAATGCGTGGTGAATCGATTAGATTTTGTGCTAGTTGAGCCTTCACTTGCATCAACTGTGCTTGCAAACATGCAACCTACAAAACAAGAAGAGTTGCCAAAAGTTAGAACTTCCTTAATTTGTACAGAAATACTGTATCTCTAGAGATATGACCCAGCTGCATGATTTGAGGACTCACACGGCAAGACCCACCCCCTATCATCAACAAAAGAAAAATACTTGATGGGTTTAATTTAAAAAGAAATTCTTTAAATAAAGATTCTGAGCTTACAGTAAGAATTGAACATTCAGGCGTAGCTTTCAATTAAAAAGAAAAAAATAATAATGAAAAAACACTGTATAATGCATTGATTTTCAAAGAAAATCATAAATCCTAGTGGGAATAAAAAACTAGACTTTTTTCTTCTTTTTCCACGATCCCTTTTCCAGCAAAAAAAAAATGAAAAATGAAACACAGTCAAGAACGGAGAATCTTGTACCATCTATGATCCATGGTATGCTTGAAAAACATATGAAAAAAAGGAGAGAAAGATATTCTATATGAATGGTGAATATGCTATATATAAAGATTTTCAGAAACCTGTTGTTGCAAGGCAAAAATATGGGCAACACATCCATAAACGGGGTCTCTGATCCTTGCTTGAGCTTCATAGGCGATAGTGACAACCGCCTCACAGCGTTCAGCAACCGGGACATGCAACAACAACTTCGATACATTACTAGCACCAAAAACCTTATGAATGGCTGCAAATCGAGCAGGCCCTTGTTCAGAGCAAAAGTAAGGCGCAAAAATACAATCGGACGCACATTTTCTCCGGAGAAACTTGCATGCTCCACAAGGGGAGCCAGTGCCTGTCCCTGATGATGCCATGATGGGAGAAACAAAGAGAGGAGAGAATCTTCTTGAAGTTATTTTTTTTTTTTTTTTAAAAAAAAGAAAGGCACACGAGCACACTAGGAAATGGTGCAAAACAAAATGAGGCTAATGTGTGTGGCAAGGTTGGCTAGGGGATCAAGTGTGGTGGGGGCTTTAGGATTAAGGGACATAAAGGATCTCTTATAAGAGGAGTGAATGGGAGACATTGAAGACCATCATGTACGGTTTTCAGGGAACATTTATTAATGGGTTTATGCAAATATGAGGTTTCTATTTTATTGCCATCTTATGATCATTTTATTAATTAAAAAACATTTATTAATCATAGCTTGCTTTTGAAATTTCCTACTCCTACTTTTTCAAGCTTGATTTTTGGGAGTTTTGCTTACCAAGTTTTTTTATTTTTCCGCCGAACGCCGCACCTGGGAACTGCTGCTGTTTGTCGCTTTGTGGCTGTGTTTACTCAAGCCTCCACCGCCGGTGATTGTTTACCGACACTAAACTAATAATTTAAGTCATCTTGAGTGATTAACTATAGACTAGTGTATGTTGAAGGGACAAATCTTTGATTACTTGCAAGCTTCTAATTTTGAAAGTAAGTTTTTGTAGCAGTAGTTTAATAGGAGATGACTGGCTATGAATTATAATCGGTGGACATTGACGTTAGTTTATGTACACCATGCCCATTTGTTTATTATCACTTGGTTGCCTAGAGAAGCAAAGCTGACTTTTTGTTACCTATGGAAACTAGGGTTCTCCTGTTGATCATGTCATGGAATTAGTGCTCCCCTGCCTAAAGAGTGTTTCAGTCCTAGAAAAGTTGAAGTGAAAGTAGCGTGTGTTTACCCTCGCGGATGATGCTTGCATTGATCACAAGAGACAAGCATGATGCCTCTCTAAAGAGGCAACAGTTGCTACTTTGGAACGAGCCCATCATTCTCTTTATATATAAATGTTGTTATTAGAGCTGGTAATCGAAAAATCAAATGAAAAAGCAAAATCCCTCGACTCCAAGCACGATGCTATAGCGATTCATGATGTTATGCCACATGTATTGCATTGATTACATTTGCTTGAGAGCACAGACGTTCAATTATCCGTCAATAAAACTTCAGTCGAGCATGTTCATGGTTTTAAGTTCAGTTAGGGGCATTGCCTTGACAGTCTTTTGCGATTTGCCTTGCCATTTCCATTGCTCCTCTGGTCATAACACCCGGTGGTCATCCTCCAAAATCGAAGTGAAGCATGTTCTTGACAACGATTTACAGCTCAAGGTGTTGAAGAGGACGTAGCTTGTTGTGGAGAGAATATGCAAAGCATTATTGCCCTTGCATCAGCACATGTGAAAGAACTCCACTGCATAAAGTCGAACATTTAACAAATTTGTCCAATAAGAAGGTGAGGAACACATCCTCACAACAATGAACCAGCTGGAGAGAGATGGGGAAGAGCATGGAAATGGCGCAGGGACCAGCCAGCCACGTCCCTCTAAACAACATAAAATTAATTATGCCCATCATGTAAAGCAAAGGGGGCAGGCAGCTTGAACAGCATGAAGGATTCGTCACCCTAACAAAGGAAAATGGCACTTTGCATCGAAAAGTACATACCCTATCATGTTTCTTACCTCACCTTTGTCACTGCATCACAGCTTCCTTGCCACATTTCAGGCAGTTTGGGAATCAACATGAAAAATCTTTCCAGCTTCTAGTCTCTCAACTATGACATAATCATCATCCATTTTGGATTCCATTTCTCACATCGTCCTTGCACATGGCACACATGCAAGCTTTAAGAGTTTAACCAACGCACCGACCTCTATTCTAAACGCAAAAATCTCCCAACTTTTTCCTCGTTAATCCTTGAATTTCTGAGATGGAGATTTGAGCTGAACTCAAAACTTGTTCGCTTTCAATGAAGCTAATTGTGCATATGCGATCGTTTTGCGAAAATCATATAATTAGATTTTCGAGATTATTAGCCAATATTTTTTTCCCCTTCTATGCTCACGGGATAGATTGGGACATCTATCCCTCTTCTTGGACGCGAGTGACATTGCATGAAAGCGGGAACTTTCAAATTTATAGTTCTGCTTCTCCACCTTACTCGTGTGGCTGGACATCCACTCTGTATTAAAGCTTCCTTCAATCCTTGGTAGACGCTTATAGAGAACCCAAAATTGATCGACTGTTTTACCTTGATCACGCTCGTTACAAAGGGCCACAGACCACATGCACCTGTGCTCAGACACTAGAATTTTTGGGATGGTCTTGGTCCTGCTAAGAATTTTGCTTTCCAGGAGAGCAATTGCAGGACTAAATTTTGAACACCACCACGACCTACAGCTCTGTACTTGAGGCCCGGGTGCTTGTTTACTTGCATCCCAGCATAGTACTCACAAAACCTTCATGCAACGAGGGAAAAACTCATGGATAGCAAAATAGGGCAGCCCATAAAGAGTTGAATATATAATACCAATGCCCATAATCTGTTGTATTTAAACAATTTGACGCAAATAGCATGGTGTGTTTTGACATTTATAAGCGATTTTCACGCATCACTCGTGAATGATATTAAGATTTTTTTGAAAAGAATATATAATCTGAACTTATCAGTATAAGGAGATTTAAGGCTAAATAAAATTTTCGTTATACATGAAAAGAATAGTGTTTGTTAAAATCATCTGCACGCATCTCCTGACAAACACAGGAGAAAGCGCCAACAGGTTGCAAGATGGAGATGGAGTAAAAAAGGTAATCTCAGTAGTTTGTAAAAAAGTTGAACAAAATCATATTCCCAAGCAACCAGAGATTATATGACCCCCAATATAAATAAATCAGCGAAGCCATGGCCCCAGAAAGTACGAGTCTCTGTATGACCCATGACATTCTTCCTAGCTTACAATCCCACAAAGACTGCCTACTCGTTGACGAGATAAAAAACAAAACTGGTACCGTGTAGGAGTAGTAAAGTTGGCATGAAGAAGTGCGGTTAATTTAAGCTTGTGCTAGAGGGTCTTGCATGAAGAGGTACTGCAAGGAAGAGAATTACAGAGTCATTTCTTCTAAAGTATGCTAACTAGCAAATATAATGTCTTTCTGATGTTTAATTTTCAAAAGCATACCTCAAATGATTTTCCTGATCTTTCAAATTCTAGCATGCTCAGAGCAACTTCACAGCTTTGTGCAACAAGAGGCTCAGGATCCTTTGAGAATTCCTCAAGAAGCGCAACACTTTTCTCATCTATGAGAGAGTCAGAATAAAAAACTAATAACAGTAGCCAGACTGAATATAGTCTAGGTTTCAAAGGTCACATTGTGCACAAACATACAGGCAAAAGTCGAATGATAATTACATAGCATATTGAGTGAAAAAGGACAAGATTTATCTGCCACAAGTTACACGGCCCCAACTAGGACAGTTAAGTATAGGAAATAGCAATAGAAGTACACAATCTTCACATAAATGACATAAAAACATAGTTGCCTTTTTTTCCCCTTCTCTTTTTTAATAGAAAATAATCTCGTGTTTATGTGAAATTAACAGCTATCATCACCCACACATAATTGCAAGGAGTTGCTTTAGCGACAACAATCATAAGATTCTCTCTTCAACCTCAAGCAATATTCATAGATTATTACTCCAAAGGGTGTTATGACAGAGCATCGTTAACTTATCCAACAACAATGAATTCCATGCTTTTATATATCTTCTACAACCATTTCAGAGATTTTAAACTAAAAGAATTTTCTATCCATTTTTGCTGGATCTTGATCATAATAAGAAGAATCACAAAAACACAACAGAAATAAGATCAAATGATGTACCTGCAATGGAACCAAGAGCTTCTGCAGCCTCATGCCTGACCATTGGATGCTCATTTGCATTTCTAAGTATTCTACAAAGGGCAGCTGAAGCAGCTTTGTTTTGCAATTGGCCCAAAACATAAGCAACCTGAAAACTATAGAAAAGTGTTTGAGAAAAGAAACAAGAAAAAAAAAAAACATATTTAAGTTATAGCACTATTATAATCCCAAATAAATTTCAGAAAGGAAGAACTAATTAGTGATTCTCATTAGACACTATTACTATTTACCAAAGTAAAACTCTCACCAATTATCAGACAATCTGAGTTTCCACTAGAATATATCATAATTACGTATGCGTGTCCACTCTAAAGGATGACGCAAGACAAGTCACAATGAGCATAATCATAACTTGGTTTAAGAAAGCTCAATAAACCTCATGCTTAAGCAGTGCACTATTTGCAGCCAAAGAATCAACTATAGCAGAAACAGCTCCATCCCCACCATGATTCCGAAGTGCAAAAAGAGCACCGTAGCGCTCATACATGCCTCTTTTTTCATCCAGAAGAAATCCCCTGAAAAGTTAATTGAGTTCGGTCAGCAATCTGACCAAATATAGTACGAATGGTCCATAAACAAAATACCTCAGCTCATCAACAGAAGAGCTTAAAGAAGCTGGTGCGGCTGGGTCAACAGACAGGAAGGGTGATTTTTCAGCCACAGATGATCCATCAACAGTGCTTGTTGTAGCATTCATTTCCTCAATTCGCTTGAGAGCCAGTTCACAAGTTTCTCTAACCTCCTGAGCCGGATCACCAGTCAAGCTATTCTTCAAAAGAGGTACAATACTCTCTAAACCAATTGCACCAAGAGCTTCAGCAGCCTGTAAATATAACAGTGAAAACAACATAGAAAAAATCAGTACCATCAACAATATAACAAAGAAAAAAACGATGCTACACATTGATGTTAACACACCTCATGGCGAACAATAGGATGCAAAGAAAGATCATTTAGAACTGCTTCCAGAGCAGGGATAGCTTCAGCATCTTGCATTTGACCCAACGCAAATGCAGCCTCATGTGCCAGCAAATTTGAAGAATCCCTTGTTGCTGAAGATGCAAGTAAAAAAGAAAAAAAAATTATTTAACCACAAATTTAACTTTAAAATAAAAAATTCTACTTCTTCAGGGAAAAAAAAGAAGGAAAACTTCAGATTTAGATAGAAAATTAGCAAGTTAACAAGTAGAAATTATCAAACTTTCTCGCCCATAATTTATTCCGTCCATCACTCATACATTATCAAGTAGTAAGGGAGAACCAATTTAAGCATAATCTACACACTCACACGCACAAACATAGAGTTCAACTACAAAAACAAGGACAGTAACTTTCTTTCGTCGAGCAATTGTTGAGCAAAACGAAGCCACCTAAACAATGACACGCTCCAAAAATCAAATTCCAAAATCAGATGTTTTCTTCTAACATAAATCAACAAAATTTGTTTCCAGAAAGCCCAGCCAAGCGACTCATAAGACACCTTTCAATGGTTAACTAAGCAACAAAATCCGAAACACAGGTAAAATTAATAAAAAAACAAGAGGAAGAGAGAGGAACCATGAATGAGGGCGTTGCGGGGTCCAGGGCCTTTGAGGTTACGGAGAGAGAAGAGAGCTCTAAAGCGCTCGTGGATGGGCTGGCTCTGGTCGAGCAACCGATCAAAAAGAAATTGCTCCAAGTTGGACCGGGAATCTGTTGGGATGGTTGCTTTCAATGAACCCATGAGATAGCGGTGCTGCTAAGCGGCTGTTCTGGAGTTGTCTTTGTTGCACTGGCACCACCAAGCCACGCAGAATTACAAGAATCCGCTGCTAATTCTTTTGCAAACTTGTAAAAATACGGTGTTTTTTATTTATTTATATAAGTTGCTTGGGCCATTGTAATTGGGGACAGTGACTTTCTTGCCCCTCTTGATAATAGAACCCATCGATGAATAGTCTATAAAATCTATGGATTTTGTTGGCAATGGCCATGGTTTTATTAATTAATTAATTAAAAAATAAAACCTGATTGAAGAGGGAGATCACCGGTGCCTTCCTCCTGCAGTATTACAACTTTTTTTTTTTTACGATTTTTTTAATTTATTTTTTTTATAAAATTATCTCAATTTTATAATTTAAATAGTAGTTTTTACAAGTTATTTCAATTGATTCAATTTTTTTTTGTTTTTTTTATAATTAATTTTTTATAATTTTATTTTTCAACAACTAGATTAATTGAGAATTAAGTTTCATAATTTGTTCGGTTTATATTTTACGAGATTATTTTAGTTTCATGACATGAGTCAAGACTTTTACAAGTAAACTCGGGTTGACTCGAGACTTTTTTGGGGTTTATTTTAATTGATTTTTTTTTCATTCTCATCATTTAATATTAGATTGATTGGAAATTGAGGTTCATAATTTTTTTTATTTATTTTCTATTGGATTATTCATGTCTCATTATCCAGGTTTGGAAGGTTAAACCGGGTTGACTCGAGTCTTTTTTTTTTGCCATTTTTAATTGATTTTTTCAACTTCATTATTCGATACTTGGTTGATTGAAAATTGAGTTTCAATATATTTTTTGATTTATTTTCTATGAGGTTATCACAGTCTCATAACACGGGTTGCAAAATCTAAATGTTAACCCGAGTTGAACCGAGTCAATTCAACATGTTTTCCATATTCAATTGCTGTTCCTCCAGAATTTAAAGGAGAAATAGCTAGTTAACTTAGAGTTTTAGTGATAATCCACCACTAATTACAAGTAATTCATTGATATTCTTCAACATTGATCAGTTGCCGGTTCAACCCTCTATTTTCTTTTTTAGCTATCCTTTTTTTTTTCTTTTTTTCTGTAGAATGTTGTATCCAGAATGTTTTTAGATGGATATATATATTTGACAATCGATGGCGCCCTTGTATATACATATATTTTGGTTTTATAACAAAAGATATAGAAATAATTTGTTACTGTGATAGCTTTTATTTTTTATCCAATCATATAAAAAAAAACTATCTAGTTAGGTTGAGTTTATTTTTATATTTAAAAAGTGCTTTTGAAAAATTTTAAATTTTTTACTGATTTTGGATTATTTTGATGTGTTGATGTAGAAAATAAAATGAAAAAACATTAGTTTAATATATTTTCAAACAAAAATCACTCTGAAAAACAACCGCTATCACAATCACAAACACTACCTTAATCAAATAATTTTATGCTTTTTGTGATGGATTCCACGTATAATTGCATTTCAAACCTTAATTTTGTGGAAGCTAGAATAACTCTTTTTTTTTATATATGCAAAAATTCATCTTATAATAATTTCAACCAAAACATATGTTTTTAAATCTATTTTTTTAAATTGTAATTAAAAATATTTTTTAAATTTTTCTAAAAACAAATATAACCACAAAAGCTATTATAATATCAAACGCTAGAAAGGTTGAACCCATTTTCACATATTTTCACCCATTTTCACATTTTATCGAGTCTGATTAAAGCCATTAAAAAAATTCAAAGACTTCAATAATGTTTGAAATTTTGGTAATGATTGATTTTTAAAATATTTTTTATTTGAAAATATATTAAAATAATATATTTTTTTTATTTTTAAAAATTTATTTTTGACATTAATATATCAAAAAGATCTAAAATTATAAAAGAAATCATTTAAAGCAAAAAAAATTCAAAAATTTCTAATAACGTCTTTTTAAATGCAAAAACAAACACAATCCTCATAAACGAACAACAATATGCAAGCCAAGTCCAAATCACTCTCTACCTGGGTTTTTTTTAAGAGAAAAACATAAAATGGATTTGAGTATTTTGCTCTTTTAAAAAAGAAATGAATAAAATAAAACAATATACAAAATATTTTTAAAAATAACATAATTTAGAGAGTCACAGATTGCGAGTTGCAAGTGTCATCTGCGACTCTCTCAAATTCTAAAGATAGGCTTACACGATTTACAATAAAGACAGTGGAGAAATTAGAGAGAGAAAAACAAGGAAATAGAGAAAGAAAAAGATCTCGGAGAGACACCAAAACTCCGATGATGATATCATCAGTATCATTAAAAAGATATTGACAAGATAAATCCAACAACACCAAGAAAGGACACAAAACAGTTATCGAAATGAGTCACACGATCCGTCCAAATGTGTCAAGGCTCATTTACCTTCAGGCGGCTCATGTTGCCCACTTCGATCACGGTTGATAATGGTGTTGGATTCGACTCGTCGAGATCTTTTCAAGGGTACGATGATATCGTCATCAGAGTTTTGGTGTATCTCTAGACTCTTTTTATTTTTTTTACCTTCTCTCTTCTCTCTCTTTTTAATTTACAAGAGGAGAGAGAAAAAACAAAGAAGCAAAAAAAGGATCTCAAAGATACAATGAAGCTTTGGTGACTATACCTCTAGTACCGTTAGAAAAATCTCGATGAAATGAATTCAACAACATAAAAAAAGGTTACAAACGGTGACCGGAGTAGGCTACACAAGTTGTCTGAAGGCAAGGGAGCTCTGACATATTTGGATGGCTCGTGTGACTCACTCTGGTCACGTTGGTGACCTTTCTTGATGTCATTGGATTTATCTCGTCAATATCTTTCAACGGTGTTGGTGGTATCCTCATCGAAGTTTCGGCGTGTCTCTAAGATCTTTTTTTTTTATTTTTTT
>Ga0307518_10000679_pt1 | contig 25551 bp, 12 predicted proteins | sample 25_EM_MG_FD_203889 | JGI IMG/M metagenome (GOLD analysis project Ga0307518, IMG submission 203889) | Populus trichocarpa ectomycorrhiza microbial communities from riparian zone in the Pacific Northwest, United States - 25_EM | ecosystem: Host-associated > Plants > Roots > Unclassified | place... | reverse complement strand
AAAAAAAAAAAAAAAAAAAACAAAACATTTGGTTTATATAATTAGGGCATTATGAGAGAGCCAGAAATATTTTTAAAAAAAAGACAATTTCTTAAGTTTTTTGCCCTTGATCTTGATCTTGCACCTTCAATGAAAAAGTCAAGTGAAGAGCCAAAATAGCTTTTCAGTTAGCGAAAAATCATTCTCACATATCCATCAAAAAGCTAAAAATAATATTACTTATTTAATCAATTAAACTTTTTTGAATAACTTTTATTAAAAAGTTAAAATATTAAATATATTAAAATACTTACACTATTTAAAAAATCATATTAACAATTTGAATTTTCTAAATAGCTTATGATGCTTAAACCTTGGAATTTTAATTGATTAATATAATACAATATCGTGGGATCTTATTGGTTTCAACAATGTAAGTTGTTGACATGGATCACGCGATAAATAAATAAATAAATAAATAATGTTAAAATGAAAATATTAGAGCAGTATGACATTTATTAGAAGAGCTATAAAACAATTACTAAAATTATTATTATATTGTTATACAGAGTCTACATACAAATTGTTTTTATTTATTTATTGGATTAAAAAAATACATAGTTTTGGTTTACATAAACTCTTTTAATTTATTTACTCATTTGATTCTTCATGCTATGCTATGGGACGAAGTATTTTTTTCTCAACATAAAAAAAAGTGTGGATGTTGTTAACATTTTTAATCAATAAGAAAATTTTTAATTATAAATAATTTTTTTTTACACATGAGTACAATAAAATAAATTGAAATTTATATATGTTAATTGATGATAACAAATATGTTAATTCTAACTAAGAATTAAGTTGAGAAGCTATGATAAAAATATTATTTATTAAAAGAAAATTATCAAATATTTATTTCAATTTGCAATTAGGTTTTTAAAGTTTTAATTAATAAAATTAAATTAAATTTTATCAAATTGATCATTAAACTTATATTTAACATCTCAAGAATCTCATATAAAGCCAACCAAAATTAAACATCAAGTCCAATTTCAAATTAATTTAATGTAAAAGAATTAAATAAAAATAAAAAGTCAAGGAACAAAAAAATTAAAAAGAAAAGAAAAATAATTATTACAACTTATAGTGGATTGTATTTGTTTTTCTAATTTGCATTTTTATTTTTTTATCTCGTATATTTATGATTATAAACAACATTTCATGGTTTATTGAGGGTCTATTTTGCATTTTTTTTTAATATCGTATTATCTCGCTTATTCTTAATTATAAACAACATTTCATGATTTATTGAGAGTAAATTTTACAAAACTAAACTATAATTATTGAAAGGGAAAAAATATATTAAAGAAACAAATACAAAAAGATACAAATAATATATATATATATATATATATATATATATATATATATATTATAAATACATTAACTAATCTCAATAACTTTGTTTTTATGGATAAAAAAGGTTGTTTAAGGAATTTTAATATTATTTTTTAAAGTGTTTTTTTTTTAAAATATATTAAAATAATATTTTTTATTTTTAAAAAATATTGATAATATTAATACATTAAAAAAATTAAAAAAACAAAAAATAATTAAATAATTTTTTTAATGAAACGCATTCCAAACAGTGCCAAAAAAATGCTGTAAAAAAATTCCATTTTGAGATTTTATTTTCCTTTTATTTTGTCCATTACTTAACAAAGTTACAAACCTCTCCCTATACTCCATTCTCATTTTTTCCAGCACCCAGTCACCATACCAATACCATGGGCATACTCACACATACTCTCTCTCTCTCTCTCTCTCTCTCTCTCTAATACCAAAAAGTAAAGACATGACAACCTCTCTCTAGCATTTTCTCTGCTACCTTGGAAAGTGCAAAGAGAGAGAAAGGCCGAAAAAGTTTATTCTAGAGAGAGAGAAAGTGAAAGATTGCGACTTTGATGATTGTTGAGCGTGGAGGGAGTGGTGCAGCGGAGAAAAAATGGAGAGGGAGACAATAGCGAAAGCATTTCTTGAATACAAAGCTCCCTCTTTCTCTTTGAGGCAGGCATCAGTATCAATCCAAAACCAAACTGTCACGTATTCTCCTTCTCCTTCTTCTACCAAAAACATTGCAAAGCTTTCAGCTTTCTATCACACCTCCGCGTCTACTTTTTCTCAGTCTTTATTGCCTGCCCATATGACACAATTTTTATTTTCCACTCAAAATTATAATCGGTAGGTGGGTGCCAGATAAGAATTTTATACCCCTCTCCTTTTAGTTGTCGAAAGATAGTTACCCCCTCAGGGAGAGACGAAAAAAGAAATTTTTTTCTTGATCTGGATTTTCTTTGTTTATTGCTGAATTGGACAGAATTGACTGGCTGCTCTGAGGTTTTAATAGAATTCGAGGAATCTTGACTTGGATGTCGATGGAGAGATTGGCTTTGTGGTTTTCACTGTGAATTGGAGAGAATTGAGGTTCCATGTTGGTGTTTCAAGGATTGGAGATATGACTTTGAAGGGGATAAGTCATGGAGCTCTTGATCAGTTAATGCATAATTGGCCGTTGTGGAGCTGAGTCTTTTTGCATACTTCAAGGCAAGCTTGCTTGGATTTAGATAATCTTTTTTTTTTCCGAGTAAAAGTTTGAAGGTGAATTCTTGAGCTGTGATCCACCTCGCGTGCTTTTTATGTGATTGGTCATTTCGTTTAAGGAAAGACCAAAGTTTGAGACTTCAGGCGCTGGTTAAGGACTTGATACCTTGTCAAGCGAAGAAAGTTTTAACAAGCTTAAACTTGACTCTTCTGGAAGCCTTTTGAGCTGTTGAAATTAGAATTTTTGTCCGTTATATTCTGGCTGTTTACACGGTATCTGGCTGCATTGTTGTTCTTCTTGGCTTTATCGAATCTTAGGTAATTGTTCTATGCATTCCATTTCTTTGTTTTGTATAAATTTATATGCAATATGTGCCGGATACTGAATCTGCTATATTTTTTAGTTTTTCGGGCAGATGTCAAGTCAGTTGATTATTAGCTTGATCTTGTATCTAAATCATTTGTGGATGATCATGAAGATTAAAATAAAAGAAATATAATACTCTGAGTAAAGTTTTGCTTCTGCATGACTGACGATCAATGATAGTGTTATGAGAGGTTGCAGAATTTCTGTTTCAGAACGCTTGTGAACATCTATGGCCTTATGTTTGCTGATAAAATCTGTCTCTATCTTTATCTCATTTTTCTTGTTCCCTAGTCAATTGTTTATTCGTTAACATGCTTTCTTGTTTGAAAACTGAGAAGGTAGTTTAATGCTGAAGAGGTTGAAACAAGAAGCTATTTCATAGTCTACCCCATGTTTCATTAAAATCTTTTTTCCACTAGGTGTTTCAGGCATGGTTTTCTTTGCTGTCACAAACTTCAAGGAATAGTGTATCAAAACTGTCCACCCACTGGCTCACCTGTAAAAAATTATTTTTGCCGTCTCCTATTTTCTGATCTGATGATGCAATTCTAGAAATCATCACTGCTGCTTTCTATCACTAAGCAGTGGTTTTAGAGGGTAATCATCACCATCACATGTGCAATATTATAGATGCATGATGCCATACCATATTTACTACCACTTCATTCTTTCATTCTGCTTTGCATTCATTTCCACGATGCTCATTGTCATGTGAGTTTATATATGAGTTTTTGAATTGGAAACAATTCTGGTTGATACTCACTCATTCCCTTTCACAAATGTATCAGATATCAAGTAGCAATTCCTGTGAGCAAATTTGGATTACAGTCAAAGAACTAGCCATTCACCATGGCAAAAAAATCACAGAGGCACCCTGTACGATATGAAAGAGAACAATCAGGCTGCATGTGGGGTTTAATTACTATGTTTGACTTCCGCCATGGTCGTTCAACGCAGAAGCTAATTTCAGATAGGAGGCGGGGGACCAGGCATGCTGTTGGTAAGAACTTTCTTTGAGATGCAGATGAATCTGAATAGTTAGCAAACACATGGATGCATGTAGGCACACAAATATATCTACTGAATCTTTTTTGAGTAGAAGGGATGGGTTTGTGCATGCAACATGCACACACTTTTCTTCAGAGTTCTGTTGCTAACAAATTTCCTTGAATCGAAGTGTATTTGGGAAGTATCAAACGTTGGTTGTATCTGTAGTGTGTTTGAATGATTGTCTTCTTGTTAAACTTGTTGATCTGGTTGGCCTTAGCATTGGTCATTGGTCAAAGATAAATTTGTAGTACTCTTGCTTTGAGCTCATGAATTCGCAATGCATTACAAATCGGTGAATTTCTCTTTTCTTTTGCAGGTACTGGAACTCCGAAGAATAAGGTTGACAATCTTAGTGAAAATTGTCAAGGCATGATCGTAAGTTTTGTCAACTTGTGCGTCCAAACTAAATGTCTTTCAAAATTTGCTTGATATTTGCAAGGTTCCTTACAACCGAACCTGTTTTAAGATGGGTTGAACTATCTGTACATTACTTGATTTTTCCTATTTTAAATATATCAGGATGGTGAGGAGAGCAGAAAAGTAACAGATGATACCAGTAAGCTGAGTGTGAAAAAGCTCATTGAAGAAGAAATGTTCGGTGAGCAAGACATAAAGAAGGAAATAAACAATCCTGGAGTAGAACCAAAACAGTCTAATTCAGAAAATGGAGACCACAGAAGAAGAAAAAGTCGTACAAAAAGTTTTGATATACACATAGATGATCATAATGTTTCTGAAAGCTTGGAATCTGAACGGCCTTGCCTTCATAATTTAGAGAAGCAAACTACAGGTAGTCTTGACATAGGTGAAATAATGGAAGACTTCTGCCGCCAGATCCATCAGAAAAGCTTTGGTAATGTAGAGCGTGACCAGCTTGATGAAGTTCACCATCAGCTGAACCAGAAGAATCCTGAATTTGAAGAGAAATTGAGTGAGGCAATAAAACTCATAAATGAGAAACTTATTAACTGGAAACACGTTGCTGAAGATGGGGAATTCCACCCATCCAAAGAACTGAGGGATGCACTTCAGATTCTAGTTTCTGATGAGGAATTGTTTCCAAAACTCTTACAAGGTCCAAAGTCCATAATGGTGAAGCATGTTCAAAGCTTGTGGAATGCTCAGGTAGAGAAAGATGAAGAGTCCAAGTCACTTCCAGGATTGAACTCTTTGGAACAGGGGCTTCATGGCTTCAGACATTCTGATGAGGCTATCCATGGTAAGCAGCACAAATTTTTCAGAAGAAAGACCAAATCTCTGGAAAAGAACCCATCAAAGGAAAACAAGGCATCTCAAGCTTCAAATAGAATTGTTATATTAAAGCCTGGCCCGACAAGCTTGCTACCACCTAAAAATGAAAGCATCATTGGCTTGTCGCGAAAATCTCAATTCACCATTGGAGATAAGGTTCCGAATGAGAGATTTGGTTCCAACTTTTCTCTGACTGAAATTAAAAGAAAGTTGAAAAATGCAATGGGAAAGGAAAGGCAGGATACCTCTACTGATGGGACTTCAAAGAAATTTGCTAACAAACAACAGGCTGTGGGAAATAGTGAGAAAGGATCCAAGGAGAACCTTGGAAGGAGTTCTCCAAGTAAAGACCACTTCTTTATTGAAAAAATTGCTAGACCTCCCGTGGTTGGCAAAATGAGAGAGAAGACTGGCAAGTTGAAAGAATATGAAATAAGCATGGAATGTGAGGCCGCTATTTATCCCAAGCATAGGGCATCTAACATCTACATTGAGGCCAAGAAACATCTTTCTGAGATGCTGAGTACTGGCCAGGGGGATGTGGATTTTTCAAGTGAACAGGTTCCAAAAACCCTCGGCAGGATTCTCTCCCTTCCTGAGTACAGTTTGTCGCCTACTGGTAGTCCTGGAAAGGATTGGGAGCAAGGCTTTCTGACAGCACAGATGAGATTTTCTGCCAATGACAAATTCCAGAAACACGAAACCAATGTCAGCCATTTAGGTCGAATAGCATTAAACTCAGAGCCTCGGTCATCTGTTTCCAATGACAGCACCGATTGTATAGAACAAGCTTCTTCAAACCCAAATGCAAGTGCCTCAAATGAACTTCATGATAAGGAAGACAAAACCTTGTGCTCTGTTGGAGATGAGATGCCTTCTGAAGGTAGTGTTTCTTTATGGTAGGACATGGATAAATATATCACTGTGCTGATAATTTTTCCTAATATTGGCCTTAACGTTTCTGCAGGTGAGGCAGAGGTTGTAAAGGAAACTGAAACTGCAATTGATGAAGAGAGTGATGTCTTAGATACTCTATTTGAACCAAGTAAATCTCCTCTTGATGGAGATGGCCGAAATGGTGATATGTCTGAAGTTTGTGATAAAAAGGAAAATTCAGAATGCTTGGAACATGTAATTTTACTGGTTGCCTATCATTTCCAGTTCTTCATCACATATCTTGACATTTTATCCTAATGATTTTACTTTTCTTTCTCAGGACTCTGAAGAACAACCCCCAACTTCTCCATTAACATCTCCATCCACCTCTTCAAACACCAAAAAACTTGACTGTCTAGAGGGTCCTTCTGAGATACCAGAGCGGCCTAGTCCTATATCTGTTCTTGAGCCTCTTTTCACGGAGGAAGATGTCAGCCCAGCAAGCAGCAGATTTGAACCTGGTAGGTCTTTATAAGAAAAAGGTCAATAACTTTCAGCATTTGTTTAGTACTTCTTATCACGTGGTTTTCAAGCTAATCTTTAGTTCATCTCTTATCTATCAGTTGAACTAACAGTGCAACCCTTGAGAATTCAATTTGAAGAACATGAATCTTCAGCTGCAGATCGAATCCCTCTTAAAGCTTCTTTAGATGACAAGGAATCGGTATTTGAGTATGTAAAAGCAGTGGTTCAAGCTTCTGGCATGAAGTGGGATGAATTTTATATGAGGTCACATTCTTCAGAACAGCTTCTTGACCAATCAATATTTTTTGAGGTAGAATTCTTTTCCAACCAGCTTTGTTGTGACAAGAAGCTTCTCTTTGATTCCATCAACGAAGTTCTCATGGAGGTATATGGGCGGTATTTTGGTTGCTTCTCTGGGTTATCATTTGTACAATCTAACATCCGGCCTGTCCCAGACGTGAAAAATGGCATCTATGAGGTTTGGGAAGGAGTCTCTTGGCATCTCCTCCCATTGCCAATGCCTCATACTTTGGATCAACTTGTCAAGAAAGATATGGCTAAAACTGGAACGTGGATGAACCTTCAATATGATATTGAAACTATCCTTGTTGAAATTGGTGAGGACATTTTTGAAGATTTGATGGAAGAAATCGTTTTTGGAGATCTAATGGAAGAAAATTTATTCATCCATGCAAACGAAAGTTTAGAGGGTGGAAATCAGTTGATTTCAGCTGAGTTGAAGGAAACTGAGAGCAGCATGAGCTCCTAGAAGACATTTTCATGTATTCATTTCTTGATCGACCTTGTGTCTGGATGGGAATGATAGTGAGTCATTGCTTGTGCATCAGGAGGATGAGCAGTAATGCAAACATGGAAGAGCCTTATATGGCTCCCTTGTTTGACTTGACATGGCACTTCTTTAACTTCGCTATTGAAATCATGTACATAACACTACAGCTTGGAAGCTCAACTAAACACAAATCATGAAATGAATGAACAAGGAGCCACACTACTTCATGGGCAAAACTCACAAACCCAATGTGCAAGTGTTTTTTGCTACTGTATGAAGACTAGTTTTCACTTGCAGTTTTTGCAACAAGGGCCAGATCAGTGCCCTGCACTCGTTGGGAATAGTAGTGTTCCAGATTATAGAATTTGTAGAAATTTGTGTCTTATTTCTTATATTAGGCTGTGTGCATTTTTCTTCTTCTGGGACTTGTTTCATTTATTCTTCTGTTGAGTTTGTGCTGATGTTTTTTCTTTTGTATTTACAAAGCCGGGGTTGAGTTGTGACCATTTTAGTGGGGAGGGGATTTGACAGTGAGTGTTGTATGCCACAACAAGCTGTGGCTGTTGTGCTGTAAAACAATAATAAATAATACAGAGTACATACTTGATCTAGTTGATTATTGTACTTTGCTCAGGATTATCCCATCTTGAGGTCCTAGTATAATATTCCTGGTCACACATGCTAAAGAGAGATGACATTTTCTTCTTTAATCATTAACCGATGCAAACCATATTATATCAACTCTTTCCTGTCATTCTTTAGCATTCCACCAAAATTCCCAAATCTTATGGAGCATATATTTTAATCTTCCGTGCAGGAATCGCATGTTTGATGTTTCTTCTTCTTCTTCCTTCCTTGGCTTCGGGCCTTTATTTTTGTAACGTGACTGGCAGGTCCCATTAATTGACTTAAAACAATAAATCGCACTCCACCTAACTGAATAGGATTTCTGTGGGAATTTCTTCTGTTAGAGAGCCTCCAGAATACAGTGGTTAAAATGCATCATCAAGTGCACAAGAAGCCCGTGCTGTAACTTGCATGATGCCCTATAAACCATTCAAAAGGATTAGGTAACTTCAGGACTAATCAAGACGCCCATCGGGACTTCTCAGCAACCGGTTGCTATGGCCCGCTACTATAATCTAATTAGATGAGCCTCACAGCTGAGAAAGATAAATTAATGGTTTTAATTTACATTTGTTGTTCTTTCTCGGCAGCGGCATTTGTGTCTGGATGCATTAAAAGCTCTATACGCATGACCAAAGAGGTCCATCTCCTCTCAAGCCAGCAGGTAACTTTTTCTCCAGGCTTATATGATCTGTAATAAGATCAGATTCTTCCATTCATAAAACCAAAGTAGTTGCTTTTCCTTGCACTTTCATCATCATGTGTAACTCACCAAATGACCTCTCACCATCATGTCCGGAGCCCTTATGAGTGCAGGCAGAATGGTACACCAACCATCAATACAAGCTGCCGAATCCAGTTACTCTCCTTGCCTAAACTGCTTTGTGGCGATAAGAAAATCAGTATAGCAAGGATAAAAGCAACTACGTCCAGATGTTGTTGGAACTTCTAAAGACGAACAAAAAATACCACTCCCCAACTGTTGTGGAGTTTTTTTTTTTGTCTGTAAAAGTGTTTTTTAAATTTTTTTCATTTAAAAACACATCAAATTATATCTTTTTAAGTGTTTTAGATTATTTTAATAGACTATTATCAAAAATTAAAATTAAAATTAAAAAAATTATTTTAATACACTTTCAAAATCTCCAACTACGACCACTAATTTTGTGCCCAAAGGCGTGCTTGCTTCCATGAACATGAGTCGCACGTTGAGCTTTCAAATTCGTGATAGAATCTCTGGATTACAGGCAGAGGATCAATAATTATCTCCAGGAGTGCTGAAGTGCTATTAAGCACATAGTGCAATTTCCACATCGACTTTGTATCCAACAAAACCAGTCAAGTCAAGCACTTCAAGCCATTTGTGCGGATGTTTAGCCTTCAGCTTAACTTTGCTTTGGGGACATCAAGTAAAGGGGGGCACTCAACTCTCCACGCGTTCATCGCCAATTCCAACTTGTTGATATATATTCCTGAACTTTGCAAATTCGGGTACCCCAAAATTCTTTAATAAAAGATTAAAAAATATATGCAAGCTAAAAAGAGATATGGATGATTCTAAATAAGCTAAAATCCCTTTGTCTCATTAGCGTGATAATTTTTTATAATTTTTTTTGAGAATTTTTTACTAAAATATTTATGTTATGATTATTCCAAAAACAAGTTTCAATTCTTAAAAAAATAATATGTTAATAATTATAATATGAGTATATTAAAAAACATAAAAATGATATAACGATCATGTATTGTCGTGATTAACTATTTGTCAGTATTATTAAACTTGGCTTGGTAGGTTAACATTGAAATTTCCAAACTCAAGTACTTGCTTGATTTTAAGTTTCAAATTAAATAATATAGGGGTTGTTTTGACGTGATTCGGTCGACTTAGTAGGATCAAAAACAACTTGAATGACCGGTAAAAACATAGTTTGGCTTAAAAAAATCAAAAATGATTTTTTAAAAAAATATATTAAAAATAAAAACATATTAAATCGACCTGGATTAATCCATCAAACCCACGGACCAGGTCATAAACTTGACTGGCACTCATCTCAATGGCACTCATCTCGTCAAATAGAACATTTTGACACCAAGTTTGTTCATTTTTTCCAACAAAATCTTACTGGCCAATATCTTCTTTTTTTTTGTTGTTTTTTTGACAACTCTCTCCTTTTTCTCAAGCTTTTTAGGAATAAAATGTGAATAAAATAAAGTTTTGAACTAAACCAAATAATTTTCAAATAAAGGGATTAAAAAGGATTTATTGGAAAGAATCTAGGGCAAAATGAAGGAAAAATGTGCTAACACCATTTGTTTTTAAGTGCTCATCCCTTTATTTTTGTTTAAATTTTGGTCCCCTCATTTTTAATATTTTTCAAATAATAAAATTGGATTCTTTTTCATAAAACCAAATATCAACCTAATAGTATGATGTTTTTCAAGATCGAGGTGACTACATAAAAAGAAAATTGAAACAAATTATTAACCATAAATCCTAATCAATACAACACTGAAAAATAAAATCGAAAAAAAAAATTAATGACCAAAAGGGAAAAAAGAAGAAGAAAGAGGAGCAAAGTTGACACAATGGTTTTTTAGAAAACAAAAGGGCTATTATATTTTCTTTGTTTCAATTTTGATCTCTTTATTTTCAATCTTTTTCAAGTAATAAAATTGAATTTTTCTCTCGTGAAATCCAATATTAACCCGATGCCAATACTTTTTTTAAACCTTAATAACCATAAAATAACAACCCCACAATTAGTTTAACTCTACAAAACACTCTTTAAAAATAACCAAAACCAAGAGAAAGAACAAAAACACCCCTACACTCTCCCACTCACCAGCACACACATAAATATTCAAATAAACAAAAACATCAAAAAAAAAACCTATCCACTCTTTAATTCCTATTCATCTTCTTCGTCTCCAAACACTTAAACATCAAAAACCATAACCACTCTCTCACCTAACACAAAACTTCCGACCAGCCAGCACCTAAACTACAATACATAGCCCCCGAGTCCCTTCGTAGCTGATGCCAACAACAACAATAACTCACAGTGAAGAGAGAAGAGGAGAGAAAGGAAAAGAAAAACTAAAACCTCAAGTAAGTCAATCTCTTTTTTTCATAGATGGTGAGCTACATTGTCGATACCAGTAAAGAAAGAAAGAGTTGGTCTATCACGCGAAGGTCACACACCTACAAGTCTTGTTATTAGTCAGTGGCGGAGCCACAATGGGAATTAAGGGGGCAACTGCCCCCTTAATCTTTTTTTTTAAAATATTTTTTATATTAGAATTTTAATATAATAACTTAAGAAGTTTAATTTTTTTTATTAACTACTAATTAATCCAAGCTCTTTTTTTTTATGAATTATTTTTTCTGTCTCTTTTTCTTCTACAAAATTTCTCTTCAAGTCCTAAACTATTAATTAGTTAAGTAACCTTTTATGCTTTATGCTTTATGTTTTAGGTGAGTTTCCTTCATTTTTTCTATTTATTTCATTGTCTAATTTTAATTTTATTCCTTAATAATTAGCTATTAAAAATGTTAGAGTTTTATGATAATTTATGGATTTGTTAAATTAATATGTGTATGGATAATATTATATACATATGAATATGAATTGAAATGAGTTTTGATAAATTAATATGTATTTTGTTATGAATTGCATATGAAAAATAATGGTGATCAACTTACTAGTGATTAAAAATAAAGTACTGAACAACTAAAAAAATTAGGGATATAATAAAAAAAATTAAAACAATATATTTATATTTATATTTAACCCACTTGTATAAAACAACAAGTTAACAAAAAATTGTTGCCAATAATTTCACTAGTCCCTGGAAGATTAAGAAATAGATGAATGAAAGTTTAATTATATATATATAGAGAAAGAATATCTTTAATGAAATTAATAATGAAATCATTATGAAACAGTTTCAAAATATAAAAACTCGAAAAAAATAATTATAATGTAAGTTTTTTCATTTTAAAAATATTTTTAAATTAATTTTGCTTGACATGAGTTAATAGATGCATTTCAAATTGATTTCTCTGTATATAACACATGTTTATATAATATATAATATCAAGTATTTATTAGTAATTTGCCCCCTCATTTAAATTTTTTTAGCTCCGCCACTGTTATTAGTGTGTGTAAAAAACATGCCAGAAGCTTTGGCTTTCTCAAGTTACGTATACTAATGTATTGCTATTGTTTTTGTGGATTCCAACACCTCCAAAGACCTTCAACTCCTCCATTGAAGATTGATTTCTAAGATCCTAAACCATAACTTCTTAACCTTATTTTTCATGTTTAGCTTGTATTTTTAATTGAATATTAGACTTTGATTCATGGATTATGTGTTTAACTATAGTATTTGTTTGAACAAGTTTATGGTTTGAATGTGATTTGTGAATTTGAAAAACTTTATATTGATTTAGGTTCTTATTAGATTAAGTGGTTGAGTTGTTAATGATAAATTTTAGGGTTGTGTGAGTTGACTTGGATAAAGATATTAGATTTGAACATAATTTGTTATGCTTGTTTTAGTATTTAGTGCTCCATGAAGTGTGACATCATGTTGAAGAATTATATGATGTGCTAATGGTTCATTGAGAAACTTAGTATTTAGTGCTTAAAAAGAACCATACAATATAGTCTGTTTATCCCTTATTGTGTGGCTTAATATCCTTTATAAATGGGGTATCGTGTCTTGGGTGCCTAACTTGTTTTTGTTTTTTGTTTTAATTTTTTAATTATATTTTTTAATATTAAGTTTTTATTAAAGTTTTTGATTGTTTATTTGTTTTAATCGATGGGTGTTATTTTGTTTTAATTTTATTTTTTATTAATTTTTTCTATTTAAATATTGATTTACACCCTCTCAATCTTTTCTTAAACCAATCGAATTAACTTTGAATTCTAATAACTAACCACAAAACATGGGTGATTAAACTAGTTTAGTGCTAGTTTAATTATTTGTGGAAAGAGTAGAGGGTTGCTGGATCATGTTCATGTGAAATACATGATGCAATAACGAGGAATAATAGTACACAGAGCGTGTTGTTCTAACCTAATAATACGCGGCGGTACAAAAAAAAACACAAACAAATGACAAAAATAATAAGTAAATCACTCGATGCCGTTTTCCCCAAGACAAATGTGAAAATCTACAAGCTTCCTGCTTTCTTATTTTCCACAAAGCGTAGGTGATTAAACTAGTTCCTGCTTTAAAATAATATTATTTTTATTTTTAAAATTTATTTTTTAATATTAATACATCAAAATAAACCATACAAAAACACAAAAAATAAAAAGTAATTCAAAGTTAAAACAATAAAAGTATGGTTAAATTCAATACCAAATATCATGTTTTTTTATTTAAAATTAATTTTTTTTATGTTTTTAAATTATTTTAATATATTAATATTAAAAATATAAAATATTATTTTTAACAATAAAAGGCTCTCAAAATACTAATGAAGTTCCAATGGTAAACATCTTCTTCAACCAAAACAATTCTCATCTTCCTCGGAGCAAAAAGGAATCTATCACATTTTTCACCGCCTGAAAAAGCCTGAAACACCAGCGACACTGCTCCCTGGCATTCCTCTTTTAACCTCCCATTCCATTCCACCCCTCCGAGATTCCTCCCCATAAACACTAAAAAGTCCCAAGGCTAAACCAGTAAAACCATCTTAAAAAAGAAAGAGAAAAATAATTTTTTAATATTAATTCTCGTATGAACGAGTAGATCGTTTCTGTTTCTACTCTTCTAATTTGTTACACAGGAGACAAGCAACGACATCGTCTTCGTCATCAGCATCATCAAGACAATCAAGAAATAGCTATAAGAGTCAAACCCTCTCCTCTCCTCTCACTTTCTCTCTCTACTCTACTCTGATATATATATATTTATATACATATAAAAGCAGCTATTCTTCTTTCTCTCTCTTCGAATCTTTATTTTCTTTCAAGGTAAGATTTTTTTCACGTAGTCTCTTCCTTTCTCTCTCTTAATCGCAATATCTTTCCTCTTCCTTCAATTTACGAATTTCCCATAAAAAACCTAGCTTCCTCAATAGCTTGCTTATCGTGTCCGAGCTTAAGGAATCAGAGTTAGGTGTAAACCCTAGTTTTTGATTTGTGTTCGAAATTAGGGTTTGTTTACTCGAGGATTATGTGATTCCGGGTGCAATTATTGATTTAGATTGATTAAAGGTATTGTTTTTATGGTAATTTGGATTAGATTCGTGGATGTGGTATTGGGTTTTGGATTCATTTTGTGTTTGTTTGGGGTTTTAGTAGCTTGAGGTTGCTGGGTTTAGAGGGAAAGATTGAATTTTGAGTTATCGATGATAGTTTTGAAGCTTAGGTTTTGTAGATCAAAGTAATCAGTTGTGTTGGAGTTATACCACTAAGTTTGCAAGTTTGGTTATTTGATTATGATTCTGAATCAGAGGAAGTAACACATGCTTGGGTCTTTTGTATTTTAAGTTTAAAGTATATTACTTTGATGTTCATGTCCAACCTTTTGTTCTTAATATTTGATATTAGAAACCCTAGAAATACTTGTTCTGGGACCATTGGATGTGGTTGGGAAGAAGGGGCCTTGGACTGGTTCAAACTAGTTACTTGGAAAAAAGAGATGCTTGCAAGTTGCAACTCCAAAATGCTGACTTAGGTTTTGAAATTTTCAGTTTACTTGGTTATTGGCGAAAACAAGGATTACTTTGGTTTAGTTACCTGATGCTTGATTATCAGCAATTTAGAGTTCCCAATCTTTATTTTCCCTCCAAAACACCATTTGAAGTTCTGTCTCAAGTTTGTGTTGATCTCAAGATAACCTAGCATGTGATGAAAGCAATCATTTTTTTTATTTTAAATTATATTTCTAGGACATGTTGATTTTCATGGCATCATTTTTCTGTACATTATCATGTTACTGGATTCATTTAAACCCTATAGTATAGATTCTTCGCTTCTTCTTCTTCTTCTTCTTCTTCATGTTTTCCTTTTCCATTTTTTTCAACAGGTCTGTTGTGTCTGCTATGAAAAATAGTTGGCTTCATAGCCACGGGAAGTTGTGATCATCATCTTACAGTTTGATGCTCGGGAAAAATAGCCTTTTCAACTCAAATTATATGGATGTTGATGGATTTTTACCAATTAACTTGTAGATTTCATGCTTGAGGTCACACAGCTGAGTTTGTCTTTGCATTTCTTTGAATCTGTAGCTTCAGTGTTCTTTTGGCTTTCTATATGTTTTAAATATGTTTTTCTCTATGCAGTTTAGTTACAGAGCTTGTAGTTGTTCAATGTTGGGAGCAGTATGTGGATGTTAGTTTGGAGAAATGCAAAGGTATCATACTGCCGGCTGCACTAGTGCAGTTAACAATAGCTCCATTGGAGGCACATCTTCTAGAGATAGCACGCGGACTGATTCATCTTCATTGGCGTCCAACTTCTCTATAAACCCTAGGTAAATTGGTTTTCAATATCTTTTTGCCCTCCATGAACTGTTGATAATAATTTTGTGGCTCTCGACTCTGAACACAGTCACATTTTCTAGTTACATGTACAATACAATGCACACATGCCTTTGGTCTGTGATAAGTTTTTAAGCGTTGCCTATACCTTTGTACACACCCATACGTTTGAATTTCCATATTGAAATCACTTTTTAGTTCGCAACGCATCTGTGCATGTGCGTGCTTTGTGCTAGCCTCACTAAGAATGGGGCTAGGTACTCAACTCGTTTCGTTATTACATCAGTCAATGCCTAGTTCTCTCATTTTAGTTCAGCTGCATATTAACTGTTAGACATTTAGATTTTTCTCCCATGCTCCTCATTCCTTCTGCTAGTAGGATGCTTGTTCTTTTTTCTTTACAAATAGACACAATTCATTTTTATTATTTTGAAGGGCAAATTTGCTGTTTACTCAAAAGTGACGTTATGTATTGTGTAGGCGGCCACCTCCTCTGATTCCATACAAGTTGAAGTGTGATAAAGAACCTTTGAATTCCCGGTAATTTCATTATTAGCACCACTTACAGTGAAAAAGAAGTAAAATAATATTTGTTGGCACCAATTTTTATTCAGTTAGCTATTTCTTCATTTGTTTGGAATGATGTCAGTTAAGAATTTAAATACTTTCATTATGAGTTTGGATGCTTGTTGTTTAAACTTTTTTTCCTAGTTGATCTTTATTGATTGGTTATGGTTCTTATCCATCATATAATCATCTCCTTTTAAATCGTAGACTTGGCCCCCCTGACTTTCATCCTCAAACTCCAAATTGCCCTGAGGAGACTGTCACTAACGAATATGTTGAGGCTGGATATAAGGATGCAGTTGAAGGACTTGAGGTTATTTTTCATTCATTAATACTTTGCCACAGACAACATGTATAAATGTGGACAACATGCTACATTTTATTGTCCTTGCCATTTGACCTTTTATCGAAAAGTGCACACATATGCATGATTCTTGTGCTTAATTCAATTAGCATACAAATCTTGATGTTTTCTCAAAAAGAAAAAGAAAGTTTTGATTTTTTTTACTTGTTATAAAAACTGACATTTTGAACATTGCCCCAAGAAACAAAGAACTTTATTGCTTTTTTCCACTTATGATTTTATCCCTGCTTACATTTTTTAATCTCAAACCTGCAAGAGGAAATCATATTTCACAGATCCCTTTATATTTCCTCGCATAAATGATTGGAACTGTGAGAATCGCGTTGTTAATATGTGCTCATCAAAATTAGATCTTAATGTTTTCATGCAAATACTTACAAGCCTTGATATCTATAATTTATCAATTTTTTATTTTCTGAGTTCTCAGGAAGCCAGAGAAATCTTACACACTCAGGCTCAAAGTTTTACCAGTCCTGTTGTCAAAAAATGCAAAGAGGTTATTCACTTCAATTTGGAAGCTATAATGCCTTTTATTTACTTGTTTTTTTTTTTTTAATTTTATAGGAAGCTACTATGTTTCATTTTTGTTTGCCCATAAAAAGCTTTGGATACTCTCATGCGAAGAGATGATTAACAATTACTGATAGTTGAATTTTGCTCTTTCAGGCTATCAGAAAATGTCTGAGGGCCATTAATGAGTCTCGTGCACAAAAGCGCAAGGTATGCCTTTCCCCTTTCTAATTATGTGTCATACTTATGAAAGCTTTTTCTGCTTTGAATGCTCTATCTTGCTCCCTATATGTTCATCCCACCAGTAGCTGAAGATGTGTTTTTTTCTTTACAATCTCATCATCTAGTCTTAACATCTATGCTCATTATTACAGGCTGGTCAAGTATATGGCGTGCCTCTTTCTGGGTCATTATTAACTAAGCCTGGTGTATATCCTGAACAAAGATCTTGTGGCGAAGACTTCAAGAAGAAATGGATTGAGGTATATGGTTTCCAAGTTTCTCTAAAAGAAAGTGTGCATACCTGATTGGAAAAGGCACTTGTCAATGGACCTACTATGGCTGAGTTAGCTTCCTAAAACAACCATGTGGGTGCCTCGAGGAAATGCGATGCAATGTCATTCTTAAACTTATTTGGTTGTGATACACATTTAATTGTTTTGGGGGGGGGTTGATCCTGAGTTCAAATTTTGAAAAACAAAACTTGCTACCCTTTATCTTGGAGAGTACAAATAACTACGTGCTTGGCCTTTCTCTCAAGTTATGCGTAAAGTGGGACAATTTGTTTTTTAAACATGGAAGATAGTGCATCATGAGTCGAGAGAGGAACGGGTTTGAAATATTGTTTTAAATTTTCATATATCACCAATCTCTAACATGCTTTATTATGTATAGCAGTTCTTGATGGTTGTGATGGCTTGTCATCTTTCTTAACACTTATAATTGGAATAAGCTATAGTAATTGGATGTGGGATGTTAAGTCAATAATTAACCTTGTGTAGGCTAGATGTGCAATTGCTTAGTTATTGAAAAGAATTTGTCAATGTTGCTGAGGGAAATTTTACATGTGCACAAGTAAAAATGCCTACACATGAACTGGAGTGCCTTCTATTTCTTTTTATATCTTTTTGGTTGATACAAATACAAATTTTTAGTAGCACTCAATTGTCTCTAATTGATATGTATTATGTAGTTATATTCATGAAAAGCATTGTAAGTATCAAGTAAAATACAAATACAAATTTTGGAGCCCTGTAGGCAGCTTTTGCTGAAAGAAACTGGGAAGAACATCATTTTAGCAAATGTGTCTGCATGTGACCTTGGAAATTGCCTGTTGTGTTGCATTTTAACACAAGCTTGAAATTTTAGCTGATAACGGTCCTGTTTTCTTAGTCTTTCTTGTAACATTTTTTTTACTTTGTTCTTTATACCAGGGTTTATCACAGCCCCACAAAAGATTGCGTTCTTTGGCCGATCATGTGCCACATGGATATAGGAAGAAATCACTTTTGGAAGTTCTTATCAGGAACAATGTGCCATTATTTCGTGCCACTTGGTTTATTAAAGTAACTTATCTTAATCAGGTAGAGCTGCTTGATTACTAGCACTGGCATACAGATACACTTGCTTATTTCACTATTTTCAAAAGCAGATTATGGTTATATTTTGTAGGTAAAACCGAGTTCTACTAGTATTTCTTCTGGCACACCTGACAAAAGTCAGTTGTCCCGCACAGAGCTCTGGACAAAAGATGTTGTTGATTACTTGCAGTCTCTCCTGGATGAATATTTATCCAGAAACAATCCTCATTCTGCTCCACACAGCAAAGATAGATCACAACAAATGCTTTATACTGGTTCAGTACAGCACAGAAGTGATCCATCATCAGCCATCCTTGATAGTGAAGAGCCTTCCCTGCATTTAAAGTTGTGGTATGTGGCCCGGCTCTTGCACTGGCACCATGCAGAAGGGCTGCTTCTTCCTTCAGTAATCATTGACTGGGTTCTTAGTCAACTACAGGTATATTTTTAGATTAACCAATTTTTTTTTATTGTACTTCTTCCAAGGTACAAGATGAACTTTATGCTTTACATGTTAAGATCACGAGTACTTAATTGGGTTTCATGGCTTTTGGTGGGCTTTATGTGCTCCTGCAGGAAAAGGACTTGCTTGAGATTTTGCAGTTGCTGCTGCCAATCTTATATGGTGTTTTAGAAACTGTTATTCTTTCTCAATCATTTGTGCGCACTCTAGTGGGGGTTGCGGTTCGTTTCATTCATGAACCTTCTCCAGGAGGTTCGGATCTGGTAGATAATTCTCGAAGGGCCTACACAACCTCTGCTTTAATTGAGATGCTTCGGTATCTAATATTAGCTGTGCCGGATACATTTGTCGCTCTGGATTGTTTCCCTTTACCACCAAGTGTAGTGTCTTATGCAGTAAACGATGGGACATTTCTGTCAAAGGCTTCTGAGGATGCAAGAAAGACAAAAGATAATTCAGCTGAAGTTGCTTGTGTTTTCAGAAGTAAAGGGCTTGATGCTCAATATCAATCTTTGTCCTTTGATCGGGTTGTTTCATCCATTCAGAAGCGTGCAGATAACCTTGCCAAGGCTGTTAGCTCTGGCTATCCAGTTCATAGCGTGGCTAAAGCCTTACAAGCTTTAGATAAAGCTCTTTCACTAGGGGACATTAGAGAGGCTTATGGGTACCTTTTTGAAAATTTTTGCGAGGGAGCTGTTCATGAAAGCTGGATAAAAGAAGTCAGTCCATGCCTGAGATCTTCTTTGAAGTGGCTGAGGGGCGTGAGCTTGTCACTCATTTGCTCTGTATTTTTGCTTTGTGAGTGGGCAACATGTGATTATAGGGATTTTCGGAGTGCCCCACCTCATGAACTGAAATTTACTGGCAGAAAAGATTTTTCTCAGGTTTATATTGCAAGTCGGCTTTTGAAGTCAAAGATACGAGATCTGCAAAGTCCATTTCGACGGAAGAATGAGAAATCCCCTGGAGTGAATAGCCTTGTAAAAGGTCTCAATCAGTCTAATTATTTTGGCAGGATTCCTGTGGGAAATGGATATGAAATTAAAAGCAACTCAAAAACTGTGAGTGGACAAGGTACTAATATGTCAAATATATTTGAAAGTCCAGGTCCTTTACATGATATCACAGTGTGCTGGATTGATCAACACGAAGTGTGCAATGTAGAGGGTTTGAAACGTCTTCAGCTACTCATTGTGGAACTTATACATTCTGGAATTTTTTCCCCCCAAGTGTATGTGAGGCAGTTGATAATTAGTGGAATAATGGATGCAGCTGGTCCACCAGCTGACCTTGACAGACGAAAGAGACACTATCGAGTCTTGAAACAACTACCTGGGCGCTTTGTCCATGATGTTTTGGAAGACGCAAGGATTGCTGAAGGGTCAGAACTTTCAGAGGCAATGCGTATTTATTCAAATGAGCGTCGCCTTCTCCTTCATGGACTTTTTTGTGAACGATATCAAAACTCAGTTAAATCAAATTTATCAGTGAAGAAGCCCAAGCATCATCCACCTATTGCTGGAAAGGATGGTGCCTCCCCATCCTCCTTTGAGCAGTGGAAAAATACCCAGTCCCGCCCTTCTGCAAAAGTGAAGAATGAAATGGACATCGAGGAACTGAAGGCATCCATATCGGCACTGTTGCAACTCCCAATATGCTCCACATCTTCGGACACGGGACTGGATGAATCTCAAGGGAGTGTTAAGAGGCCTGCTGAGTCAATAGGCAGCAAAATGGATGTAGTAGAAACACCTGGTTGCGAAGACTGTAGAAAGGCAAAGAGACAAAAGTTAAGTGAGGAAAGGAACTCATACCTTCAAGGACATTCTCCTATATCAGATGATGAAGATACCTGGTGGGTACGGAAGGGGGCTAAACCCTTAGATTCCTCTAAGGTTGATCCACCACCAAAGTCATCCAAACAGGTCTCCAAGGGTAGGCAAAAGGTTGTGCGTAAAACTCAAAGCCTGGCTCATTTAGCAGCAGCCAGGATTGAGGGTAGCCAGGGAGCTTCTACAAGTCATTTTTGTGATAATAAGATAAGCTGCCCTCACCACAGAACTGGAATAGAAGGAGATAATCTCAGGTCAATGGATGGGATGGGAACAATGTATGGTGGAGATATTGTTTCAATTGGTAAATCCTTAAAACAACTGCGTCCTGTTGAGAAGAGGACAATTACAGTTTGGTTGATAGCTGTTGTTAGGCAGCTTGTTGAGGAGACTGAAAAGAGTGCTGTCAAGGCCAGCCAATTTTCTAGATCTCTTGTCAATGTAGATGATAGGAGCTCTGTTAGATGGAAGCTTGGTGATGACGAGCTGTCTGCTATATTGTATTTGCTGGATATTTGCTGTGATTTAGTTCCAGCAGCAAAGTTACTGCTCTGGTTGTTGCCGAAGGTCCTTAGCAACCCTAATTCTACAATCCATAGTGGGAGAAATAGTATGATGCTGCCAAGGAATGTGGAAAACCATGCATGTGAAGTGGGAGAGGCATTTTTGTTATCTTCTCTCCGAAGGTTAGACATGCAAAAGTTATGTGGTTACAAAGTTCCAGTTTGTATTATGCTCTTTCTAATATCCATGAAGTGCTTCTTGCTTATTAATGTGCTTCTTGCTTATTAATCTGGATAAAATACATCACAGATTACCTGCTTTAACTGCTTTTTGTTGACGTGTTAGTCTTTATTTGTGGGATCCTGTTTTTGTTAGAGTAATTTCTTTTTTAGTTCTTTAGATTCTTTTGTGGCTAAATATTCTTCATACTCATCTATTTCTTTCTTGAAATGGTTTACAGAAAACTACAATGTTGGTTTTACAATGTACGAGAAATAAAGTTTTAACTGCATAAACCTCAGGGCTCCGAAATAAATTACCATTTATTTACTGTTTAGCTATTTTTGCATGCTTAAAAGATGTTTTTAATAATTTGTATATGTTGTCTATTGGTTTTGCTTGAATGCAGTAAACTTCTTCTTCTTCTTCTTCTTCTTCTTCTTCTGCTATTTTCACTAGAGTTTTATTTTAGGGTCCTTCCATTTTGTTCCCATCTCATCTCTGCAGTTGAAATTCAAGCTTGTAGCTATTCATATTTTGTACTGTTTAAAAAAAAGCTATGGCCAAACTGTTTTTCTGGAACAAAGAATTTCTGAGCTCTCCAATTCTTTATTTCCTCATTTTGTTTTCTGGGAAAGTCTCTCTGGAATCAATACCAAAGAAGTTATGTTTATATATTTTCTTCTTCACTCTGCTTTTAGGTAGTATTATACATGCATCCAGCACATGCGTGTTGAACCATCTGCATATTCTTGTAAAGAGCACTGTTTGCATATGCATGTTCCCTACTTTATTAGTTTTTATCCATGGTCTGGCTTGTAAAGTGATGGGTCTTGCAGAGTGATGGTTCTTGCAGACTTTTTATGAAGCAATTTTTGTTTTGTTGTTTCTTTTTTGCTATCTGGTAGGATGTCTTATTCTCCATTTGTGTATTATTCTGTTCCCTCTTTACTATAATTTTTTCTTCCTAAAAAAAATTAAATTTGTAATTGCTCATCACAATGAAAATTTTCAGGTATGAGAACATAATTATTGCAACAGATCTTATTCCTGAAGTCTTGTCAACCACAATGCACCGTGTTGCAGCACTGCTGGCATCCAATGGAAGAATTTCAGGTTCAGCAGCCTTAATTTATTCCAGACATCTTTTGAGGAAATACGGCGATGTGCCAAGTGTTTTAGAATGGGAGAAGAGTTTCAAGGCATCATGCGACAAGAGGCTTCTTTCTGAACTTGAAATCGGAAGATCACTGGATGCAGATTTTGGATTTCCACTTGGTGTTCCAGCAGGAGTTGAAGATTTTGATGATTTTTTTCGTCAGAAAATTAGTGGCAGTCGATTATCAAGAGTGGGTATGAGCATGAGAGATGTTGTCCAAAGGAATATTGACGATGCTTTTCACTACTTTGGCAAAGAGAGAAAACTCTTTGGTGCTGGTACAGCAAAAGTTCCTGGTATGGAAAAATCTGATGACACATATCAGATAGCTCAACAAATAATCATGGGACTTATGGACTGCATGAGGCAGACTGGTGGTGCTGCTCAAGAAGGTGACCCATCCTTGGTGTCTTCTGCTGTTTCTGCCATAGTCAATAATGTTGGACCAACTATAGCAAAAATGCCTGATTTTTCTCCAGGCAGTAATTATTCAAATGCTTCAGCTGGGACGGGTTTGCTAAATTTTGCCAGGCGCATTTTGCGCATCCACATAAATTGCCTATGTCTACTCAAGGAAGCTCTTGGAGAGCGTCAAAGCCGGGTTTTTGAGGTAGCTCTTGCAACAGAAGCCTCCTCTGCTCTTGCTACAGCATTTGCTCCTGGAAAGGCTTCTCGAAGCCCGTTTCAGCTGTCCCCTGAATCCCATGATTCCAGCGGGAATATTGCTAATGAGATCTTGAACAACTCTGCAAAAGCTGCTGGAAGAACAAAAAGTGCTGCTGCTATTTCTGGACTTGTTGTTGGAGCTATTATCCATGGTGTGACTACTCTGGAGAGAATGGTGACTGTCTTCCGGTTAAAGGAAGGGTTGGATGTAATTCAGTGTATAAGGAATGCAAAATCCAATTCTAATGGTAATGCTCGTTCGTTTACTGTTTTTAAGATGGACAACTCAATCGAAGTTTATGTGCATTGGTTTAGGTTACTTGTTGGGAACTGCAGAACTGTATCTGATGGTCTGATTGTAGAGCTCTTGGGTGAACCATCTTTAGTTGCTCTTTCAAGGATGCAGCGATTGCTCCCTCTTAGCTTGGTTTTTCCACCTGCCTACTCTATCTTTGCCTTTGTTATTTGGAGACCATTCAGTGCAACTCGTGAAGACATCCATCAATTGTATCGCTCTTTGACAATGGCCATCGGTGATGCCATAAAGCACCTGCCTTTTAGGGATGTGTGTTTAAGAGACAGTCAAGGCTTTTATGATCTTATAGCTGCAGATTCTAGTGATGCTGAGTTTGCTTCCATGCTAGAGTTAAATGGTTTGGACATGCGTTTCAAAACCAAGGCCTTTGTTCCGCTCCGAGGAAGGCTTTTTTTAAATGCTATTGTTGATTGTAAATTGCCACACTCGGTATTCGTGCAAGACGATGGAAATAGGGCTTCTGGACATGGTGGATCTAAGGTTCAACATGCAGAGAATGAAATCAAGCTTCTAGATAAGCTTGTGAATGTATTGGATGCACTGCAGCCTGCAAAATTCCATTGGCAGTGGGTTGAACTCAGGTTGCTTTTGAATGAACAAGCCCTCATTGAAAAACTTGAGACTCATGACATTTCCCTAGCAGATGCAATCCGTTCTTCCTCTCCTGGCCCTGAAAAAGAAGCTGCTTCTGAAAATGAAAATAATTTCATTGAAATCATTCTTACAAGGTTATTGGTCAGACCTGATGCTGCTCCACTTTTCTCAGAGCTGGTTCATCTTCTTGGGACGTCTCTAGAGAACTCAATGTTATTGCAGGCTAAATGGTTCTTAGGAGGCCATGACGTTCTTTTTGGACGAAAAACCATTAGACAAAGGCTTATTAATATCGCCGAGAGTAAAGGTCTTTCAACTAAAGCTCACTTTTGGAAACCTTGGGGCTGGTCCAATTCTGGTTTTGATCCTGTGATGAACAGAGGGGATAAGAAGAAGTTTGAGGTTCCCTCTCTTGAAGAAGGGGAGGTTGTTGAAGAGGGCACTGAGACAAAAAGGTCTGGAAAAGGGTCCTTTCCAGTATTCGAGTCCGAAGGTTCTAGTCTCTTCCAGCAGAATGTGACTGAAAGGGCTCTTGTTGAACTAGTTCTTCCCTGCATAGATCAAGGTTCTGATGACTCTCGCAATACATTCGCAACTGATTTGATCAAGCAGTTGAATAATATTGAGCAGCAAATAAACTCGGTCACTCGTGGTACAAGTAAGCAAACAGGAACAGCATCTTCTGGACTGGAAGGTCCAGCAAATAAAAGTAACAACCGCAAAGGAATAAGAGGCGGCAGTCCTGGATTGGCGAGACGAACTGCAGCAGCTGCAGATTCTACCCTCCCCTCCCCTGCTGCCCTACGAGCTTCTATGTTACTGCGGTTGCAGTTATTGCTAAGGTTGCTTCCTACCATATGCACAAATGGGTAAGCATACAAATATTTCCTGTTCATTTAATATTTCGTAGCTTGCACATTACTTAATACAAATTATTATGTGTTGATCCTCAACTATTTTTTTTTCTTTATCAATTGTTCTTTCACTCTGTTCTCACATCAGTGTTTCTAGATATTTTGTTTCCTATATTGGTATCCATGAGAATCATTTTACCATGTGGTGTATCATTCCTTTCACCTTTTTCTCACATGCTAAATCCCAGACACATGCGTAATGAAATAATTCCTTGAATGAAGACAAATTGGCTTCAGTAATGATTATGCATAGAATTTTATGCTAGTGTAGTAGACTGCGCAGGCAGACATTTAAT
>Ga0307518_10000678_pt1 | contig 25593 bp, 35 predicted proteins | sample 25_EM_MG_FD_203889 | JGI IMG/M metagenome (GOLD analysis project Ga0307518, IMG submission 203889) | Populus trichocarpa ectomycorrhiza microbial communities from riparian zone in the Pacific Northwest, United States - 25_EM | ecosystem: Host-associated > Plants > Roots > Unclassified | place... | reverse complement strand
TAGAGATGATGTTCAGCGGTTGCGTTGAGAAACTTGGTTGGACCATCTATCGCGCTGATGCTGACTCAGACGGTGCTTACTCGTTTTGGCACAAAGTTTATTTGAGGGGGGTGAGGCCAAGACTCGTGCGGTTTGGGAACCGGCACACCGGCAACCTTCCATCTTGAGAGACAAATAATCTATACCTCGGAATAGAAGCCCACGGAAAGTCACCCAGTATCCGTACCCACCTTCGCTTTGTTATTAATAGTTCAGTTATGGATTCCCACACTGAGATGTTGCCATAAAAAAAAAAAAAAAATTGGTGTAACAGACAACGTCCGTGGGCTGGCTGGCATTTGCTTTGTCTTTAGTCTCTTTGGATTTGATTTTTTTATTTTTTATTTTCCTACACTTGATCTAAGCCAAAAGGCCAGAGTGGTAAGGATCTAGGATGTCGAGGGAGTGTTTTTATATGTCCAGAGCCCACGCACAGGCCTGCAGAAGTTTTTTTTCGTGATTTTTAGCTAGTTTCCGCGTTGAGAAACTTGTTGTTGCCTCATATGGACATAGAATCAACAACAAAGCCAAACAAATACCACTCAGCCCACCGACACGTCCTTGCGCTGACTGGCATTTGCTTCGCTATCCTTAACCTCTTTTGAATAAATTTAATTCCTCTTGGTGCAGGCAGATCCAGCGGGAATGCAGGTAGTTTGACTCACTTTTGGGTTGCATTTGTAGTGGCAGCACTTCATCATCGCGGGATCAATTGATTCCATCACAGTAATTGCACCGATTTGTCCCCCCATAATAAAGAGTCTTTTTTATTATTATCTCTCCGTAGCAGGCAAACCCAACGAGAAGGAAACTAGAAGACCAACAATGTCATATTTGTTCTCCCATAATAAAGAAGTCCATCTCGATACTAGAGCGCCGTCAACGACGGCAAACACCTTGTCCACAACAATCACAGATACCACGAAATTCGGAAAAGACTTGCTCGATTCAAACGGAGACCGAACTACAGCAGATCCGCGGATGTCGAAAAAAAGCGGTCCAATTTCCAGTGGGAGTGACCTTGTTTGTGAACAAGGTGACAGTACACCTAAATCATACTGAATCACTCACTCACCCACATTGCAACATAGATACACTGTCTCAAATCACCTCAGTACAATGGCTCGCCTCCTCCAACCTCACCCGAGTTCAACACTCAACAACCAGCTTCGATGGAAAAGAGAAAAAGGCCATCCACTTGTTGACCAAGACAAATTCTTGGCCCAGCATTGAAGGGAACAAAGATGAAAGGGTTCTTGGTGTGGTACTTCGGTACGCAACATGACCCCCTACAGGTCGTCTTGATGCCCTAACAGAAACTAGTCACAAGGGTCATCTCGAGCTCTTGCTCCTGCGATCGTCTCAACATCGCCTGGATCCGATGGCATCAGAAAGGGGAAAATGGCAAGGTTGAAGAATTTACTATCTAACTGGTCCAATCAAAGTATCGCGAGTTGCTCCATAGGCGTGAGTACATCTGTTCCGGCGGAACTATCCCAAGCTTTCCATGGGGTATAAGAAGCAGCTTTCATGAACTCTTTACAACCGCACCCCAGTTCCACCAGCTCACGAGGTATGATGAACGGATTTCCTGTGCTATTTGCTGAGCGATCGTCATGACAAGATCGATGCCGCCCAAAAAGCGTTCGACTCAGCAAGGCTTGTGCCCCCTGTTGCACAACACGCTGTCGGGGTTGTCGGCAGTGGGATTAGCACTACCGTCTCGCAGATAGACACCATCAGCTCCACATACCTCCAACCACTCAAGATGTTCAACACCGTAGTCAGTAATATTGCCAATGTATGATTTCCTATATTCGGCGCAACGGTGGGCTGACGTTTGTACCCAGATCCACCCTTACACTCAGATGGCCTTGGGGATACTAACCAGTGCAGCCCAGGTATGTCTTCTGGTAGCCAACGGCACACATCTCACACCATTCTCGTTAGGTGATCATTACGCAAGCGAACCTAGACCAATCGATCTCCGACTTGCTTCTACAAGTACAAACCGTTTACGAGTTCCTTCTTGAAGAAAATACCCTATCAAATTTTGTTACGATGAAAGATACCCTCGCACGTATCGCCCAAGTGATCGGCAACTGTGCTCAGTTCATCAAGAACTATTCTGAAACAAAAAGCTTCTGTACGCCAAGCCCCTTCCTTCCTTCATAATGTTCTAACCAGACTCCCATGCAGGGAAACGAGTCGGAAAGAACATCGCGTCCGAAACGCAGGCCGCTGTCGACGATTACAACAAGGCTCTGGATGCGTTGATGCAACAGTATCGCGATCGTGCGGTTCGTGACACACACATGAATGTCATTAACGTCTACCGCGCCCTTGAGGACTTGAACTTAGATGGTATGGCATGCAAGCGGAGCTGGATTCAATACGACAAAGAAATGCCTGGATGGCACGAGAAGAGAAATTCTGCAGGAGATTGTTGACTGGATCCACGACCCGGGCATCAATGTGCCACGGATCTTCTGGCTTCACGGCCAGGCGGGGAGAGGAAAGTCCGCCATTGCCCACACGATTGCGCTGTGGTTCAAGAACGTGGGAGGGCTAGGGTCGTGCTTTTGCTTTGCACGCGACAGAGAGACAGATCGTCTGGCAGCACGAAAAGATGCTGTCCACCATCGCTCGCGATCTCGCAAACTGTGACCCCGCATTTCGACGGGTGTTGGCTAAAGTTATCGGGGAGGATAACACTTTCAAGACCACACCCCACGTGATGCGACAGTGGGAGAAGCTTATTCTGGAACCTTTGTCAAAGGTTTCGGGTGGAGTAGTGGGAAAGGTTGTCCTGGTAATCGACGCATTGGATGAGAATGGTGCCGACTCATCGCGAAAGCACATCCTGCTCGGCGCTTGCATCGACGGAAGCTGCTTCTCTCCCTTCCAACTTCCGGATCCTCCTCACATCACGACCATTATCCGACATCACTCGTGCTCTGGGCAATGCTCAGCATGTGAAAGTGGCTTCTTTGGATGATGTCACCACTGTTTTCGCCGAACGTGATATTCGTCTGTATGTGCCCAACGAGCTCGGCGCCCGGGGAGACATTGGGAACAGGGAGATCGACGAGATCACTCGCAGACCATTTCCTGTGACAGGAAGATAACATCATGACGCGCTACGTCCCGCTCAAAAGCCTGATGGAAATTGTTGTCTTGTATACGTTATAAAGGAAGACAAATCGCCTCTTGGGCCCCGGGAAATTTGGTTACGTTGGCCAGATGCGTCGTGAGATAGGGGCGTGTATATATCACGTGTGCCAAAATCAATGCAGGTAAACAAACACAGCCACACAACATATCCATGCTTCGCAAATTCATAGCCGAGTCCGAACGTTTCCCCGGACACACGCACGTCCTCCTCGTCACCACAGGAAGCGTCGCATCCATCAAAGCACCGCTCATAGTCAAGGAGTTCCTCAAGGTCAGCCCACTCGGTTGATGAGGAGTTCTCATCTGTGCACACAACGTTTGTACTAGTACAGAGATGTCAAGGTCGAAGTTGTCTCTACGAAATCGTCCCTGGCTTTCTTCAATGTGAAGGATGTGGAAGAAACGGGTACGAGAGTGTGGACGGACGACGACGAGTGGTCGGTAAGTGTATCATTTCCGATCCCCCAGCATAGTGACCATTATACCCATCTTGCGCTACCCTTGTTTTCGTCAGGGATCATATCAAATCAGGGACCCGATCCTTCACATTGAGTTGAGGCGATGGGCCGATGTCGTCCTCATCGCACCTTGTTCAGCCAACACACTCGCCAAGATTGCTGGGGGACTGTGTGATAACCTCGTGCGTACTCTCTCATCCTTTTCATGTGCATTTAGATCCAACTCGGCGTCGTGTGGTCCGCAGACTTCCATGCTGCGTGCACTCGCGTCTACGACGCCGACGTATTTATTCCCTGCGATGAATACTCTCATGTACGAACACCCGCTCACTGCCGAGCACCTTCGCATCGTACGTGAGGTCATAGGATACAACGTTATCGGGCCTATTGGGAAGAACCTCGCATGTGGTGATGTCGGTGAGTGCGACGAATGCAGTAGCATATGTGCATTTACATCCCATCTTTTCGGTTGATATAGGTGTAGGTGCTATGACTGAATGGGGAGATATTGTCAACATTGTGGTAGACAGATTTCGGCTGCAGTTGAAATCATAGCCTGTGTCATTCTTTTTGATCCTACATGTGAGTTGCCAGCAAGGTGAGCTGCTCGTGATATCTCCCCTGGGCTCCACGCCATTCCCATGAACAGGGATGGTACGACACAGAACCGGCTGACCTCTGTTAGTGGATATGACAATAGCCATCGACGACCCTTACCGCATGACATTTGACAGATGCCTACATATCCTTATCGCCAAAGAAACGTACATGTACACGCATAGATCTTCCTGGTTCAGTTCATCGTTGTCCACCGCGATTAGTACATCATGCACCGGGCATCCCGACGTAGTAGCAGGAAATCTCCCGCCGAATTGTGAAAATATATTACAAGAATCAAAATTATCCGTGCCGTGGAATGTCTTGCATCAATATCCCGCGAGGCACATGTCAGAAAACGAATGTAAGGGGTCGTGGTAGATACAGGCTGTACAGAGTATGTGGCATGACATCGGCAACGTCTGAGAGCCTCGTCGTTTAGCAGCACATCTCGCACGGGCAGCCTGAGACAGAATTTATCAGCGACCAGGGATGTAAAGCACGAAGTGGGCTCACAAATGATGTCAGCGCAGCATTCGCAACATGCCTATAAGAGGAATAGGGATGTCAGCACAGAACCGGGACGAACGTAGTCCGATAACGACGCTTCTTCGTACCTTGCAGCATTCTGTACATGGAATGGTTTTAAGTCAGATACAACACGTGTAGCATATACAGGCAAGAATGCTCACCAAAACAGAGGAAACATTCGACAGCGGCGATGAAGCAGTCCTGGATGGAGATGGAAGGAACCGAGTATAGTATTGTGCCTTCTTTAATGATAACAGTGGTAGCAACACACCTTGGCACCTCCTCCACCGCGAATACGCTTAGCGTGATGATGTTCATGACCATTCTGGGCATTGTTTGCAGGAGCAGGGTTCGTGACACCTAGAAGGTACGATCAAAAGTGGGCGCTCAGCACTAGTCCTACCAGCTGATCTCCGGGACGACATACTCATTTCCATAGCAGCCTGGGGCTGGTTAACTGTCGCTTTGTTGGTGGGCTCCATCGCCTGGCAGGTTCTTGTGAGGGTGCGAAGGGGGTTATTGGTGGTGTAGTGAGAAAGGGGAAGCAGTCAACGCTGGGTTATATATCTGAGTTGCTCCACCTGTCGGCGAGTTGTTTGCACATGTCTTGCATCGTGTCTGATGTCGGTTTTCAGAATACAGTTCCGCAGCTGGACCTTACCCTCACGAGACACACTCCACGTCTCACTGAGCATTGAATGTCAGAGCGAATTCGGAGAGCTAGCTGGTCTGCCCTCGTCATGTTACCTCGATTCCACTCCATGATTAAGGGTTCTCCAAGACTCGAGCACAGCCAAACTGTTGGAACTTGGCGATGTTGAGATTTCGGAGAGGGAATGGGTAAGAGATTGCATTGGGTGACCGCCAGCAGGTTTTATATCCCTCGGGCCGCCTGTTGTCTTGGCATGCCCATGACGCCATCTTTGGCGACAATTGCTTGGCTCATCACTAGCTGCAAAACGTTTCGCCCTGTACATATATAACACACAAGACGAGGACGATATAGTTGTAGGTTTTTTTGTATAAAAGCACTCAGGCTGCACTCGGCTTCGAGTTTATCAAGCCTGATCACTGATTCGTAGACAAATCACTCATTGTTGCAGTGGGATTATGACCGGGCTCAACACGAAGCATCTCTTTGATATCTTAACCCCTCCCATGTTGATTCGGGGTATCAGAACATGCATTGCAGGCTCGATCACCATCACCACAGCTAGGATCAATTCGAATCCTCGAGACTAGTCCCTGTGGGGAGATCAACGCCAGCAGCATGGAGGAGCGTGGCAAATGAGGCCAGGTGACAAAGAGGACGACATACCCGCAACTTGTGGATCGGACCGGACCTGGAATAAATCGTACCCTGGCCCGTCGCTAACGTCGCCTGCCACGACATTTGCTGTAAAGATACATACTTGGTTGAGGGTAACTCATCGCTGTTGTGATGTACATGGAAATTTATAATGGAAGTGGAATCTCAAGTAGTACCTCCCTGTACGCTCATAGAAGTGCGTCGCTGGGAACCCTTGCTCGTGGAACAACTGAAACAGCAGGTGGTCGTGAGTACTACGTACGTATGTACATAGTAACAAAACAGTAAAAACGCAGGTACGCACCTGATGATCGCTACAACATATGTCATACAGGGGTAAAGCCGATGCTTGAGCTCCTAGTATAACTTATGGTTGAGATACAGCAAGCTGCGCGACCGCTATGCTGAATAGGTCAACAAGGATGGGCGCACAGCCTACACGAGTCACCTATCTGAAGCCCCAGCTCGCCTGGCACCTGGTATGCCAACATGACCACCCTTTTCGCGCAGCTCCTCTGCAGTAGAATGACACTGGATCCACGCGGAAGTGGATGTTCTGTCGGAGCCTTGGAGCGGACTGGAAAACACCGCCTCATATATTGTCAACGCGTGTTACAGCTGTTTTCAAATGAGTTTGCCGTGAGAGAAAAACTTGAAAATTGCCGCTACTCCCTCACTCATCTCAGAATCGAAACATCTCATGAACCAGAGCAGCTACCGTCTTAATTCCTTCATATTCAGATTCCCCAGACTCGACTGCAGGGCACCATAGCGAAAAATCCGATTTTCACCGTTCCATTCTCGTGCTCAAAAATCTTACTCTTTCGGACCACGCAATCGCATTTGCGTTCGATTTACCGTACTTCTCGGTCAACCACCAGTCATCCCAGTAGTAAATAACCTAGACGCAGGGCACTGGGTGTTTCTGTAGTCAATTGGCTGCTGGTATGGTGCAGGGCAAAGTCATCTCCGAAGACCTTAGATGGACAATTGTGCACATGTGCTATGTGCGCAGCCTTGACGTTGAAACTATCAGTGAACTAATGTCTCTGCCTTCCTGAACTATTCGTAACCTTTTGGATCACCACCGTCGAACGGGTCGTGTCAAATCTTCCAAACGAAGTGCTTGAGAGTGTCTTGAACAATGATGAAATACAGGTTTGTTTTGTTATCTATACTTCATGGTCTTTATCATTGACCAGTTCCAGTTCATCAAGGGATGTCTGGAGGCATCTCCTGATTGGCATACCTGGATGAACTTAGGATTCGACTGGCCTGAGGAGACTACTGGTTGAGTCGTCTCGCAAGCAACGATCTGCCGAGGAGAGTGCCTTTGATCGCCACACAGCATACAGGCCTTTAGATGGGCTCCGAGAAGTGAGAGGGCGCAAAGGAAGTGTTTTTATGTGCGCGGGAAAAGGTATTGAGATCGCACCAGTTTGCCCACCGGTGTACATGGTGGCACCACCACTGATGCTAGAGGGATTACTTTGTTCTCAATGTATTCAAAACAAAAAAAATCTACAGATTGAACAACTATATTGATACATCATGGAATTCGACAGTTAGAACACATGGTGGGTATAATGATCAGATACTGTCATGATATCTCAGGGTATGCAGTAAATCAACACCTCCAAACTTCAGAGTCACAGTCCCAGTAACACTCAAGTGTGTTTACACCACAAGACAGGTGATATAGCATGCGAGGGAGCTGTCAGGAAGTGACTGGCCTGCGTCAGAACGTGCAAATATATGATACAGCAAGATATACCATAGCTATCATTGCAGGAGCACATCTGTGCCCTCCACCACGATACAGCGTCCTTACTTGTTTGTATTTCGACTTGTCAAAGGTGTTCACTCAAGAGCAAATGCGATTGCATTGTCCGAAAGAGCGAGATTTTCGAGCACGAGAACGGAGCGGTGAAATTCGGATTTTTCGCTATGGTGCCCTGCAGTCGAGTCTGGGGAGTCCGAATATGAAGGAATTAAGACGGTAGCTGCTCTGGTTCATGAGATATTTCGATTCTGAGATGAGTGAGGGAGTGGCGGCAATTTTCAAGTTTTTCTCTCACGGCAAACTCATTTGAAAACAGCTGTACCGAGTGCACATCGTTTGTTCGCTTTCGACCTCCAAGAGCGAAATCTCAGCTCCCTCTTTCTATCACACAAATGGCCAACAACCAATCTAAGATTCGTCTTCCCCAGCTGAAACTTCGGAAAACTATCCCCACTCAAGTCACAATGGACCCTCAGTTGGATCCGGTACGCAACATGATCCCCCAGAGATCGTCTTGATATCTTAACAAAAACCAGTCACAAGGGTCATCTCGAGCTCTTACTCCTGCGATCGTCTCAACACCGCCCGGATCCGATGGCATCAAAGAGGGGAAAATAACCAGGTTGAAGAATTTACTAGTTAACTGGTCCAATCCCAGTATCGCGAGTTCCTCCATAGGCGTGAGTACATCTATTCGGACGGAACTATCCCAAGCTTTCCATGGGGTATAAGAAGCAGCTTTCACGAATTCTTTACAGCCACACGATTTGCAACAGAGTTCAACCCGAGTTGCACCAGCCCACGAGGTATGATGAACGGATTTTGACCATGTCTTGTGCAATTTGCTGAGCGATCTTCATGACAAGATTGATGCAGCCCAAAAAGAACTCGACTCAGCAAGGCTTGTACCCCCTGTCGCACAACACGCTGTCGGGGTTGTTGGTGGGATTAACACTGCCGTCTCTCAGATAGACGCCATCAGTTCGACATATCTCCAACCACTCAAGACTTTCACCACCGTAGTCAGTACTATTGCCAATGTATGATTTCTCACTTTACTCCGCGCAATGGTCGGGCTGATAAGTTTGTATGCAGATCCACCCTTACGCTCAGATGGCCCTGGGAATACTAACCAGTGCAGCCCAGGTATGTCCTCTGGTCGCTAACGGTACGCATCTCACACCATCCTCGTTAGGTGATCATCACGCAAGCGAACCTAGACCAATCGATCTCCGACTTGCTTCTAAAAGTACAAACCGTTTACGAGTTCCTTCTTGAAGAAGATACCCTATCAAACCTTGATACGATGAAAGATACCCTCGCACGTATCGCCCAAGTGATCAGCAATTGTGCCCAGTTCATCAAGAACTATACTGAAACGAAAAGCTTCTGTACGCCAAATCCCTTCCTTCCTTGACAAGGTTGTAATCAGGTTCCACTGCAGGGAAACGACTCGGAAAGAACATCGCGTCCGAAACGCAGGCCGCTGTCGATGATTACAACAAGGCTCTAGATGCGTTGATGCAACAATACCGCGACCGTGCAGTTCGCGACACGCACATCAATGTCTACCGCGTCCTCGAGGACTTGAACTTGGATGGCATGGCATATGCAAACGGAGCTGGACTCAATACGACAAAGAAATGTCTGGATGGTACGAGAGGAGAAATCCTGCAGGAGATTGTAGACTGGATCCACGACCCGGACATCAACGTGCCACGGATCTTCTGGCTTCACGGCCAGGCGGGGAGAGGAAAGTCCGCCATTGCCCACACCATTGGGCTGTGGTCCCAGAACGTGGGGGGACTCGGGTCATGCTTTTGCTTTGCACGCGACAGAGAGACAGATCGTCAGCACGAAAAGATGCTGTCCACCATCGCTCGCGACCTCGCAAACTGCGACACTGCCTTTCGACGTGTGTTGGCTAAAGTCATCGGGGAGGATAACACCCTCAAGACCACACCCGACGTGATGCGACAGTGGAAGAAGCTTCTTCTGGAACCTTTGTCAAAGGTTTCGGGTGAGATAGTCGGAAAGGTTGTCCTGGTGGTCGACGCATTGGATGAGAGTGGGGCTGAGGCATCGCGAAAGCACATCCTGTCGGCGCTTACATCAACAGAAGCTGCTTCTCTCCCTTCCAACTTCCGAATCCTCCTCACATCACGACCATTATCCGACATCACTCGTGCTCTGGGCAATGCTCGGCATGTGAAAGTGGCTTCGTTGGATGATGTCTCCACTATTTTCGCTGAACGTGATATTCGTCTATATGTATCCAACGAGCTCGGCGCCTTGGAAGACATTGGGAACAGGGAGATCGACGAGATCACTCGCAGAGCTGATGGCTTGTTCGAATGGGCTCGTCTCGCCTGCGAGTTTGTCGGACCAAGTACTCTTGGTCGAACAACCGAAGAGCGGTTCAACGAATTGATAGCGCGTGCATCTGGAGAGGGGGCAACACTTCTGGACAGTATGTATAGGTCAATCCTCGATAATCTCATGGAGAAGGCTGGGAAAACTGGACTCGCGAGGTTCCACTCCTTGATGCGACAGATCCTCCAGACATTGGAACCGCTGCCGAAAGATGGATTACATGAGATGCGCAAGTGCTTTCCACGCGAAGACGATCATTTTCGTATCGCCATCATTCTCGACTTTATGGGGTCATTGCTGAGTGGTGTCACCGACCGCACCATACCCGTCCGTCCACTCCATGCCTCGTTTTACGACTTCTTAACTGATCAATCTCGGAGTGGAGACTACTTTGTTGGGGAGGCCGACATTCAGGTGGACATTGCTGTTGCATCGCTTCGTGTCCTTCATGGGGGTCTGTGCTTCAATATCTGTGACCTACAGAGCTCCTACTTGCTCAATTCGGAGGTACTTGATCTTGCTGAAAGAGTTAAAGCCAACATCCCCCCCCACCTTTCATACTCGTGTCGATTCTGGGCCAAGCATCTGCAGGCCACCAAGTTTGATCTTGTCCTTGCAGAGCATATCAAGGATATTGTGGGGAATGAAAGGATCCTGTTCTGGTTTGAAGCACTGAGTTTGTTGGGTGTACTTGGCAATGCTGCACCTGCTCTTTTGAGTGTTGGGAGGTGGTTGCAGGTGAGTAAGTCTGTTAGATAATGAGGTTCTTTGTAACACAGTGGTTCCAGGGGAAGGAGGGATATGAGGATGTTGCAGCACTGGCAAAGGAGGGTGTGAAGTTCATTCACAACTTTTCTATTGCATCCTCTGCAAGCACTCCTCATCTATATCTCTCTGCACTGCCATTTTCTCCTGAAGAATCATTGCTATATGAGGCACTAAGGGCAAGGTTTCCATGCACTGCAAAAGTGGCTGCAGGGCACCACAGAGAGTGGCCGTCTACTCAGGTTTTGCTTCAAGGTCACACTTTCCATGTCACATCAGTTGCATTCTCTCCTGATGGCACAAGGATTGTGTCAGGCTCATATGACAAGACTGTGAGAGTCTGGGATGCTGAGAGGGGTGTGCAGATTGGCAGTCCACTTCAAGGCCACACTGACTGGGTCACATCAGTTGCATTCTCCCCTGATGGCACAAGGATTGTGTCAGGCTCAGAGGACAGGACTGTGAGAGTCTGGGATGCTGAGAGGGGTGTGCAGATTGGCAGTCCACTTCAAGGCCACACTCGCTATGTCACATCAGTTTCATTCTCCCCTGATGGCACAAGGATTGTGTCAGGCTCACATGACAAGACTGTGAGAGTCTGGGATGCTGAGAGGGGTGTGCAGATTGGCAGTCCACTTCAAGGCCACACTGACTGGGTCACATCAGTTGCATTCTCCCCTGATGGCACAAGGATTGTGTCAGGCTCAAATGACAAGACTGTGAGAGTCTGGGATGCTGAGAGGGGTGTGCAGATTGGCAGTCCGCTTCAAGGCCACACTTACTACATCACATCAGTTGCATTCTCCCCTGATGGCACAAGGATTGTGTCAGGCTCTTCTGACAAGACTGTGAGAGCCTGGGATGCTGAGAGGGGTGTGCAGATTGGCAGTCCACTTCATGGCCACACTCACTATGTTGCATCGGTTGCATTCTCCCCTGATGGCACAAGGATTGTGTCAGGCTCTTCTGACAAGACTGTGAGAGTCTGGGATGCTGAGAGGGGTGTGCAGATTGGCAGTCCACTTGAAGGCCACACTGACTGGGTCACATCAGTTGCATTCTCCCCTGATGGCACAAGGATTGTGTCAGGCTCACATGACAAGACTGTGAGAGTCTGGGATGCTGAGAGGGGTGTGCAGATTGGCAGTCCACTTCAAGGCCACACTGACTGGGTCACATCAGTTGCATTCTCCCCTGATGGCACAAGGATTGTGTCAGGCTCTTCTGACAAGACTGTGAGAGTCTGGGCTTCTGAGAGAGATGTAAGAATCTGCAATGGTAAGTCTATTAGTAATTTCAGTGACATTGTCATAGACTCATATGCAATCCTATTTGCAATAGAAGACTATTGCTCCTCTGCTGCTGTGATGCCAATCAATGGTGTTGAACCCCAAATTGTGTATCCTTCTATCAGGTTCTCCTCTGTTTCATCCTATGCTTTGGATGATAGAGAGAAAAAGCTCTGTTCCCATGATGACAAGGACTTCCACCAGTGTGTCAGACTTTATTCTGATGGATGGATTAGAGGTCAACATGGCCAGTTGCTTCTATGGGTTCCACGTACTATGAAAACACCATTCTACAGTATGTGTACTAGGCTGGTTATTCCACGAGGATGTGTGGAGTTGGACCTCAGTAAAATGGCACATGGGACCAAGTGGCAAGAATGTCTTGAGTCTTGACAATGTTGTATAATATCAGTCCATTGTTGGTTTTTCCTTTTCTATGCATCATTGTACCTGGAACACTTGTGTTTGTTAATGGTAAAGCCATAATTGACCCACATTATAGTTCAGAGCTTTGGAGGGGCCAATTGAATGCTCATGACAAGAATTAAGTTGAAAGGTGACAACTTGAGCTAATTCAATTTTGAATACACACCAAACTTAGCATGTCATGATACTGACTGGTTCTTTAATCTCAAGACTTCCCACAGCAACCTCACTCTGTTATCACTGTCCTACAGTCCACTGTCCATCTGCAGGTACTGCAGGCACTGGGCCCACTGCACAACTGCAATGAAGAATGAGTCATAACATGAATGTGGTACAAACCACTCTGCAACAGTAACCAAGCACCCCCAAGTATCATACAGAAAAAAAAGAAATATCCAAACAAGCAGCCATCTAAGAAAGGAATATACTGAGTGGAATCTATCCCTCAAGAATGCCCATCTCTCTCCACTTCTCCCAAAGGGCACCAATGCCAACAGGCACATTCGCAGCTCCTTTGACATCCTTGATATCCAGTAACTCGTACTCTCTCCCAAATGCCAAGAAGTGAGCAAAAAGTGAGTTAAAGTGGGGCTCCGAGCGCAGGTGTAGAAGCTGTGGATAGTGCGCGTGATATATGTGTGCAAAGACGCGGAGAAGCTGGCGATAAACGTGTTTGATAGTTGAGGGGAATGATTGCGGAAAGTCATGGCCTGCGGGAATAATTGCCATGAGCTGCTCAACAATTTGAGAGAGAAGATCATACCTGACTTGGTAGGAAAGACGTTTTCATCGTCGAGTAGATTCTGGACCCACGTCATGACGTAGTCTATGTATGTCGGTGCTGGGAGGTTGACGCTCTTGCGTTCCTGGTTAATCCACGTGTAGTTGAGGCTGGTGTTCGGATTCAAAAAGAGCACAGGAAGACGGGTCAAGGGACATACTTGGCACCTGCAGTCATGGTTGGGCAGGACTGCTGAGTACAGCACTCCGAGATCACACCGTAAAACTCGTTCAGGTTGGTGTAAAAGTCAAAAACTGGAAATCACCGGTCAGGTGGGTGTAAAAAGACACGGTGGTGCATCGATACGCACCGTTCACGGCAACCCACTCCATGATGTCGACGTACTTCGGGAGAACGACGATGGTCTTGAAGTTCCCCTTGACAAGGGCTGCCTCGACGAATGGGCTGCAGAGATAGAGTGGCTTGGAGGGATTTGGGCTCAGTGGCGAGGGTGGGGGAGGCATTTCTGCGGATGTGGGTGTTGGAGAACGCTTGGGTGCACGGGTGTTGCGCGACATGGACCGCCTGGCACTTTCTGATCAGCCATCAAATGCACGGCACGACTGGGAACACACCCGATCGAGTTGAAGAATGACATGGCCGGCAAATAAAAGCCGAGATGAAGAGTTGGCACAGGGAGACGAGAAAACACCGTAGGACGAAGAAACTGGTTGGATCGTCGCAATGGTAGCAAGATTTCCTTATTTGGAGTTTAGTTACAAAAGGATAAACCATCCCGTGTGAAACTTCGTTTTGGATTCCAAAGTGCGCTGGTCGTCGTCCACCACATCGAGCTTGACATTCCAAAAACATTGTCGTCACTGTCTTCGTCATCGACAATGGTGAAGACAAGACGCAAAAGCAAGGCTGCTGCCGCCGCTGCCGTTGCTGCCTCTGAAGCAGACCATGACGGCGCCTCAACACAGGGCACCGAAGACATTTCCATGTCCACTCATCCATTTACAATTCCAATTCCCATCGACATCGACATCGACGCGCTTGCAAACATCATACCAGAGGTGTCATTCACAAACCCAACTCCAGACACTATTGTAGCTGTGTACAGACTCTTACTTGCTCAAGTGGCCGAGAACGATGCCACCCAACGCGACCTCGAGGATGCGCGAGCTGCGCTTGACCGGAGAGATATCGAGTTGGACCAGACTGTACAAGACGGAGAGACAAAGTCACAGGACCTTGAGAGTGCCCTTGAGTCTGTGCAGAACGAGCTGAACGCTGTCAAGAACGACCGTGACCAAATTCGTAGGGGCTTAATCATGCTTGGAATGATTTGGATTCACTGACACATGTTTTACTTTCCAGTCGTATCGAAGAATGGATTGGAGGCTCAAATTGCGTCTCTGAGCAGCTCACGGCATACTTCTTCGATAGAGTTGGATCAACTTCGCCGCCGCATTGACGAGTGCGAGAGAGAAAAGCGGGACCTCATTGGTGTAGTGAATAGACTCAAAGAAGATGCCACACAGCGGGATGGTGTGTTTTGTTTCTTTCTTCTATTGTACCCCAACGAATGACCGGTCGTGTCATAGAGGAAATCCAGACACTGCGCACAAACCTTCGACAAGCACGACAAGAGTATCAAACGCTAGAGTCACAAGTCCGTGAACTGCGCTCCACCGAGACGTCCAACAAAGTATCCCTTGGTCACTTTCCACTAATGAAAGGCTCTCCACTGACTTTTTACCCCTTTTAGTTCAAGCTTGACACCCTATCCCAGCAACTCACACTCGCACAGGCAGAATTCGAACGCGTCACCGCAGAGCTCACAGCCAAAAGCGGCGAATATGCACGCTACAGGCGCTCCAAACACGCCGAGTTCGTCCAGCTCCAAGCTTCACATGACGCTCTGACGGAGAAACACGCCTCCACCGAGAGCTCTTTCAAAGCGATGCAGTCGGCGCACGAAGCACAGGCGCATCAACTTACACAACAGTTCTCGCGTGTCCAGGATCTCCAGGGTAAACTTGCCGAGCAGGAAGCTGCGTTCTCTACCGAGGTCTCTGGGTTGAAGCGGCTTGTGACAATCATGGAGGAGCGGGAGAAACAGGCTAAAGAGATTGTCGAGGGCATTGAACGTGAATGGGCAGGCGTTGGCGACCGCGCTGAAAGGCGTGAAGCTATTCTGCGGGCCGAAGCGGAAAGGGAGAGGCGGGCACGAGAAGAGACGGAGAAGAAGTTGGAGCATCTCGAAACTGTTATTGAGAAGATGAACAGGGGCGAGTTGCCTGTCGCTGGTCGCAGTGCTACCCTCCCTGGGACACCTGGGCGCAGCCAAGATGCAGCAGCGAACGCCATGCTTGGCTTGAGTCCAACAGTCGCTATGGTTAGCAGGGTACAAAGGAGTGGAAAGACGTTTACGGAGGTCTATGCTGACTATGTCCGCTTGGAGGAAGAGTTCGCGAGGAAGTGCACAGAGTATGACCATATGGACAAGACACTTTCGGACGTACTTGCTCAGATCGAAGAAAGAGTGCGTTTTTGGAGGTTTTCAATCCTCTTTCCCCTTCTCATGATAAGTCCTGGTAGGCACCCATCCTGGCACAACAGCGCGCGGAGTATGAACGCCTCCAAGTCGAAGCTACCCAGCTCTCCGCCCAGCTCTCCGCCACGCTCACCGAACGTGACGCCAATGCTACCTCTCTCCAAGATGTATCCCAGAAGCTCAAAAAGTCCCACGAAGAGAATGATCTCCTGCAGCACCAACTCACGGATCTCGGTCGACAGATCCAGACGTTACTCAAGGAACTCGGACGACGTGACGACCAGACCATTCCCGCGGATCAGATCCTCGACGAGATGGAGCCTCTCCCCGCAAACAACATCGAAACCGTTATCACGAACAACCTCGTCCTCTTCCGGTCTATCCCTGCACTCCAGAAGCAAAACCAACGTCTACTCAAGATCGTGCGAGAGATGGGTGCCAAGATGGAAGCAGAAGAGCGCGAGTATCGTGCTGCGCTCGAGCAGGAACAGAGCGAGGCCGTTCGGGAAGCACACGAAGCAATTCAGGAGCTCGTGACACAGCTTGAGAGGCAAAAGAAGAGCAGCGAGACGACAATTCAGGCGTATATGAAGGAGCGCGACACGCTCAAGGCTATGCTGGCGCGCTCGGAACGGGCTGCGCCTCCGCCGCCTTACGGTGTTGCTTCTGCCAGCGTGAACGGGGGAGAGGTGAACGGTGCTGGTCCGGGGGTGCCTTCGGGTTCAGGTGATTTAGCGACTGAGCTGGCCGACGTGCAAATGCAGTTCGAGTCGTATAGGCAAGAGATGGGTGTGGATTCGTCTAACCTGAGGGATGACCTCACTCAAGCACATCGGGATCTTGGTCAGGCGAATGTTACTCTGGCCAAGGCGAACGCCAAAATCGACTATCTCACTGGTATGTTTTTGTTCGTCAGCTGCATGGCGAATGGCTGAGCCATCGTGCCGTACTATTTTTGCAGAACGGTATCGCATAATTCAAGAACAGTTCACTCTACAGAGTCGAGATTTGGATAACATGACACAGCGCAATCGACAATTATATGACGACCAAGCTCGCCACGATATCGAACGCGGACGGATCATGGACGAATTAGCAATGGCAAAGGGTGACCTTGATCAGCTTCGCAATGAGGCTGCTAACCTTCGTGCGGAGAAGAAGATATGGGAGGTGAGTCATACTGCTGTTTCTTTCTGGATTCGATGCTGAGTCTGCCTGTTTGTTAAAGAGCGTCCAGAGCCGCTTGGTTGAAGATAACAGGACGCTCTCTGTCGAGCGTGGTCAGCTGGCAGATCTCGTGGCCAATGTACAGCGCATGCACAACGATCTCGAGCAGTCTGGAGAGAACCACCGCAAGCGCCTTGAGATGCAGGTTCAGATGATGGAGAGCCAAATGTCAGTGTCCCTCTCGCGAGTTTTCTCTACGTTAGAGGATGCTGAATAGTTCCCCTTCCCCCGTTCGCTACAGGGAAGACTTGAAGAAACAGCTGTCCCAGGAACGAGAGACGATCCGACACATCACCCTTCAAAGGGATATTGACATGAAGGACGTGCAAGCTCGACTGGACAGAACCGTAAGTTACTGTTGGCTGCTGTCACTGTAATTCGTGCGCTCATCTTGCGATGCCAGACCGAACAGCTCTCGCGGGTACGGGAATCTCTTGTGGGAGCGGAAACGAGCAAGACGCATCTGCAGGAACGCGTAGAGCAGCTCACTCGTCAGCTGCAAGGCAACGAGGAGAAGTTGGCAGTGTACGAGCGCAGATCTGGTGGTACTACTGCTACTATTACTACTGTTCCCTCGCCTGATCTATCGCGCGAGCAACAACTGGAGCAAGAGGTCGCTGAACTACGGTAAAGTCACTCATTAATATATATCAACGAGGACGGTGACTGAGTGTTGTTCAGTTCCGCCCTCAAAGTCGCTCAAGTTGATCTGGCATCAGCACGCAGTCACATGCATCAGTTCCAGGAGATCAGCCAGGCGAACGAGGCTGCGTTGGCTGCGCTCAATACCACACACGATCAGTACAAGGCTGATGCGGAGACTCGGATTGCCAGACACGAGGTACCCTTTTGGTTTATATCCCAATTGCTTCTAATATTCTCATGCTCTTGTACAGATGGAGAGCAAGTCATTGGAAGAGAAGCTTGGCGGCTTAGGAGAGGAACTGAACCAAGCCAAGGCGAAAGTGAGCGCAGTACAGCAGACACTCGAGACGGAACGGATTGCGTGGATAAACGATAAGAAGACTTTAGAGGGTACCATCGTCGATCTGAGTACCTCTGAACGGACTTCGGAGAACGACCGTAATGCTTATGAGCGAGAGGTTCGCGTATTAGAAGAGCGGGCAGTGGTAGGTTTTTTCGTTGCTGATATCCGGACTCCCCTGATTATAATGATGCAATTAGGCCGCCGAGGAAAGATATGCACGCGAGGTTGTCACGCACGCAGAGGCTTTAAAGACCATTGAGAGCCTCAGGCAACAGGTGTCTACGGCACAGACTGCCGCTCGGGAGAACCTCGCTGAGGCTGCTAGTGCTCAGGCGAAATGGGCGGCTTCCGAGGGCAGCTGGAAGCAACAGAAAGAGGCGCTTGAGAAGGAGATCGCAGACCTCAATACACGGTGAGTGAAGGACGCAGTTGGTGCAGCTCAGGGGATGGCTGATTATGGTGTTACATAGCTGCAAGGATCTTGGGGCACAAAACGCACTGCTATACCAGCACCTTGACACGGTCAGCTCTCAGGCCTCTCGCATTCGTCAAGTCGCAGACTCGTCTGCTGAAAACCCGTCTGGTGAGGCTGATGTCAACGGAGACACGGGCGCCAAGTTGTCAGAACTACGCGCTGTCGTGGCATACCTCAGAAAGGAGAAGGAGATTGTCGACCTGCAACTAGAGCTCTGTAAACAAGAGAACATTCGTCTCAAGGCTCAAATTGAGAATCTTAACCAGAGTCTACAGGAAGCCCGCAGCACCCTTTCTGAGGTAATCGTTGTAGTTTATATGCGTCTATCTTCCCCTATTTATTTTCGTCGCAGGAACGAGAACGTGCCCTTCGGGCGGCCACGTCCGATGCCCAACATGCTGAGATGCTCGAGCGAATCAACCAGCTTAACATCCTTCGGGAGAGTAATGCCACCCTTCGCACGGACTGCGAGAACTATGCCAAGCGTGCACGCGAGTTGGACATTAGGCTCAAGGCGCTTTCCGCCGAACTGGATCCTGTGAAGGAAGAAGCGCGTGTAGCACGTGCTGAACTGCAGGCACGCGATGCCCAAATTGCACTTTTGGAGACCGAGAGTAAGCGCTGGCAAGAACGCAATGTCCAGCTCTTGAGCAAGGTGAGCATCCTCATTTTAACCTTTATTGAAATTACTAATTTGTACCTATAGTATGACCGGATAGATCCTGCTGAGGTCCAGAGCTTGAAAGACGAGATCGAGTCCTTGAAGGCGCAGAACGCTGAGACTGAGAAACGCGCATCAGAACGGGCCACCGAATCGTCGGAAAGCACCACTAGAGTGAGGTTACCTTCGTTTATCCATGCCAATAACTAAGGGTGTTTGTAGATCCAAGCTTTGGAAGACATTATTCGCAAACATAAGGAGGCCGCCCTAAGTTTCAGGCAGCGGCTTGGAGGGGTAAACCAAGAAAAGTCTCGTCTGAACCAGACTATCAATGAGCTTCAAGAGCAGATCAAGACCATCACCGCCGAAAGAGATGCACTCAAAGCCGATGCCAACTCTGATGCCGATAAGGAACTCAATATTCAGCTAACTGCCCTTCGTCAAGAGAAATCAAACCTTGAGAAGGCCTTAGCTGATGAGAGAGCGAAAAATGCTGCTCAACCAACACCATCATCGGACCAATCTGCACTTATTGTGCGTCAATTCTACTTTCTGATCCTGTTACTCTCTAACTCGCATTAGGCTACACTTCAAGCTGAGAGAGACAAGCTTCTAGCGGAGAAGGAGAATCCAATGAAGGCTTGCGGTGCGGAGGAAGTGGACAGCTTGAAAGCTAAGTGGGAAGAGGAGAAGGCCGAACTCAGCAAAATGCGTGACGAAGCGACGGCACGGGCAAAAGTGGGCTCGATTCCTTTGGTTCAGTTACCATAGAGCTAATCACACTTATCAGGCTGCCGATGAAGAGGTCAAGAAAGCTGTTAATCATGCCCAACAGCTGAAGCATTCCAACGTCAGTCCCAATAGCCACTGTCCCTCTATTACTGATTATGACCAACGCCCACAGGATAAGTTCCAAGCCAAAATCCATGACCTGCAAAGGGCCAGGGACCGTGCCAACACTGAGCTCGTTAATGCTCTTGAGAAAGCGAAGTCAGCTGAGAACGCTACACCAAGCACGACAGAGCTTACCAACCACGCTAAAGAATTGGAAAATCTCCGGGCCCAGCTTGCTGCTCAGCACGAATCAGTTCTGAAAGACGCAGTTGATGCTGCCACTATGTCAGCAAAGGCAGAGGCAACGCGGGCCTTCGCTGATGGCCCCACAAAGGCTGCCATCGATGCCGCTATTGCTACGCACGACCAAGAATCTAAAGCAAGATATAATGAAGAAATTGCCAAGGCTGTTGAGCGTGGAAGAATGGAGCAGGCTGCTAAGATGAAGATCAAGGATAACCAGGTCGTTCGCCTGCAGTCGAAGGTCAAGGAATTGGAATCGCGAATCATGGAATGGGAGAAGCTGGGCCTTGTACCTGATCCCAATAGTACTTCTCTCACTGCACCTCTAGCAACTCCTACCTCTGCCGCATCTGCGTCAAATGTTCCTGTGCCCAACCGTCCACCAGCTGCAGCTGCAACTACCGTTGCCACCACCTCCACCATTCCATCTACGTCAACCGCACCTGCTCTAGCAGCCACAACCACAACAGCTCCGCAAACTACCTCTCTTGGCTCACGCTCGGTAACCAGCGGTGCTGTGCCCTTGTCTGTTCCTGGCCCGCGTGGCAGAGGTCGCGGTGGTGCTGTTCGGGGTGCTCCAAGCATCAGGGGCAGAGGAGGTGCACTCCCACCCACCGTGACTACCGCCCCAGCGCAAGTAGGAAAATTCTCCATACTTGGCGCAGCATCCAAGCGTGGTCGGGAAGAGGATCCCACATCAGATGGTGACTCACTAGCTAAGCGAATTAAGCCAGCTGAAAGCACTGATGGGAACGGAGATGCATCCACTGCTGGGGGCAATGCAAATAAGCCACCAATCCAAATTCGACGGCCTCAAGGCACTCATCCATGACCTCTTTAGTGTCATGTATGTGGGCGACTCTTCGTTTGTGATTATGCTTGCATCTTGTATCATTATCCACACATCTGCTTGAACAATATTCTTCACCAATACTTACCGTAGGATCAGACAATATCATTACCAAATGCACATCAGAATATGATGAATTGACGGATAAGCAACAACTATAAGTTTATTAGAGGAATTACGCGAGCAGCACAAAGTGTCATGACCAGGACAGCATTGCAAAGACGTCACAGGACAGCGTAACCAGAAAAACGATAACGAGACGTGAATGCATGAGTGTTCGTTGCGAACTAGTGTTCATGTAGCTAGTAAGATGAAAAACACGGGAAGAATGGGAGGATAAAAAATGCTTTAATGGATGACGATAGCAATAGATAACAGCGAGGTGAACGCAACAGACGGAGGAAACGGACAAATGAGGGGGGTATGGGTATGTTTGCGTGCGTGCGTGTTCCTCATCTCCAGAACCAGCGCCAAGGACAAGATATGCCGGTGAGAACCCAGGAAATGAACGTTCGTTAACCAAAAACATACGGCGAGATCATTGTTCAATGGAACAGGCAAAAGGAATGAAAACGAGACATTAACCAAGAAATCTGTAATACGGACCACAGGAAATGCTCGCTAGGTGACCAGCGTGCGCGACAGCCTCCTGGAGACCGTCTTGCTGGGTACCATGAGCTTGATCGCGCGTCTGACCAGCGCAACGGTGTTCTTGCTGTCGTCTTTGCACGCGGCACGCGGTGTCACTGGAACGATACCCGCACTGCAGGTACCAAAACCAAGCTCATCGATTGACGACGACTGACGCCAAATGTCATCGCTCGATACTGGGGGAGGCATCTGCCGCTTGCTTGAACCAAAGACGCCAAAGGTACGACATTGGCTCGATGACGCTCTGCTCGTATCCTCTGGGGCAGCAGCAACAATGTGATGCACTGGTTTGAAGTTGTCAGACTGATACCCTTTTCCGACGCGTTTCACTCCAGTTGTGGCCATTAAGAAGCGGTCATAGACACCTTCTAAACGACGCCTCTCCGGAGAGGGGGGAACATTCTCGTCGCCAGACTTGCGTTGTGGGTACGGTTCCACATGGAGTGGTGAAGCGGTTAAATCGTCGCCACTATGATCCATGAACTTCGGAGCAACAGGCGTCGCCACGAACAAACTTCTATCAAGAATGGCAGACAGGCGCTGTGTAGCTGGCTTCGATACAACATCTGCCATCGCCTATTGTCAGAACCTACAAATACCAAAAACGAACAAAAAACCCACCTGTGTTCAGCTCCAGCTCCAACTTGGAGACGTCCCTAATGTGCCGGTCCAGATTCCCGATGGACCGACTCTTCTCTCTCTTCTTTGATGGAGTCCCAACATCGAACATGTCGCTGTTCCCACCCTTGCTTTTCTCCGGTGCAGGAGACCGCGTTGAGATAGTCGCACGGCGCTGGCGTGGTGGTGTCTGCGCGAGGACACTAAGCGTAGGCAGGACAGGGCACGAAGATTCGGGCACGTCGATGTACGAGAACGATGACATGCTTTTATCCTGGGAAGCCGGAGAAAGAGGTGCATCGGGATTGTTGAGCTCCGCAAATATCTGGTTCGCAGGAAGATGTCGCCGAGGGAGACGAGTCGATCGACCCGTAATGTTAGCGCTCTGCGAGGCACCGAGGTTGTTACTTTGGTGCTGAGAAGACGAACGTGAGACAGGGACGAGTGGGAGAGCGGTAGGCTGCGTGACGTTGGTCGACGCAAAGTTCTGACGAGTTTCTTCAACCACCTCTGTTCCACAAAGCGCGTTAGTTAATCGTCAGCTAGGAATCAAGTGATAAAACCCACTCTCAACACTTTGAATCCATAAGTTCATCCTGTCTAGGGCAATCTCTTCTTCGGGCCGAATGTTCTCCCAGCTGAACCGTCCCTCGCCAGATCGCTGAGACTCGAAGTCGAGCGGCACGGGTTCTGGAGACGGACACCAGACCGGCGTAGTGCGACTGCCAGTAAGTTGAGCGAGGGTGGAAGATTTGTACATGCGGACGCCCTTGTCTACATCCGACTGGATTAAACCATGCCTTACGAATAAAGACGCAGGAACAAACCAATAGAAGCCTTGACACTATGCTTCAATCCGCTCAACGCAGACTCGCTTGTCCGGCGGACATCAGTCGGTAAACCATTATCTAGAAAAACGGTCAATGGACTCCCCCTTGACAAGAGCAATTGACCCACCATCTACAGCCTTCAACACCTCTTCGGACCTACGTAGTTCCATGACCTGGCCAAGCGTCTGGCCCAGTGCCACCGCCGACAGCGATCCGTTCCTCGATGTCAATATCTGCGCAGGTGCGCGCACACAGAGCTTGGCAACCTCAATCTCGCCCTTCTCCCTACTCCCAGAGCCCCCCGTCAACGTCGACGCAGCAAGTCCAGACGCAGAAGACACAGCAGTCGTCGTCGTATGCATCGTCTGCCCCGATCTCGTCCGTGCGAGCGCGATCGTGTGCATAGGAACGGTCTTCACGACTGTCTCTGGTTTGGCTGGGATTGGCGTTGGTTTGGCCACCGCCGTTAAACTGGCTTCTGCCATCACCTCCGCCTCAACCTCCGAGTCCGAGTCCGAGTCTGAATCGCCCTGGGTCGTGCTCGACGCAGACGTCGACGCTGATGAAGAACTAGAGCGCGACCCACTAAGAACCGTCGACGCGCGATTCATCTCCCTCAACCGCGCCCTCTCCCGTTCCCAGTCCATCATCCGGTCCCGCACGCTCCCCTTGGTGGTATTAGTCGCAGTCGACAGGTTAGCGAGGACAGCGAGCGGGTCGACCGCAGATTCCGTAGACGCGTCGTGGTCTTTAGGCGTCGACTTTGCTTGTGGCTGGAAGAGCGACAGTGACCGCGACTGGGACTGGGACTGGCCGTGCATATCTGGCGTGCCAAACGGTACCCTGGCATTCTCCTTGTCCCCAAACGTGCGCATCCGACCCGCACCAGAAACAGCACGTGTCCCGACGTTCTCCTTATCTTCGCTATTCTTCATTCCACCGACACCGCGTCCCTTCGTATAGGAAGCAGCAACACCAGCGTTCTCACCTGCTCTCGCACCTTTGACTTTCCCAGGCCGATTCTTGCCGCCAGTACCGACACCGTGCGCACTGAGATCCACGTTCCGCGCGAACCCTGTAAGATCCGCAAGGACGCGCGCGCGCGACCGCGACCGTGCCGGTTTCCCTGAAAGCTGCTTCGCAGCGGACGTCTGTGTATGCGCGGTAGTAGATGTTTGAGGCGTGCTCGGCGTAGGGGGAAACAGCGCTGCATGGACAGGGGATGCATCGCGCACTGCTGCACTGGCAGGGAGCGCACCTGAAGACCGGGTACCATCCTGCAAAGGCGCAACAAGGCATCTTTGCTCCTTCTCCTTCGTTCCTGCACGGTGATCAGCGGAAGATGATGTACCAGTAGCTGAACGCGGGGATGGCTGACGCGGACCGAGGGGCCGACGAAGGGACGACACGGACCGGAGAGAAACCAGCCTCTTCGGAGAAAACGTGTCCTCGTAGGCTTGCTCCCGGCATTTCTGTATTCCATTTTCTCCCATCTCTGTTGCTTCAGCCTCGGAATCGATCGGCTGAAGCGTCTTCACGACAGGGGACGCTTGGACAGTGGACAGCTTCCTTGCCTGGCCTAGCGCATGCGCACGAGTGGGGGCGCCGGGAGGCGTACGGAGTCTGGGCTGGGACTTGGACCGGGAATGGAGCGCGTGCGATCGAGTGTGGGCGCTCATCGAATCCGTGGTGCTCGTCTTGGGGACTTGCATGAGAAGACTATCGTTCGGAGATCCCGATCTCGACGCAGTTTCCGTCCTTGAAACAGGTCGAGAGGCCGAGTCGGTACGAGAGGTGGTTGAGGATTGTCGTGATGTAGATCTGGAGTTGGACCATGGAAGCGAAATGTCAAGAAGACGGGGTATGGAAGTGTCTTTGTCTTTTTCTTTGAGTTTCTCCTTGGAATTGTCCCTTAGTGTCAAGAACGGAGAAGGAGAGTGCAGACGAGAACGGGTTGGGAGCACGGCAGAAGCAGACTTCTCTGAATAGACATCAGAGATCGAAGTCATCCCACCGAAGGTAGGGGATACTCACTATGGAGGGTTTTCGCATTATTTGTAAAGACGGATGGACCCTCCCAATAAGAGTCAAGCATGAGATCCGCAGCGGTGCACCGCAGATCAGCATTGGGGACGACCATGCGCTTGAGGAAACGTTCTACTTGCTTGGACATTGAATAGTTGCCCAC
>Ga0307518_10000677_pt1 | contig 25683 bp, 15 predicted proteins | sample 25_EM_MG_FD_203889 | JGI IMG/M metagenome (GOLD analysis project Ga0307518, IMG submission 203889) | Populus trichocarpa ectomycorrhiza microbial communities from riparian zone in the Pacific Northwest, United States - 25_EM | ecosystem: Host-associated > Plants > Roots > Unclassified | place... | reverse complement strand
TTTTTCGTCAACTCCATGCAGTTTCATCCCAACCCAAATCATGTGGAATTCCTTGAGATGAGTATGAAGGTCTTCTCTCGCAAGTCCATTAAATATTGGCAGTAGGTGTATAAACCCAAACTTGAGCTTGAAGTTGACATTGTTGTCAATGTTTATGCACAATGGTTGATTCTTCATGTTGGGAGCAACGAGCTCATTGAGTATTTGTTGTCATGCAACAACCATGGTATTGATGTGGCCTTCCTTTCATAGCCTACGTAAAGTGTTTTTTATTTTGAGATCTACCTGCACTTTTGCTTGGTTAGTAGATCAAGTTACAGGCATAAATAGTCAAGAAAACTCTAATAAACTAAAAATAAATCAATCAAGAAAGATTTAAAATAGTGAAAGAAAATGAAAATTCAATGCTAAAACACAAAAATGCCTAAAAACCCTAGAAAACAATGTAATAGCCTCGAGAGGGTGGGGCAAGTGGCCAAAGACAAACTAGTCTTGCTCAGAACATTGTTTTCCTTTAGGAAACTAAATGTCGAAGCTTAATTCTACCAAAAATTTCATTTTCAATAGGGCGAATAATAACTTTTTTTAAGAACGAAATAAATAACGATCACAACACAAGAATCAACTAGAATCACTTCCCCGATAATGGAGCCAAAATTTATTGTGATGTCATAATCACACAAAATAATTACCCAAGTTTAAACAAATAAGATAGTATAAAGCAAGCAAGGGGTCAATCCCGCAAGGAAGATCTAGTTTGGGTTTTTATGCTAAATGATTCAAAAATGGAGGGGGTTTTGAGATTATCTAAGTTATGATAGGATAAACAAAATAAAATAATCAAACTAAATTAAATAAATTGAAATTATTAAGAGAAAAAATTTGGTCTCAAGTAAACATCCACCGACAAAAATCAAAACTGATCATTGAAATAATACATTAATTTATATTCTAAATATTTATCTTTCCTTAATATTAGACAGTTAACCGATCCACATTATAACTAACCCTAACCATTAAACAACTATAGTGTCTGCGTTTGTAATTTAATTTAATGGCAGCCTTAAGAACTACATAGGTTAGTAAATCTAGACAGCATAACTGTCGGTAGTATATGTTCAACATAGATCCGTCATAATTATTAAACCAAGTCACTTCACAAGTTAAATATCACAACTCTGGTTTTGATAGCAAACTTAGCAATAGATATATAGAATAATAATTTAGAGTCCACTCTAACAATCAAACTAAATAATCATAAGAAATAAACATAGGAAAACATTCATATTCATCATATAATCTAAAAAGAAAAGATAAAATAAATCTCACAGTTTTTGAAATTTGAAGGCTTTTATATCCTTTCAACCAAGAAAAATAACTTAACCTTGCATGACTATCAAAAAACTAAGGAAGAGAAAAGATGAAAACATAATTTTTGGTGTAGAAAAAAAGTGAGTTTTTTCTTCTTCTTTTTGGTAGCCCCCTTCTTCACCTCTCTCTTTCCTTTTTATTAGATAAAAAAACCATAATACCCACCTTCCTATTAGTTCATTTTTATCAGGAAATAAAAAAAAACAGGAGTCATTTCCAAAGTAGACAATTTATATTTAAGTAATACATTTACTACTTTCCTATAAAGAAAAAAAATAGTTTTGCATAAAATCTTCAAGCTTTGATGGACTTAGTGAAGTTAATTTGCCCATGTAAAGACCTTTTCCATATGAAGAAATAATTTTCATGTCGATTTGGATGCTTGGAAACTAAATTGGACTTGTTTCTTCCAAAATATGTTTGTTGGTAGAACTTATGGGTTGTCTTAGAAAAATCTTGTCTCTCATATATGAGCTTTTTTTATACTAAACTTTTATAGGTTGATAGGTCTTCAAGTCAGGAATCCAATAAACTTGAGTTTGCAACAAACGGACTTATTTAGCTCAAGATATTCAAGTCGGAATGGTCAAATGTCAAAACTAACAGAATACGAGACTTGTCTTTGAAGCTACGATTTCCATGCTCTTTCTTTCTTTCCTTGCCATATATGGATATAAATGTATGAATGTTTGGTAAAATCTGTCATAACCCATTTTTTGGTTATTCCCCAATTCATATTTTTTTCTCTCTTAAAAAAATACAAAAAAATCAAAAATATTATCAAAAAATATAACAGTGAAAAGAGGATGCCAGAACGCTCAGAAAATGGTCAAAAAATGGTTGAGGAGGTTCAAAAATGCAAAGATTGAAATTTGACAGTATTTCGTTGACTAATGAAAGCCCTGTTGACAAAGAAAATTCAATTTGAGGAAGAAATGTCCAAAATCAGATGTTTATTGGACTCAATTAAATTTATTAAAGGTTTAATTGAGTTTATGAAGAGTTTGATTGCAAGAAAAAATTGATTTTGGAGTTAATTTGGGCTTTAATTGGAAGAAATTAAAATTCTGGGGTAAAATATAATTTTTGAGAGTTAATTTGGTCAAATTAGGGGCTTAATTGCATAAATATTGAAGTTTGATGGCCAATTAGGGACTTAATTGAAGAAATCTGAAATCAAGGACCAAAATGAAAAACACACGTAAATAAAGGGGCTGTAATTAAACCGAATTAGGGGCCAAATTGAAAAAATTAGAAGTTTATTGATCAATTGAGGGTCAAATTGCATAAATTCAAGACCAAGGACCAAAGTGAAAAAGGCGGCCAACTTCAGGGCCGCTGTTTGATTTTTGGCAAGGATGCAATTGCATTAAGTTTTAAATCAAAATTGCAATTTAGGACTTGATCGAACAAATTACAAATTGATTTGGACTTTAACATAAGTTTGGCGCCATTTTCATTTAAATGAAACGACGCGTTTTGGCTAAAATGGCGTCATTTCATACATTGTTAAAAAAAAAAAAAGATGGCCCAAAATGGTGTCGTTTTGAATGGCACTATAGTCTTTCTTCTTCCCCTGGACGCGCAGAAAACAGGGGAAGAAGAAAGTTTTGTTCCCCTGTTTTCACCGACTTTTCGTCCTCTAAAAAGCTCAAAAAGACGCCGACCCAAAACACCCACTTGCTAAGCTGACCCGTGGCCTCCCACGTGTTGGAGAAATGGAGGAGACGTGCCTCCTCGGGCAATCGTGGGCGGCAGCACAGTGGCCACCCCGGCCTTTCTCTCCCCTCTGTTTTTACCGATAAATACAAAGGGAGAGAGCACAAGAAGAGAGGGCAAAAGAGAGCGGGAAGACCGAAAGAAAAGAAAAAAAAAAGAAAAGAAGAAGAGGGAGAATGGTCTGAAGACCGAAAGAAAAAAAAGAAGAGAAAAACAGAGGAAAAAAGAGAAAAACACAGAGAAGGGAAGAAGACAGACCGCCGCCTGGAACCACCGCCACCGCTGGCCATCACTGACGACTGAGGCTTCTCCAGGTAAACCCTCCACCTTTTTTTCTTTTGCTTTTATTTCTTCCCTCGCCATGCAAGACGTGCACGGTGCACGTCTCTGCAGGCGAGGCGAAGCTGGTTACTGTGCTCATGCATAGTAACCAGCTGATGTGGGCTGGGCTGGGCTGGGCTGAGCCCAGCCCGTGGATCTTGGGCCGAGTCCGGTCCAGCTCAACAATGGTGGGTCGGGTCCGGCCCAGCAAATATATATATATATAATTCTGTGATTTCCACGCGTTTTGTTTTATGTTATTTTGTTTAATATCGGTCTGTAGTTTATGTAGTAAAATAATAAAAATCCGGTATTAAAATACCTGATTTTTGTCAAAACTTCCAAAATATAAAAAAAAAATTAAAAAAGAAAAACTATTTTTGTGCATATGGCCAAGTGTCTCAAAGCTAAAAAATCATATTGTGTTTTTCATACACCAAAAAACAATGTTTTAGCATGCATTTTGGCTTTAATAACCAATTTATTAAAGTCAAGAGAACATTGGCCAAAATTTCAAAAACAACAAAAATTTTATTTGTCTTTTAGTATCCGGGGTACGACATCGCACGTAATACGTATTCCGAATATTAAATTTTTTATTCTTTTGATGACATTGAATAGTTAGGTTTTACTTGATAAGATAAGGATCTCCTTATAAAGGAGGATTTTTCTTGACCCTTTAGACGGACCAACAATTAGAAAACGCAACCAAAACCTTAGATTTTATCAGACAATAAAACAATGCAGCTTACCTTAGATAGGGCGTAGTTAGGGTGCTAATACCCTCCCTTTACGCAACCAGTCTCCGTACCCTATCTTTGAGACCAATTAGGGTTCCTAGTGAACAAAATATTAGGTGGTGATTCCCAGTCCATATTTTACTGATAAGAGACAATAATTCCTTATCTCTCCATATTTGCCAGGTAGACACCATTTTCCTGAGTGGTGGACGATCGCCGTGACGCCACACACGTGCGACAAAATCTGTCAATATTCAACACAAACTGGAACATGATCTGAATTTTATCTCCAAATTTCTTCTTTTCGAATCTTACATCCAAAAGTGCTTTCAAAGCATAAAATAAAGAATATCAAGGCATTTTATATATAAAACATGGGCAAAATACTAGGTACATATGGGTAAAACTATCGAATAATATGATTGTGTCAAAACCAAACAATTGATCCTATACTTTCTATTTAGTTACCCACGCCTTGTAATATGAAACATCATACTCAAAATCTCTAAGTATAATACCTTAATTGGTCATAATTTTAATACTTAATTGAATTGGATAATGTTCAACATCACATTAGCAATAAGATCTAAGTCAATTTGATAGTGTCCTTATATAATCATTTGGTTGAAACATGCGTATGGTTCTTATAATTTTGAGATTTCAAATGAATCAGAATTCTTTGATACTCCCATGCAAATACTATTAACATCTTGGTTCATGCATACTGCTTATTTATAGTAATTAATTAAGATTTGGTTTCAAAGGTTTGTCCAACCTCTAACTCGGTAGTTAAGCTTGAATTCCTACAACTCAAAGCTTATTCATTATATATCATTTGAGTAGACCCACTAACATCCTCAAATTTAGGAATGGAAGGCCCCATGAATTGGCTTATTAGATTAACTAACTCATTTTTCCTTAATTATATCATCAATATGACGGTCATCTTCCTCATCACTTGGTTTAGAATCATCATAATAATATGTAGTAGTTGTCATACCTAACCAAGCTTTTATATCCTTAATTTATCATGTCAATATTAGGTTCATTACATCACCACCTACCCTAAATGGACCAACTATTTGTGATGCTTATAAGATCCATTGAATGTAACTTGGGACTCAGGTGAACTCCATACTAAAGAAGTTTTCTCATTTAGGTTTATTATTCAAGTTAAGCTTTAAAAACTGCAAGTTATTTTAAATGGCCAACCTAACTATTGAATTCAAACTTTTATCACTAGAAATGGGCACACTAACATAACAATTTGAACATACCCAACTTTCATCCTCCAATAAAGTCAACTTTAAATTTAGAAAAATTTCATTTAATGCCTCCATATATTAATTTTTTAGTTCGGCAAGTGACATGTCTAATCTAGTACTAAGAAACGCATTACTTCCTTCATTATATGTTATATCATTGTCAGTACTGACAATAGTACCACCATAATAACATAATAATTTCATACTTCATGCTTTGTGAAACAACACAACAAAACCTAGAGCTAGTTTATCAATATTGCAATTTCATCAATTTTTTATCTAGATAATGTAATTTATCAACTCAATTGATGTGTTTTATAGCTAATTAATATAACAAAATCAACAAAACCCTAAACTAACCGGAAAAAAAACCCTAACCCTAACATAATAAAATATTAGCTCAAAAAGCATCGAATTAATAGAGGGGGAGGGTGGATTATACCTGAAATTGTTGAAAGAGAGGAGTTGTGAATAATGTTGGTGCACAAAAGTGGTCGTGGCAATGGTGTCTGCCACATGTGGAGAGAGAAAGTACGCGGTGGCGAGAGAGAGAGAAAGAGAGAATTGTCATACTGGGGAGATAGGGAGGGTGAAGTTGGCGGGGGGGAGGAGGAAGAAGTAGAGAGAAATAAGGGGGAAATAAGAAAGAAAGAAATTTTTTTTTTGATAGTGTTTAAATTCGATTGGTCGTGCAAGTGAGACCTATGCGTCTCTTGATGGCGCATATAAGACCTGTGCATCTCAATAAATTGTGCTACTTTAACAAATAAGTTTTTAGTTATTTTATTTTTCTGAGATTTTTAGCCAGTGTGCTATGTTAAAAGAAAAAAAAACTCTTGAAAACAGTGTCATAGACTAGAAACTAAACTTTTCATGGTGATCAAAATGCCCATGTGAAAGATTTTTTTTTTTTCCCCTGGGGTTAAACATGCCATCCTTGTAAAATAATGCAAGGTGTAACAGTGATGCTTTAGAAATTTTGTATAGCAGAAAGAATCAAAGTGGCAAGGGGAAAAAAGGAGTCAACGAATGACAAAGGCCTAATTCTGCTGCAGGGATTGGATTTTTATTTTCTTTTTATATTTTGCTTTTGATGAGTTCTATGATTAGGCTTTAATAAAATCTCATGGCCTAATTTATGCACTAAAAGCAATGATTGAAGCAGTTTACTCTTTTAGACCAAATGCTGATTTTTATTTATTTATGGGATAGATGAGTGAACACATATGCTCCAAAAGGGATCCTAGCAAAACAGGGAAATTGAAAGGGTAAAAAGAAACGAACTTGGTGCAAGTCCTTAATGAAATGCCCTTTCTACTAAGAAGGGAAAAAGAAAAACAGTAATCATTTCATATGCACAAGTCCTAATAGCTTTCTCGGAGCACAAAATAACATGCAAGTAAATGAAACAATATACAGCAAGACTTCAATTTCTTAGATAAAGGATACAGGTTTGTTGTTTGAGAATCAAATTCCACAATATGCTTTCTCATCAGATATGTAATTTTCCTTCAACTAAGCAGACATCACCGTATTCAAATGCATTATCCATATAGTTTTTATCAGTAGAGAAAAAACAATACTTGTAAATCTGTAAGGCAGTTTGGTTCAAAGGTGGAAAGGGAAATAAAAACACCAATGTATTGGCCCAATACTCAGTTCCAATTGAGCAACATAATGGAATAGTTCCGAAATGAAATCAACAGATTCAAAAATTAACCTAATGCAATTGCTGTCTTGTTTTGTTAAAGCACTTCTTCGACACTCCTGTTTTTGTTAGTCTTCCTTACTTCGAAATTCCACAATAATATGAGCATGGGATTGAAATTGATATAAATTAAACAATAATATAAATTGCATTTGGCCCCTTCCCTCATTTAATTTTTGGGTTTGGTAATTTAGTGTATGATGCTTTTTAAATGTGTTTTTTACTTGAAAATATATTAAAATAATTTTTTCAGATTTTTTTATTATTTTTAACATCAATACTATCAAACTATCAAAAAGCACTAAAATAGCATTAAGTTAATTTTTTTTCCATGCCAAAAGTACTTTTAAAACACATGGAGTTTAAAACATAATGCTAAACAACCTAAAATTAACAAAGCCTAAAAAGATGTGGCTAAATCACCGTAGCTATACTAAAAAAACATTGTTCATTGTAACAGTGTTTTGCTTCTCTAATATTAGGTTATTTGAAAATTAAACTTTGTAAATTTGTTTTTTAATTTTCTTTACATAGGGATTATCTCAGTCTCATGGATTTAGTTTTTTTTTTTCTCGATTTCAATCTTCAACATTGAATTTGATGGGATTGAGTTTTGTAATTTTTTTCAATTTGCTTTTTATGGAGTTATCCTGCTCTCATAACCCAAGTCATGGGTTTGACAAGTTAACTCGAATTGGCTCAGGTTGGTTTTTTGTCATTATTTTAATTGATTTTTTTTTCAATTTTATCTTTCAATATTGAGGTGGTTGGAAATTAGGCTTCATAATTTTTTATATTTGCTTTATATAAGGGTTATCTTGGTCTCATTACTCGGATCACAAGTTTGACATGTTAATTTGGGTTAACTCATGTTATTTTTTTGTCTTTTTTTTAATTTAATTTTTTTTTCAATTTCATCCTTCAAGTTCATAATTTATTTTAATTTATTTTTTATGAGGTTATCACGCTTTCATGACCTAGGTTACAGATTTGATAGGTTAACTCACTATGTCAATCCAATATATCATCTCAATATTTTAAAAAAAAAGATGTATGTCTAATATACATCGTCTCAATATTTAAAAAATATGTCATCCAATATACATCAGATTTTGAGTTCATAATTATTTTTTGAAAAAATTACCTCCAATATCCTATACTTTGATTGAAATCAAACTTACCGAGTTTAGTTTTGAAAAGTTGTAATTTGCTGGTGTTAACACTTAACATCCTTACCAAAAAAGAGTAAACAAAAATCATCTAATTATTTATAAGTTTATTATTATTTTCTATGTAATAACTAAAATGCTCTTGTTTTAAATATCACAACTTTACTATTAAATTTTAAAAAAAAACCCTAACCACCACCATCATATCTTTGATTACTGGGTTTCAGTTATCCAAATCTAACAATCATCAGTGTTGAACGCACATATATACACGTGACTATTTTATTTTTTCAATTATTTTGGGCTTCTTCAACTATTAATTTTAAATTGAAAAGAAATGTGTGCCAAAGGCATAATTCAAATCACAAAAAAAATATTCCACAGCTCAAAACACCGATTCCCTTCAAAAACTCCCACATTTTCTCAGCAAGCACAAATCTTCATATTTTCCCAACAACCAAACTCAAATTAACAGAACCGTTCCAAGAAAACACACAAAAATTCAAACTTCCCAGCATGTGAGTGTGTGTGTATCTGAGGTACATCAGCTTGTCACATGGATCATATGGATATAGTTGCAGTTTATCTTGAAGCAACTGAGAAAAAAAATATTCTCAATTTCCAAATGCAAAATAAAAGAAAAATTGCAGGACATGGAACCATAAATCATAATTAATTTGTTACAAGAAAACAACACATAACAAGAAAATATGGATTAAACATCAGAAATAAAGTCAAACAGTGATGTGTTAACCTCCTCAATAATTACAGGGGCGACGGCGGGCCTCATATTGTGTTCAAAGGTTTGGGCTCCAAATTTGCTTTCTCAATCTGCTCCATCAAAGAACTAGATTATTAACTTGTGTAATGATGCGGGTTGTGTCAAAAAAAAAAAAATTAAATATAAAAAAATATTGAGATATTGCAAAAAAAATTTAGTGGAAAAAAAAAATTTAAACTTGATGTAATCTGGTTGACTTTGCTGTTTCAAAAGCAACTCGGATGAATAGTAAAAACATAGTTTGACTGAAAAAATTTCAAAATGACATCTTTTTTTAATATTAAAATAACAACATATTAGATTGACCTAGATCAACTTGAGTTAACATGTCAAATATGTAACCTAGGTTATGAGACTATGATAACCTCATAGAAAATAAATCAAAATAAATTATAAAACCTAATTCTCAATCAACCTAATGTTGAAAGGATGAAATTATAAAAAATTAAAAAATAACCTAAAAAATAACTCAAGTTAACTTGTCAAACTCGCGACTTAGGTTATAAGACAAAGATAACCTCAATTAGTACAATGTTGAAGATTAGACTAAAAAAAGAAATCAATTAAAAAAAAGAACATAAAAAACAAACAAAGTTAATTCGTCAAATCCATTACCTGAGTCATGAGATCGAGATAACCTTTTAGAAAAAAAAAACAACAACTAGACTTAACCCAGATTAACTTGTCAAATTCACGACTCTAGTCATGAGACTAAGATAACCCCATAAAAAGCAAATGAAAACAAATTATAAAACTCAATTCTTAATCCATCATGTTAGACCTAATGTTGAATGATAAAATTTATACAAAAAGTAATTAAAAAATGACACAAAAATTAAGCCAAGTCAATCTGGGTTAACCTGTCAAACATTATTTTCGGGTCATGAAGTCAGGATAACCTTGTAAAAACCAAACCGAAATAAATCATGAAACTTAATTCTCAATCAAACACAGTTTTAAATTATGAAATTAGGAGAAAAAAAGTTAAATAAAAAAAATCTGAGTCAACTGGATTAACCTGTCAAACCTGTAACCTGAGTCATGAAACGGGGACAATCCAATAAAAATAAAATCTGATATTGAAGGAAATGAGACTGAGATAACCTCTTTGAAAGAAAGAAAAAACCTTATTTAACCGGGTTAAAATATCAAAACTCGTGACCCTGATCATGAGACCAAGATATTCCAATAGAAAACAAATCAAAACATATTATAATTTCAATTCCCAACTGATCCAATATTAAATGATAAAATTTTAAAAAAAATCAATTAAAAAAATACAAAAAAAACAACCTGAGTCAACTCAGGTTAACCCATTACGCACTATTCTCGGATCATGAGACTAGATTAACCTAATAGAAAGCAAATAAAGTAAATCATGAAACTTAATTCTCAATTAATCCAATATTAAAGAATCAAAGTGAAAAACAAATTAAATAAAGAAAAAACAAACTTAATCAACCATGTTAATCCGCCAAACCTATTATTTGTGTTATGAGAGTGAGATACCCCAATAAAAAAACAAATCTAATGTCAAAGGATAAAAATACATTAATTAAAAAAAATAAAGACAAATGCTTTCTTGTAGGGCACACCAAAAGATATAAGGAAATTAGTATTCATTGCTACAATATTTTCTCTATATTTTTAATTTTAAAATGAATTTGTTACGGGATTGTTATGGGCGGATTAGAGATAAGAGAGATTGTGGATTGTTATGGGAAAAAGGAATTTTCACTTCTACGTAGTGAAGTGTTTTTATTTTGAATAAAAATCATTTTGATTTCTAGACTTCATAATTTCATATCTTCATACAATTTTGTGTTGATTTGATGATTTGTGTTTAGAAAAACAAAGAGAGAGAAAATGAGGTGTGGAAGAGAGAGAAATCATTACTTAAAGATAGAGAAAATCAAATGTATTTTTTAGTTGATTTTTCAATTTAATACATAGTACTTTGGTTAATTTGTCCTATTTGTAAAAAACAATTAACTTAAGATACAAACTATAATTTTTTAAAGCTTAGTAGACAAATGCAATTTCAACCAAACTATAAGATATTACACGTGTAATTTTTCCTTAATTGTTTTATTAGAAAATATATTAGTAATGTTTGAATAATTTTTTTTATATTTTTTAAAAAACGTATGAAGAGCTAATTAAAAACATAATTCTCCTAAAAAAATTACTGTGCAACAAGACTCAAAACAATACTCATTTTAATCGTATAATTATGAATCTGCCCTTGGAACAAAAACCATTGAACTAGGCATTGCAAGAAAGGTTGTCTTTTCACCATGAAACAATTTATTTTTAACATTCTTTATGAGATTAGATTTGTCATTTTTTTTTCTTTTTTTTGCATGGTAAAATTACTACTTTAGTCTTAGAATAAAAAAAAAATGTAATGTCTTTCAATTAGGAGTGTTTTAGTCCTTTTATTTTTTTGAAATAGTGTAATTACTTTGATGCCCTTTAAGACAAAAACAATAAAACTCTCTTGTAAGGGTTTTTTTTGTCATTTTATATTTTTTTAATTGTAAACTTGGAGGTTGCTTAGAAATATTATTGTAATTGATATATATTAAATATTATTTTAAAAAAAACACGAGCTAGTATATGAACGGTCCCCGCATCATTCAGGCGACATGTAAAGGGTCATCCAACTACCAAACGCTGCCTTTTAAAGTGGTGTTTGGAAGATATCAGTGCCCTCTACACGATGGCGTGTCGCGTGTACTAGAAGCGTCTATGGTTTTGCGCCGATAACCTTTTTTTTCTCTCTTTTCCTCGAATTCTGCACAAAACCCTGTAAAATTTAAGATCAACCACTTTAGTTTCTTTTTCCTTCACATTTGGTCTTTATCATGTTGATTACTATTTTTAAAATTTTAGAATAAGCTATAAAATTATAAATTTTTTCATCAAATTGCAAATGTTTTTCAATTTCACCCACTACTATTTTTTAATACATAAATAATATATTAAATTACAATTGTTTGTCAATTTCACTCATACCATTGTTTAATATGTAAATAATCTATTAGATTACAAATGTTTTTTAATTTCACCTCCTATGATTTTTTTAATCTTTTAAATTTGATCCTTATTTTTTTTTATTTGGGATCATTTTTAATTTCATTCTCCTTGGTTTTTTTTTCTTTCAAATTTAATTCTCATTCTTTTTGTTGCTATTTTATTTTTTGCTTTTGTAAGTTTTTTCTTTAATATTGTTTTCTATTGATTTCATTCTTGAAAATTAAATTGGTTGAGAATTAAGTTTTTTGATTGAACCTGGGTTTATAATTTCACGGGTTGCAAGTTTTAGAGATTAGACCAAGTTTAGGAGGTCCATTAGAGTTTGCTTAGTTTTTTTTTAATCTGATGTTTTCTTATTTTTTTTTTATTCTTTTTTGAAGTTTTGTTTTGTTATTTTTTGTGATTTATCTTCTATTAAGTTAGCCTCAAGTTTATAACCAAGATCATCAATTTCAAATGTTAATGTGGATTCACTTTTGTTTTTCTTTTTAAAATTAATTTATTTCAATTTCATTCTTAAAATGTTTCATAATTTTTTTTATGAGATTATCTCAATTTTATACTCTTGATCGCGAGATTTTTTAGTTCATCCAATTTAATATGGTTTTTTTTTAAATTGCTTTTTTTAAATATATTTTCACCCTAAAATATTGTATTGTTTAATAATCCAAAGAGATTCAAGTGTTTGATTTATTTTTTTCTGTTTTTCTTTTGTCAACTTATTTATTATTGTTGCATTTTTCATTTGATATTATTTAAATTATTAATTAAACCAATAACGGTCTTTGAATTTTTTATCTAGTAATTTTTTTACATTGAAAAAAAAAATACCCGGCGGTGGTTTACATGTAACAAATCTAGTAACTTGCTAAAAAGATAAAAGAAAAACTATATGTATACACACCATCATGACCCCCACCTATCCATATCCATCATGTTCTAATCTAAAGTATTCTCCCTCCACCTATAACTAACAAAATACAGGTCAAGCCCACCTCCCCAGTTTCTCCGAAGTAGAAGAACAAACAGAAAAGGAAATATATATATATAGTTTGAGAGAGCTAGGCCTTCATTTTCATGCCCAAGAACTAAACAAGTATCACTAGCTTACCTTAAGGAAAAAACAAAAAAAGGAAATATAAATGACTGGACTTTAGACTCGAAGTAGATAGATACTGAGCTCAGGAGCTCCATTGCTATCAGGATTCATCATGTAGAAAGCCTCAGAATCTCTAGAGCCCACAATTCTCTCAAATTTAGCTCTCATATACATGAGTTCACCATCAGCTCCAGCCTCAGTTGCACACCCTGGCAAAACCCCTGCACCCATTGAAATTGGCTCTACAGCTTTCAATAACTTCCATTCTTTAGGCCCACATTCCTTCCTAGTAGCGAAACCACATTTCTTACCATTGCAATAAGTCCTCCACATTGGTTCTTCCTGCAATCTCACAGCTTTCTTTTCCTCTTCTTTCTCTTTGTCACATTCCAAGGCAATTCTGACTAACCCAGATGCCATCTCTCTAACCAATCCACTTATTGGTGTAGCAAGTTCAATAAGGAAAGCCGGAGGTGAATTGGGATCCTTTTGAAATGCAAAATGGACATGACCACGGCGATATCCAAAAAGGGTACCTACAACTCGGGATCCAAGCCCCAGTGGGAGGCTTGATCGGTTCTTACCAAGGGCTGTAACAACGGATCGGAGCCTAGCAACTGCTACTGCTGGTAGTTTTTTCTTTGGGGTTGACATTCCTACATGGCTCTTAACATTTTCCTTTTTTTCTTCTTCAATGGTGTTTGAGGACTTAAAGATTGGAACTTCATCATCTTCGTTTCCAACCTTTTTGGTCCAGTGGAAGTGCCACTTGGAGGAAGAGTCTTGTGATGCTCTAGCCATAACTAGCTGATGACTTCAATATGAGAAAGCAAAATCAATGGGAAGCTTAGTCCTTATAGATGGAATGGTATGGTAGGTAGTTGAGAGTAAGGATTCTCTGGGTTTTGTATATTTTATTATAAGTGGGACTTCCATTTTAATTCTTTGTTTCTGGTCTCTTGTTGTCATGCAAGAGAATCCTGACAAAAGAAACATAGGCTGCCCCACCAACTGATCTAGGAATGAGACCGAGAGAGAGATTTTGAAATAGAAAAGAAAGGAATCTGAGGGGACAATGGGGGTGTTGTTTCACTTTCTTGTGGGGCAGGGAGAGAGGGATTTGGCTTGACTGACTCTTTTGACTTGGAATCCAAAAGCAGCAGCGATAGTGAGAAGAGAGAACTACAAAAAAAAAAAAAAAACCCCCCACTGTAGACATTTTCTGCATCAATGTTTTCCAGTGTGAACGTGCTCCAGGGTGATGTTGGGCTCTGAAGAGTAACTTGGGTGAAGTGTCCACATTTTACCTACCTAGGAAATTGTTTGGTTGTTAAAACAAGAAAATCGACGCATGCCTAAACTAGGTGGAAACCCCTAAAGTGCCCCTCCATTTGTTTAGGTTTCACCACAAAAATGACATCATGCCCGGGGGTAAAAAAAACCCGAAAAACAATTAAACCAAGAAAACAAAAAAAATTATCTGAAAAAACTGAATCGTGAAAAAAACTGATTAAATTAATTAGAAAATTTAAAGAACATTTGGTTTGGTTCGGTTCGGTTTTGATTTCATAAGGTTGAAACCGAAATACTCTAACCGAACTGAACCTATTCAGATAAAAATAAAAAAGTTGAGGGTATATAAATAATATAAAAATATTTTCTAATTTCTAACCCTAGGTCTTGTCCCTAACAAACTAGCCACCATCTCTCACTCACTAGCTCCCACATGCCACACCCAACTTTTTAAAGTTTCAATCTTCAATCTTCATCTCCAGAATTAGCAAACCAATCACCCCCTCCTAAGCTCCCACACACCACACCCAATAATACAGACCTATTGATTAAATGGTCAAGCAACCCATAACAAAGTTGATATGACTCCCGGAAAGCTAAGAAATCAGGTTTGATAGAAGTGTGACACAATGAAAATATGTCTAAAGACACCACCACTATTGGAAAAAGAAACCCCCACCAAACGAATACCAATTTGAGAACGAGAAGTATAAGAAAGACACTACATGGTCAATTATATCTTGATAAGTAAAATTTGTTCTTTGTAACAACACAGAAAACATGTTGCATCATGCAAAACATAAGTTTATTTCATAAATCCATCACTGCTGAAAATTTCAGCTTATAAAACCTTGTATAATGGTTCATTTAGCAACCCTAATAGACCCAAAACTTGTGGGCTAATATTGACAAACTTACAATAAATCTAAAGTATGTTAATTAAGCTCAAACATGAAGAAAATAATAAAAATAACAAATCTAACATATAAACTAAAGTCGATGCATCTAATTAAACAAAATAACATAAAATAGATAATTTTTCTAGTTTAAATAATGTCATGAATGAGATTCTCATCCTAGAAACACTAAGGTCATTGTTGCCACCTATAGATATCCAAAACAAGCTAGGAAATTGATTGTTGAAGTTGCCTCCCCTTTAGTTTTCTTATTTGTCTAGGATAATTAAGTGTAGTTTTAAAGAATCTTAACAAAACATGAAAAACCTTATTGTCTTCCTTTAACCTTCCTTGTAGGATTAGAAAACTCTCCAAAATATGCTAACCAATCTATCATTAAATACCACTAGCTCTTCTTTCCTTGCGTAGTTAGGATGAATAAGAAATCCTTATAAGAAAATGATTTTAGAATATTAATGAATCTTTTTCACACTTGAAAATTATGTTGCAGCCCATTAAAAATTCTTGTAAAACTAGGAAATTCTCAAAACAAGTTGTCACATTTTTATAGGAAAAAGATCCTTGTCAAATAGAAAGCCCACAAGTAAAAAAAAAAAGTAAATAACAAAACTTGTATAGTTTGTTCTAACCTATATTGCAAAGCCTTTCCGAACTTCGATTAACCTGAAATTTTACCCGAACATAGAATAATATTTTGAGAAACTCTGGGTAAATTTGTAGCATGATCCAATGATCGGATTGAGAATTATGATTGTTGTTGTAAAATAAAAAGTCCATAAAATCTTGCAAGGTGGAGTATTTGTATTTGAAATTGATGATCAAGTAAGTTTCTTTAACACATGGTTCTGATTTCTCGATGGATCGGTTTTCATTATTGATTGAAATATGGATAATTTGTTGATATTAATATTTTTCAAGTCAGAAAAAGTAAGAGATTTTTTTCTTTCCCATTTGTTAGCTTGTTTGTTTGATTGTATATTTTTATTGTTTGCTATTTTTTATTTTCCTGAACTTAAGTTAAGTGAACATTTTTACCTGTTTATTTCAATACTAACAAAAAAAATGAAATAAATATGATAATGGATTTTTCTTTTATAATCAATTAGGTCAAGAAGTCAAGCAATAAATTATTAAAGTACAAAACCAGTGAGGTGAAATCTTATTGTTCTAATACACTAATGGCCATTCCAGGAATAACCCCATATTCAAAAGCATGCAACAATAAAATCATATTTCAGAATGAAAGAGTTCACTACATACGCAACTTAAACAAACACCCATGGACAAGATACTCAATCGAACTCCATATTACCAATAGTTTTTGTACAATCAATGGACCATATTAATCATTGTGCACTATATAAACACATCCTTAAGCAAACTAAGCATACAGTGGTTTCATTAGTGTTTGGCTGCCAAACTGATAACAACTTAAAACAAAATGGCATACATTATCCACACGAGAAAGAAAAATGAATTTCATGCTATAGTAATCTATGAAATAAATAATTGAGGTAACATATGTATGCTTATTTGAGGCTCTTTCGTTAATTAAAAGAGTCATATAAGTTAAGTACAGAGTTCACACTAGTAGATAGACTTATTTGTAGGTGAACAAACAGAACATTATTTGTAAGGAAAATAAGGGATTGAAGCAAATGTTGCTTCTGCTGCTAGCATTCCTATACGAAGAAGAAAGAAAAATGAATTAGACATTCATTGTTACCTACAAGATGGATGGTAATATTCGGTAATCTTCTAGAAAGTTGGTAAACTAGATTCATAGTACTACTATGAAGTAACTTTCCAGTCTAAAGTGTTTTAACAGTATTTACTCCAAATTGGATATGGAATAGACTGAAATTTAACTAGCATCATATTATTATTTTATAGCATTTAATAATGAATAGAAGATGTTATGCCTCATATATCCATGAACAATTTGATCAATGATTTATGTGAACTTTTGGAATTGCATCCTTCCAAATTTAAGTGTCAAACATATATTACAGAAGCACGAAAATACACTTCAGATTCATTATCAATTATAATTGTTAACATGTTTTCATTTGGTAATTATAGATGGAAAACCTTCAAAATCAAAATGCATCATCCATTGGCACTACCCTAACATCAACCAATGCCCTAACTTTAAACACTAGCCTCAAGTCCTTACATTAAGGAAAAGAAATTCTGATGATAGAAAAAAAATTATAAATTTGGGATCACTTTACAAAATTTGATGTTGATCCTATATTGTGGACAAGATTATACATGTCATACTATTCTTAATGGCACAAGTAATATGTGGAGTCATTTGATAGCATGCAAAAAGTTTCCTTTTATGGTTGATATGAAGCAAAAAGTTTTGGTATTAGAATCTAAAAAGAAAAAGGGTGAATCGAGAGACCAAAATATGAGAACTCTTAAGGCAATATGTTATAATTATGATGAATGTAGACAAACATTAGCAAAAATGGTTATATTTAATGAGTTGCTTTTTAATTTTATAGAGGGTCAGTGATTTAGATTATTTTCTAGGACCATGCAACCTAGATTTGACATTCCTTCTTGTTTCACTGTTATGAGAGATTTTTAAAAGTTTATGTTGAAGAGAAGGAAAGATTAAGGACAACTTTTAGGGGTTAACGATTGTGCTTAACAACTGATAGATGGACATCAGTCCAAAACATTAACTATGTGTGTATAATAGCTCATTGGATTGATAATGAGAGAAATTTGCATAAAATAACTCTTAATTTTTGTCAAGTTTCCAATCATATAGCTGAGAAAATTAGTTAAGTTATTGAGAATTGTTTATTAGAGTGGGGGATTGATAAAGTTTTGACTATTATAGCAGAATAATGTGACTATTTCATTTTTGAACAATGTGATGAAAGATTGGTCAACTAATATATTTTTAAATAAATATTTGAATGTTAGATGTTGTGCAAACATTGTAAACCTCATTTTGTGTGATGGCTTGAAATATATTAATGTTTCAGTTGTTAAGATTCAAAATGCAATTAAGTTTGTGATGTAACAACCTAGTGTTCTAACAAACTTATAAGGTTTGAACCCATAAAAAATGTGGTGTGTGTGTATATATATATTCAATAATTTTATAAATGTACACAATTTATGACAACTCTTACTAAAAATTACATCCATATATTTAAGTATTTGCATGATAGATGTTGTGTAAACATTATAAACCTCATTTTGTGTGATGACTTGAAATAAATTAACATTTTAGTTGTTAAGATTCAAAATGCAATTAAGTTTGTGATGTAACAACCTAGTGTTCTAACAACCTTATAAGGTTTGAACCCATCAAAAATGTGGTAATATATATATATATATAAAAGGAAAGTCCTAATAACCTTTCAACAATTTTATAAATGTACACAATTTATTATAACTCTTATTAAAAATTACATCCACATTAACTATTTATAAGTTTTTCTTTTTTTGAAAATACAAATATTCTTTTCTATAATAATGGGTAGCTCAGTGACCCTAAAATATGGATATTCTTAAAGGAATTTACCTGAGAAATACATAAAATTACAAAATAAATTATATTAAACAATTATATGATCAAAACCAATTATATAATTTTTTAAAAAAACATTGATCTTACATCAATTTCCAACATCTTACATTTTTTATTATTCCCCGATAAATTTTTATTCCCAACATTTTATTCATCAAATTATCATCCTTGCATCATGATAATTATTCATTCATAGTCTAGTTTAACTCATCACCATACAATTTATTCCTTACAACTTTAAAATTGATAGGTCTCCTTCAAACACTTTCATGTAGTATCTCTATTCACATCGAGGTTATTTCATAACTATTTCCACTTTATGAATATATTCAATTTATATTAATATTATTATTTCACAACTCACAGAATTTATCCCATAATTTATTTCCTCAGCACATATAAATCATATGATATTTTCCTCTCTCAACCATCTTTAATACATATCGTAACTCATTGTGTAAGCATATCTAATTCACATCGTTATTTAATTCACAACATATTTAATTCATGTCGCCTTTTACTTCCCTAACATTTATGTCATCTATGATACATTGTACTTTAGTCCATGTAACACCCTTGTTATATTGAGAAATTTACTCGATTCATTATTCATTCCACTTATTTCATGTCCTTTTGTATTATTTATAATTTATCATATAACATTCAATTACTCTTATACTTGTAAGACATGCTCAAATCATATGTTTTTTTTAGTTAAATTTTGTCGATGGGGCTAATTGAATACCCAATCATTAATCTATCAACACAACCAAACTCATATACACATTGCTTCGTTATATGTTAGTGTTAATACCAAATACATGCTCTACTACTTGACATGATGCTACGAGGTACCTGAAAATTTATTTAATACCAAATACAATTAGCTTTATACATAATAATTATTTGCGATTATCTCTTATATATATTTACCACATCAATTATTAAATAGTTAATTTATTATTTTACCCTTAACCTTACAAGTTAGTGTAATTAACACAATTTAAAGACATACAAATGTTCTCTGTAGCTCAAATCGAGCATTTGTTCCATTATTAAATTAACTCTTTTCTCTATTTACCCATTTACTAGAACACTAGTCCCATTAATTAGGTTAACTAGTTTCGTTGATTGCTCATTAACTAGGGCATTAGTCTTAATAACCAAGATGATTAGTTTCTCCAATAATCCATTAATCAGGGAAACTAGTTTCTTTGATTTCCTATTAATTTGGACTAGCATTAATCAAGATAATTAGTTTTTCCAATAGCCTATTAACCATGGCCCTAGTCTTATTAATCAGGGTAACTAATTTCTTTAATTGCCCATTAACCAGGGCACTAGTCCCATTAACTAAAGTTACTAGTTTTTCCAATAGCCCATTAACGAGGGCACTAGTCCTATTGTAACAACACGACTTTTTCAAAACCAAAATCAGTGGTGATTGTTTTTATGTAAGTCGTCAGGTTCCCGATGCTTTTCACAATATTATTCTGTGAATTTATAAATGCATTTAATTCATTAGCAAGGCACAATCCACATAAGATAATGTAAATCAACATCCCATAAAAAAATGACAGTACACATTCTCGCAATACTATTCAAGGATTTATTGTAACAAAATTTATCTTTTAGTGTAGTGCAATACTCATGTGATTTCACAATACAACATTCTCATAAAAGAGAATAATACCACATACTTACGTTCATAACATCATGTTTACACATTCGTACATTCACAACTGTGTTCCATTACAATTATCGATACAAGTCATTTCAAAAGTGTTGAATGACAACTATTCAACTAGTACGTTCGTTTTTACAAAATACATAACACCCATATCATGCAAATATATATAGTTCTTTTCAAAATGTGTGGGTCGTGGAATGAATTTCCTTATGCACCTTATTGGTGTAACGTCCCTGTTACAACACAAGATAATTTCAAACATTATAAGCAAGTTAAAACCATAATAATAGATAATTAAAGCAATATTAACGGTTGTTTTTCATTCATAGCCTAAAAGAGTATAATTCTTTTATTTTCCTCATACTTACGTAATACCACCTTTCCGTCTATCACTGAGGCTAATTATAATACTTAAACTTGGTCATCCATCTCGGATGTCATTAACCGAAACTAACCCTTGAACTCAACCCGGGCATCATTCTAGGATGTCATTAGCCAAAGAAGCTAATCATCAATCACTACCCGACCATCCCTCTAAGATGTCATTAACCGAAGCTAATCATCAAACGCAACTCGGCCATCCCTCTAGGATGCCATTAGCTGAAGCTAATCATCAAACACAACTCGGCCATCCCTTTCAGATGTCATTAGCCAAAGCTAATCATCAATCCCAACCCGGTCATCCGTCTCAGATGCCATTAGCCGAAACTAATCATCAAACACAACCTGAACATTTGTCTAGGATGCCATTAGCCGAAGCTAATCACCAATTTAATCAAACGTTTCATAGACAATTTATGTAATCACTATAACATAGTAATATATTCTTCGTAATGCTCATTCAAACAATCCATAATAATTTAACATTCACTACATCATAATAGTAGATCCTTCATAATACTCATTTAAACATTCCATAATAATTTAGAATTCAGTATGACATCACAATAGATCTTTTGAATTACTCATACAACCATTATGTAACAGTTTATCATTTAGTATAACACAACAATAGATCCTTCGTAATACTCAACAAACATTTCATAACAATTTAACATTCAATATAACACCATAATAGATCCTTCAAATTACTCATACAACCATTATGTAATAGTTTATCATTCAGTATAACACAACAATAGATCCTTTGTAATACTCAACAAACATTTCATAACAATTAAGCATCCAGTATGACACCACAATAGATCCTTCGAATTTCTCATACAACCATTCCGTAACAGTTTATCATTCAATATAACACAACAATAGATTCTTCATAATACTCAACAAACATTTCGTAACAATTTAGCATTCAATACGACACCATAATAAATCCTTCAAATTACTCATACAATCATTCCGTAAAAGTTTATCATTCAGTATAATACAACAATAGATCCTTCGTAATACTCAACAAACATTCCATAATAATTTAGCATTTAGTATGACACCACAATAGATCATTCAAATTACTCATACAACCATTCCGTAACAGTTTAACATTCAATATAATATAAAAATAGATCCTTCGTAATTCTCGTACAACCAATCCATAGCAGCTTAGTATTCATTATCGCACAATAATAGGTCCTTCGTAATACTCATACAAGCACTCCATAACAGTTTAACATTTACTATATCACAATAGTAGATCCTTTGTAATACTCATCAAACATTCTGTAATAATTTAGTATTCACTTCAGAAACTAACATTATGCTAGAAGGGGGTGGAAGTCACCTAATTGTTCCTCCTGTGGGGTGTCCTTGTCCGATCAAAGGTCTAATCCTGGTTGCACCACCTAACACGCTAATAATCACAAATCAACACATTTGTATTCGGAAATCACATAACTCGTCACCATACATATTTTAAGAATACACATGTTCACATTTGAGTGTTCCATATATTACACAATCATACAATGAAATTATTACAAGCATTTAAGTCATTTCTAATATGGAAGTTTGTCGCAGAAAATCATTGGCCAAAGCTGCTCGTTGGCTACACAGACTTCAACAGCGAGAACTGCTTCGCTGGTGACACAAAATTCGACAACGAAAATTGATTCATTGGTTACTTAGAATTCGATAGTGAAAACTGATTCGCTGGTGACACAGATTTTGGCAGTGAAAACTGATTTGTTGGTGACATAGTTTTTGCTGGTGACACAGAATTCGACAGCGAAGATTGATTCACTGGTTACACAAAATTCGGTAGTAAAAATTGACTCGCTGGTGACCCGGAATTTGGCAGCGAAAACTAATTCGCTTGTTACACAGAATTCAACAGCGAAGACTAATTTGTTGGTGACATAAAATTTAGCAACTAAAACTGACTTGCTGGCACATAATTTAACAGCAAAAACGGATTCGCTGGTTACACAGAATTCATCAACAAAAACTTATTCGCTGGTGACACATAATCGTTAGCACAATTCAGTCCCACGACTGACACATGAAATCATCAGCGCACTTAGTCTACTGTTGACTCAAAATTCATTTACGAAATTGTGTTGCTGGTAACCCAAAAATTGTCGACGCGGTCTAGTACTACAGCTGACACAGAATTCATCAACGCACTCATCCTACTGTTGATACCGAAATTGTTGACGAAAACTTAGTCGTTATCGACCCAGAAATCATCAGCGTGATCTTGTTCTACGGCTGACGCTGAATTCATCAGCGCACACATCCTACTGTTGATACCAAAATCATTGATGAAAACTGAGTCGTTACTGACTCCGAAATCATCAAGCGGTCCAATTCCACGGCTGACGTTAGAATCATCAGCGCGCTCATCCACTGTTGGTTTAGAAATCGTCGATGAAAATTGCATCATTGCCGGCCCAGAAGTCGTTGACGTAATCCATGTCACTGCTGATTTAGAAATCGGCAACGACAATCAAGTCATTTCTTTCTTAATCTCTCCAACGTCTAAGCATAAGGTTTATGCTAGGCTTTCCCCTTATCTTATACACACCCAAACCAAATTGAACATAGACCATAATCAACAACATACGATTTATCACACGTTATCGAGCAAAACATAATCAAATCTCAACATATACACTTTCCAAATACTCTCCTAGTTAGTACTTCAAGACCAACATTTAGAGTTGCCACAATCATACATTCATATACACTTAATTGTATCATGGCAATGCATCAACACAATTTGTAACAATTTTACAACACATAAGGGTTCTATTTCCTTTCCATCTTAAGTCATTTTAAATGTGTTCATCATGCATAGTTTCCTTCATGTGTTTCCTCTTTCTTTGATAGGACATTGTTGTCCACTTTCTCCATAGTTTACACAAGCCATTCTTCACTTTTATCACAAGTATAATCACAACAACATGCCACAATCCATGTCTTCATTCACTTGATCCATATTCTTGTAAATTCATCAATCTCATAACAAAATCAAAGCATTAACATTAACATAGATTTTATTTCAGCTTAAATATCATTTTAAGGGTTCAACAAGATCACAATTCTGCACATTCTTACATTTTATTTTCACACAACTCTTCACTCATGCATGCTAAATCCACACATTATCATGAACACAAATTTTTACCTCAGCTCATGCATGTTTCCATGAGTTAAACAAGGTCATAAATTTCAGGTTTTATCATTTCATTTCATCCTTTTCCATTACTTCCTTGGCCAGCCCTTAGTCTAGGTTTTGTTCATCATGTTCATCCATTTCTTTTTGTCAATGTTTCTGGAATAGGTCCCCATTAATCTTTCTATCTAATCCCCTCAAGTAATAGGAGTAAGAACCCTAGCCAAACCCTTGTGGTTTTCTTCTCTTTTCTATCCCGAAATTCCAAGAAGCAAGTAATTAGGTGTTCTTTACTTACCTCACGATTTTAGGTTGTCCTAGGCAGATTTCTTATGTAATTCTTCTACTTCTTCCTCTCTACTTTTAGTTTTTCTTCCTTCCTTCTCCAGCCGCACCAATCAGCCTCCTTCACTCCCCTTCCTTCTATGGTTTCAACCATTTATATTTTTCTTTAACTCTCCTATCTTCTCTAATGTTCAAGAGGGGTACATGCAATTGAGTTTATGGGGTTTCTCTTTGAGAAAAAGGAGGTTGGTTTTTGAAAAGAGGAAGGTCACCTTGCATTTATTCCCCCTCTTAAATGAGGTGGGATGTTTGGGTGTTGGACAAGGGTTGTTCTTATCCCTCATTTGGGTTATTTTGAGGCTGGTTTCTATTCCAATTCTCTTCTAGAATTTGATAAGATTTGTCAAGTAACTTTGACCCGCTTAAATAATATGTTCCTGAAATCCATGTGACCTGAACATTTACCACAATATAGTTCCATGTGTCTAGTATCTCCCTATAAAATTTCATTTCGATATGATGTACGATTTAAGAAATATGTCTGATCTCGCAAAATTAATCAGCAGACATTTTAAGGCTAAATTCGGACCTGACTTGGTTCGTATCAACCCCTCTCATATTAATTAAATTTCTTTTATCTAATTTAACCCATTTTATTTTTAGATTAATTCTTTATTTTCATTTTTTACTTGAGAAAATTTTTAATTAGATTTTACATCTAGTATTGTGAGAAGATATATATCAGACCAAGGTTGTCAATTCTGTTCCGTTTCGCCCGGAATGGCCGAAACGTTCCATATCAATTCAAAAAACAGAACAAAATGGAACAAATTTCATCTCATTTTAAATCTCGGTCCGTTCCGGATTTTTCGGCTAAATTCCACCCGGAACGTTCCGGTTTCATTCCACATGTTCCATTCCGCTCTTGAAAAGTCATTGAATCAAATTGAACCTTGTTCAATTTAATTAATTAAATCATCCAATTATAAAAAAACTCTTTTTCATTACTATTTTCAATAACAATGATATTAATAATAATAATATTAAAAATTATTATTACTATTTTCATTAACAATGATATTAATTTTTTAAAATTAGATTTATCACTAATATATATGGTTTATATTCATGTTGTTTTTTTCATGTTTATACTTTGTAG
>Ga0307518_10000676_pt1 | contig 25704 bp, 10 predicted proteins | sample 25_EM_MG_FD_203889 | JGI IMG/M metagenome (GOLD analysis project Ga0307518, IMG submission 203889) | Populus trichocarpa ectomycorrhiza microbial communities from riparian zone in the Pacific Northwest, United States - 25_EM | ecosystem: Host-associated > Plants > Roots > Unclassified | place... | reverse complement strand
TCTTAGGACAAGCACGAATAAACAAATATACTATAATGTGTTCATAAGCAATGCCTTAGTAAGCATGCTAGTCGAGAGGTAGGAGACGCATGTAAGGCCTACTCTTACAGAAGAGGGATGGATTGTGAAAGTAAATCCTATAGAGGAGGGTTTAAGGAATATAGAACCAAACAATTGAAAAATCTCAACCCTAACTCGACATTAAACATCAACCCTTAAAGCATATAACATCACCGAGAAACACTTGTAACCTAAACTAGGGTTGGTGGAAATAGAAGTCCTAATAAAATTATTCTTTACACCAATAATAAAATTCTAAATAGTTAAGTAATTATTACTTGATGCATCTAAAAGAATTGGGTGTCAACTCACCTCATTCACCATGAATAGTGAAAGAGTTTTTTTTCATCATTCTTCTCATAATTTCATCATTCAATAATTGTTTTATTTTGAATATTTTTATAAATTATTTCAGTTTACTTTTTATAAAGTTATTATAGTCTCAAACAAACTTTTTGATATTTAATTTGTGTCTGGATTGTGCTAGATTCTACTAGTATCTTTTTTTTGTTATCGTTTATTTTTTGTTTTTAAAAAAGTTTTTAAATCCAATGGATATTATAACTCAGATTATGGATTTGACGTGTTAAGCCGTGAAGTTTGAGTTGATGCAATATATTATTATTTCACTAAAAAAAAGTATCATATTTTTTTAAAGCTAAATTATGTTTTTTACTGGTCGTCCGAGTTTATCTTGAAACTTTCTAAGTCTACTAGGCTATGCACTTCCACGGTTTAATTTTAAACATTTGATTAATAAAGAATTGCTTAATAAAGAATTGAGTTAGAATAAAGAATTGAGTTAGAAGATTTCAAGGTTGATTTAATGATAGAGTTTTATAAGTTCATGTATCTTGAATTTTTTTTTTTTTGACTTGCAAAAAAATTTGTTTGAGGCGCAGAGCAGATCTGGAAACTAGTAGAACTCAAAAAATCTTAAACTAGAAAGAAATAAGTAATAACGGGCTTGTCTATTGACACATCATAACGCACTTGTAAATATGTAGGGTTATTAACCCATGCTTATTGACGCGTTAATTACATGTCATATAGAACACTTGCTCGTATACCATTGAGATTCCCGTGCAGTCTTTTGGCTGATTGAGTTTTAAATCCTTACGTTCTATTTTTATTTTTTCAGAGCTGTTCCAATTCATTTGATCGAGAAAAATCCACAACCAGTGGTTGGACTGTGGCAGAGGAAGCTGTTTTGGTACAATTTGAGAAAGCCCTGCACGAGTCAATTCTCCCTGGTTATTTCTCATGATGTGTGACAATACTGCTGGAATGAAAGAGTAGAAATCCAAGATACACTCTTTTTTCTTCCTCTTCTGGGTGCGATTGATTAGCATTAGTGATTTATCCTTGTCTGGTGCATTTTGTTCTCGGTTTCTGTAGAATTAAATGGTTCATGTGTAGAAAGAGGGGAGTGCTTGTAAAGAAAGGCTGGAAAGAGCTTGGATGCAGAGATTGAAAACTGGAAGGTGTTTTTTTAAATTTTAATTTTTTTTTTGCTTAAAATAAATAAAAATTTTATATTCTTAGATTATTTTGATTAGAGGTGTTGATATTAAAAATAATTTTTTTTTTAAAAAATTATTTTAATATATTTTTAAATGAAAAACATTTTAAATCACTATTATTATTACAATTTCTTGTTTGTTTTTACGTATTAAAAATATTTTTGATTTTTTTTGTTTTAAATTAATATTTTTTAATATTTTCAAATCATTTTGACGCACTGATATCAAAAATAATTTAAAAAAATAAAAAAATATTTTTAATATATTTCTGAGTAAAAAACAATTATAAACACACTCCTATACATACTAGTAGCGGGCATCATGGCTGCCTCCAATCAATTTCCTTTTAGCTGGAGTCGAAATTCGGAGAGAATAACCTCTCACCAAACTTCTCCAGTCTTAGTTTAGGAAATTGAAAGAGACCGGAAAACTCCAAGCTCTAAACACCCTTCTGTTTTTTTTGCAGGAAAAATGTCGATTTCTTCCATCAAAACCAAATAGCTAACTTAAAATACGCAACAGTTTGTGAATTATATGTTCACTGTTCAGTTCGTCTTTCATCATATAACCATTAATAAACGGGCAGAATCAAAACAAAACTATAATATTTGAGCATCATGAAGTTGATATCTAATACAAGTACTGTCATGTTAGAGCAGTATCACATCCTGAGCAACACCACGCAGCCATAAGGATTTGATGCCGATAATATTTTGAACAATATTGATAGCCATCAATAGCTTAAATTATCCTCTTTCTAATAATAATTAAAAATCTTGAACATTCAGATGACAGACATCCAAATTTGAAATGGATGAGGATATACTGGCCACTATTCAAATTTCTTGATCAAGGACAGGTCATTCAGCATTTTTTCGATTGCTTCATCATCATGAGCTCGGCCTTTGGTCTACATAACAGACATTTGGTTAATTAACATTAAAATCAATTTTCTTAATCAATTACAGTTCATTCAACATTTTCTCAATCGTGTCATCATTTGGAGCCTGGCCTTTCTGTGCACATTACAAAGGCATTTGGAGGACAAACATGCTTTGAATGATGAGAATCACATATTATAATGAACACAACACTTGTCAATTCATTTCTCGAGCAGTGCCTTGTGATACTGTAAGAAAAGGCTGAAAACCAATAAAAACCCGACAAGATGATTAAACATAACATGAGTTTTTGGTTTGATTTTTGTTCATTATGTAAATGGGAGGAGGGCGGAGGGAGCCCGGATTGGTAACATGCATCAATTTATTTTGTTTGTCTCCACTATTAATATCATTATAACTGCATGTTGATCTATATAGAAGTACTCTTAAATAGAAGGACAACTAACCTTGATAGAAGGTACCATGGCAATAGCTTCCTCCACTGTTTCAGGACAAAGGTTGCCAAGAACACAAAGCTGCACCAAAAAGTATAATATCTAATGATTCTTTTACCAAGAGGAAACTTGAAAATTTCAAATCACATGTAATTGTGCAATTTACCTCGAATTCAGCCAACTGGTATCGGCTAAGAATTCTGAAAATTGGTTAAGTTTACACACACTGCTGCAAGATACTGGAAATTTGAACAAACTATAAACCAATTACAGGCACCATCCTCGAACTAACAAATCCACCCCATCTTTTATTAATGAAAATCAATTGCCATGCTCCTTTGACCAGCCACTCAATAAAATCAAGTTCAATCATAGAAACTTAAATCCATGGTAACCAAACACAACAGGACAAGCAAAAGGAAACCCTCAACTTTATAAAAAACATAAGTATTGGATGTTATTTAAGTCTTATACAACATGCTAATATCATCATTTCTTTAAAGTTCAAGGATACTCTCGAACTTGTCTCACAGCATCGGGATTTTTGTAGCGGCTAAAGCGCTTCACATACTGCAGTGATTTCTCAAATACTCTGCAATGCAAACACAGACATCACGTAAACTTGTATACAAACAATACATAAACACATTTACTAATAGAAAAGGTAGTTTTAGAGCATGCAAAATCTTGACAGTTTTCATCCTTGCTTGAGAAACCACTGGGGGCAGATCTTGGATTTATTTATTTATCTTTCTTTTTCCCAGCAGGGGCAAACTGCACTGGTAGTATTTAATTTTTACAATGAGGTTACCACAAAACATTGCATCATTGACCTCCTAGTTCCTACATTCACAATTTAGACTAAGCCTGTATATCAAAATAAACAACCGACTCATCATAATTGAGGAAAGAGGAAATCTGGGATTAGCAGCTACATAAACATAAGCTTCTCGCTGTCATTAAGATGAATTAGATAACCTCAACAAAAAAGGAAGAGATTGGAAAGATATTTGCTCATTCAGCTTAATCAAACAAAAGAAAGAAGAAACTTTCCATGATTCTTGCATCATCTCCCTCTGAAATCAACTCATGCCATTCAACTTAGGAAGTCAGTTTGCAAATTTATGCTCACCTCAATACAAGTTAAAAGCTACTCAAGCAAATATAATCCCTTATCACAAGGAAAACTTGAAAGCGTTGCATAGCGCGGTAATATACCAAGAAAGTAGCAATATAACTTACTGGGATACTTGATTCATAGGATCATCAGACATCTGTTGAAGCTGCTCATACTTATGCTCAAGAATTAAAGCAACCTCACAATTCATTAAGCACTTGGCCTTCAAAAAATCTAAAAAGAAAAAGAAAACCATCATTACAAATTGTTAAATTGCAAATAAAAAAATTGATATCAAAACACAAAGATAGATTATGACCATCTCCGATTTTGAGCTCGGCCGCATTCTCTTCCTCTTCTCCAGACATACTGTGACACAAATAAACCAAGCACAGCCAAATAAACAAAAGGAACAGATTTCTTATTTCAAAGCTCAATATTTTTCGAACTTCATCAAGAACCCTAAAGACAACCGGTTTTCTAAGATTTCAGACACAGAAAGCTGTTTGATGATGATGTCAAGGAATCGAATCCAGATTAGATGAACTAAAATAGTTTTCAAAGATTACCTTAGACTATTCTTTTCAGGTTTTTCCTTTAGAGAGACTGTGTGACTGAGTTTGGGATGATCGATTTGGGGTTGAAAAGTGAATCTATATTTCTGTATTTGTGGGCAGGGGGGAGCACGTCAATGGCTTCTTGGTCCCTTTGAAGTGCGAACGCGTTCTTGCCTCTTCCAAGAGTAACCTGCCCCTCTCTCGTGCTGTTGCATTTTAAACATTCTGTCGTTTACAAATCCGACGTAAATGGGGATTAAAATCAAAAGGGCTCAAACCCCACAAATTCAAATTGGTATATAGCCCAACTACATAAACAGGCCTCAAAGTTGATTAATGTCTTTTCCCCCCCTTAAATTATGAATATATTTTTAGACCTACCAAATCTCTTACCGGTTGAATTTTAAGTACACAAAATCCTATTTTCTTGTCTTTTTTGGATTCGTTAGATCTTCCAAAAGAACAAGGTGTTTTTTTTGAATAAATCAATTCATTTGAGACCTTGCAGATCCACTCTTTTTCCTATTTCCCCTTGTCTATGTGTTTTCCTTAAATGATAACATTTGGAGCCAACTTATTTACCAAAGTACTAATCCTATGATTATTAACCCAAAAAATAATAATTCTAACACGTGTAGTAAAAATAACTCGCATCCAAACACAAAAAAAAAAACTATTTATTAAAGGTGAGATTACTTTTTCTTTCCCTTCAAAGATAAAAACAAACAAGATATCTTAATCATTGGCTATTAAAAGATATAAGGTTCATGGTGTTTTCACTTTTTTTTTTAAAAATAAATTTAGTAAAATGACATATTTACCATTGCAATCAAGACAAAAATAAGCCATGCTTCCATGGTTTTTTTTTTTTCCACATAGGTTTTTGTTTTTGTTAATTCCAAAACTATGAAGGGTAATTTGATTATTTTTTCCTGATTAATTAATATTTAAATGTAAAAAAGTTATCGATATATGTTGTTTACACACCACGTGTGAGGTGCCCGCACCCTTTAGGTGGCAAATGTGGCGCCTCACGGTGTTCAAAACTGCCCCTCTACCATGTCGTTGAAAGTGTCATTGCTTCCTCTTCCTTATAGTGTAGTGTTTGTTAGTGGCGGCGGGACGGTTTGTCATAGGTATACTTTTATTCTCTCTCTCTCCCCCCCTCCCTACAAATTAGGGGTGTTAAAAAAAAACTAATAAACCGAGCAAACTGAGAAAACCGACAAAAAATTAACCAAAAAAACCGAACTGAGAAAAAAAACCGATGAAACTGATTAGAATATTTAGAAAAAATCACGGTTCGGTTCAGTTTTTGGTTTTGTAATGTAGAAACTGGTTAACCTGGACTGAACCGAACCGGTTAAAAAAAAAGATCCCTAACCACCACTGGTATAAATAGAAATTTTTTCCCCCCTCTCGCCTAACCCTAACAGACTACCAGAGGCTAAAAAAAAAGGGTCCCTAACCCGCCCCAGTACTAGAGGCTCTCCCTCTCGCCTCTCCAAAATATTTTAGCCTATTGGACAAGTTCTTGAGAGAACTTAGTCAAGTTCTTTCGTTCAATATGAGTACATCACAGAAGCATCAATGGGTAGGCATCAATTTCCTCTCCTCTCCTTTTGTTTATGGGTGATGGGCTTTAGTTGATGAGGTGATGGGTTTTTGTTACTGATGAAGCAATTCTAGGTTATATTACAAAGCTGAGTTGTGAGTTTTTGATTGATATTATCTTTTTACCTTTCTTTTTCTTCTTCTTTATTTCGTTGAGGTATAAATAGATCTGATTATTTGGTTTTATCTCCAATCTCTAGGGCCAGAATCCTGCTTTACATCTTCTATGAGATCTGTTAGGGTTAAACAATCCATGGACCACAGCAATTGAGTTAACAGGAAGCGAAAGACTAGCAGCCGTGATGCAAGTAACTGATGAGGAAACGGGGCATCAAAAATTTGCATATAGGTTTTTTCAGTTTTGGGCATCAAAAACCGACCCGAAACCGAACCGAAATCGGTCGGTTTGGGCCGGTTTTGGTTCGGGTTTGTTTGTTTTTTTTTCTTTGGTTTGGTTGTTTTTTATGGGTAAAAACCGAACCGAACCGAAAATGATCACCCCTACTACAAATTACTAGTTAAAACCCTCTTTGTTTTTGGTATTCAAATTTTAGTCCCTATTCTTTTGATTTTTAATTTTTGTTCTTAACCCTTTTATAAAAGTTTTATTTATTTTTAATTTTGTCCTTCAATTCCATTTTGTTATATATTATTTTTTCAATTTGGTTCTTAATCTTTTGATTTTTAATTTTTTTCCTTGGCCCTTTTATAAAACTTTTATTGGTTCTAAATTTCATCCTTCAATCCGAGTGTGTGGTGCATTATTTTTTCTGATATGGTTCTCATTCTTTTGATTTTTTTTCTTTTGTTAATTTCTTTGTTTTTCCTTTTTATTTAAGCCTCCAATTGAAAATTTTGGGTTTCCCTTTAATTTATTTTTATTTAGATCTCATTCTTTTAATTACTATTTTTTTTATTTTAAATCCTTTTGCGTAATTTATTTTTCTCGATTTCATCTCTTAGCGTTTGATTTCTTGGGATTGGCCTTTATGATTTTTTCATATATATCGCTTCCGGTCTAATGACCGAAAACACCGATTTGAAGGGTTAATATATGTCGACATCCTTTTTTGGTTTACTTGTTTTTTGATTTCATCATTCGATATTAGTTTTATGTTTTTTAAAAGAATGACTTTGTGGTTTTTTTTTCTATCAAGTTATTCCAATCTCATGACCTGGATCATGGGGTTTTGCGGGTTGATCTAGGTTCGATCACCCTATATTGCCCAAGTTACTTGTCTACTAAGTGACCTCGAGCCTTTTTTTTTTAATCTAGTTTTGTACTTTCAAAGGTTTTTTTTGCCACGCTATCATGATTTTTTTTTCTTAAAAGAATTTTGTTTGTTTACTATAATTGTCTATTTTTTTTATCGTTTAATTAACATAAAACCAACTTATTAAACCTGATTAAGGATATAACCCAACTCATTTTTGTTTTTCTTTTTTCTTTGAAAGGTGCTTCCAGCACTTGTACTATCATTAACTTTTTCTTATTTTCTTATTCTAATATTGATACCTTTTTTAACATGTATTTTATATATATAATTTTATAATTTATATTTCAATTAATATCTCTCCTCTATGATTTTTTTATTTTGCATGTTTAGCCTTTTTTTAATATAGTTTTTCTAAATTATTTTTATGCATTTAATTTTTGAAGATATTGTTCCGATTCATTTATAATTTTTATTTATTTATTATATAAATAAAATTTAATTTCAAATAGAAAAATTTTATTTTTAGATAATATTTCTAATAGGTCCAGGTTTGCATATTTTTTTTCTTTTATTTTATTCGATTAATTTCATGTGTTTGTCTATTTCTATTATCATTATATTGAATATAAAATTTATTTTCATAAATAAATTCAGTAAACACAACCGGATAAATGTCCCATATTGTGCGATCAAATATTTTAATTTGTATCTATCACTCGATTTTTTCAGTTTCCTTTTTAGTTATCATTAACAACTTTTTATTTATTTATTTATATAAATGGTTCTTGATTTATTTAATTAGATGTTTGGATACGTTTTTTAATTTACATTTAGAATTTATTTATTTAAAAAAAAACACATCATAAAAACTTATATATCAAACATTTCTCCCATGAATTAGGAGCGTATGTTCAATAGCTAGTAATAATTAATTAATGTCAATTTTGTATTGAAGGGGTTGAAACCGTTTTACTTTATTGTGAACTTTACACATATTCTCGAGCAGAGAAAACAAGTCGTTGATCATTTGGTTTCTTTGGTTTGGGTTTTTAATCAAGTATGCCCATCTACTATGAAATTTGATATCATAGATGTTAAACTTTTATTAATTGGTCATGTGTGGTCCCTCTAACCTCATCTATAAAGTAATCAAAACATGGAGGACGATATTAATGACACATGAATGATGAGTATCAATAGAGGTTTGTTGAAAACTCAAATAAATACTCTGGATTATAATTTTTAAATATGTCGCACGTGTGTGGTGTTGCGGTGATCATTTCACCCTCTCAGGTATTGTGTATCTGTTTAGCAAATGTGGAGAGACAATGAATTTTGATCTTTTATCAGTGGAAAAATAGAATGAGAGTCGCCACCTAGTATTTTGGTCATTAGGAACCCTAACTAGTCTCAGAAATCAGGTACGGAGACTGATTGCGTAAAAGAAAGGTATTAGCACCCTAAATACGCTCTACCTAGGGTAAACTGCATTGTTTTATTGTCTGATAAAAAACTAAGGTCTTGTGCTTTCTAATTATTGGTCAGTTTAAGGTTGAAGAAAAGTTCTCATAGGTAAGGAGATTTTTGTCTCATTGGGTAAAACCTAACCATTCTAACATCAATAAAAAAAACTATTTTTTTTAATATCAAGACTACGCCTTACGTATAAGCGCATAATCCTTAATATTAAAAGAAAAAAACAAAATGATTTTTTAGATTTTTTTGAAATATTGGCCTAATCCTCATGACTTTAACAAACTGGTTATTAAAGTCAAAATGCATGCTAAAGTATATAATTTTTTTTTTCAAAATTTTCTTTTTATGGAAATACAATGTGATTTTTTTTTTTGTTTAAGAGATTGGCTGTATGCATGAAAACAAAATATATATTTTTAATTTTTTTAATGTTTTGATGAAAATCGGGTATTTTAATACTGAATTTGTATCTTTACAGTATAAAAATACAAACCAATATTAATCAAAATATCGTTAAACATTTACGCAAGAACATCACAAATTTCAAATGATTTTTTGAATTTTTTTGGGATAGGCCGGACTCGGCCCAAAAGGAAACTAGGTTGAGATCTGCCCAAAATGAAATCGGGCAAGAACTGACCCGAAAGAGAACCTACTTGTGGTTGGACTCAACCCAGCGGTGTGGGCTGGGCTGATGTTCCAGCCCGAAACAACCAATGTACTAGTTGCTGGTTACTGTGTTGAACACATTAACCAATGAATTATAATTAGATGGTTACTATGCTCTACATAATAACCACCTAATTATATTTCATTTGCTGCAGAATATGAATTGCTCACGTTCTGCATGCAAATGAAGACGAACAAAAAATGAACAGAGGAGGGGGGGAAGGTTACCTAGAATGAGGGAGCCTGGTTACTGTCTTCGGTGGCTTGTGGTTGCGGCGGAGGCTGCTGGGAACCTCGATGATTCTTCTTCCAAACATGGTGGTTGTGCAGTGTGGAGCTGTTGTGCCGGTCGATGGTTCTTCTCCTCCTGAAAGTGTGCCTTTTTTTTCCTGCTTTGTTTCTACTCTTCTTCCTTCTCTCTTTCTCTTCTATTTTCTCTGTTTTTCTTTTGATTTCTCTTCCTAATCCCCCTCTGTTTCGGTTTCTTTATTTCTTCATTCTCTCGTCAACTCCCCCGTGTTCTATTGGTTTTCCCCCCTCTTTGTCTCTGTCTCTATCATTTTTTCTTCTCCTTTTCCCTCTGCTTTCTCTTCTGTCTCTCGGTTTCTTTTTCTTTATATATATATATATATATATATATATATATATATGTTCCTCTCTGTTTTCCTTCTCACAATATCACTATGTCTTTCCTTTCTTTTTATCTGTTTCCCTTATTTTTGTTTTTTTTAATCCTCCCTCTATTCGTCCCCCCCTCATACTTTCTTTTTCCCTCCTATTTATAGGAAGCCAGGGGATAGAGAGGAGCTACCCTGCCTCTGTCCCATCTTGGAGACAAGGTAGGGTGGCTGAGGCTCCTCTGTGCAGTCGCCTCAGCCCCCCACAGGGCTCCTCTATCCATCCTTCATCATGAGGGGCGTGGGCTATGCCAGGTTTCATGTAAGTGGGGGGGGCTCTATCGAGTTTGTTTTCGGGTTTGGGAGAGAGAATGAGGGGGAAAAGCAAGGGAACAAATGCTTCTTTTTCCCTTATCCTCTGTGCGTCCAGGGGAAGAAGAAGACTTATGATGCCGTTCAAAACAACACCGTTTGCTTCTTTCTCTCTCTTTTTTTTCTAGTGAAATGCATGAAACGACGCCGTTTTTCCAAAACGCGCCGTTTCATTTAAACAGAAGCTGGCGCCAAAACGCGTCAGATTCCAAATCAGCCTTTCAATTTGCGTGCCTTTTCATTTTGGTCCTTGGTTTTGGATTTCTTCAATCATGTCTCTAATTGGCCATCAAACTTCAATATTTATGCAATTAAGCCCCCGATTTGACTAAATTAACTCTAAAAAATTATAATTTGATCTCAGAACTTCAATTTCTTCTAATTAAAGCTTAAATTGACTTAAAAATCAATTTTTCTTGCAATCAAACCCTTCATAAATTCAATTAAACCTTCAATAAAATTTAATTGAGTCCATAAACATCTGATTTTGGACTTTTCTTCCTCAAATCAAATTTTCTTCATCAACAGGACTTTCACCAGTCAACGATATACTGTTAAATTTTAATCTTTGTATTTTTGAACCTCCTCAACCAAATTTTTTTACTATTTTCTGTGTGCTTTGGCATCCTCTTTTCACTGCTATTATTTTTTCGATATATGTTTTGATTGATTTTTTTTTCTTTTCTCCTTTTTTGTGCGAGGACCCAAAAATGGATTACAATAAAATATATTAAATATTTAAGTATTTATTATTATATTAGTATTTATTTCTAAAAAAAATAAATAAGAGAAAATATTGTTTCTTCCCAAATGATAGAAAAAAACCCAAACTCATTTTTAGGGCAATTAGTTTTGGGTTTGGAGGAAACCATTTTTTAAAAGGTAATTATTTTTAGATTTGGGAGAAGACAATTTTTTTTAAGAGTAATTATTTTTGGGTTCGGAAGGAACTGATTTTCTCGGTGGTATTTTTTGGTAGGAAATAGATTTTTTTTTAAGATTTGGGGGGAAAATGTTTTCTCTTATTTATTTACAGGAGTAAATATTGATATATTAGTATATGTTTAAATATTTAATACAATTAGAAAATGTAATTTAATGTATTCATTTGTAATTTTCAATATACATGTATTTAATACAAACACTACCAGATTTAACAGTTTTATCGACACAAATTTTTGTCGGATTTACACAAACATTTCGTCTCTGATTATTTTACAGATGGAATCACGGATGGAAACTGTCCATCTAAAAACACTTATCGGTAATTTTTGGTTTGTCGGTAAGTCCATTGTTAATAATTTTACCGATGGCTTTACAAACAGGCCATGCGCGCAAAATAATAATAATAATTACCCACCTCAATTCGTTGGTAATGCCCTCAGTAATATTTAGCATATCACTGACAGGATAACCGTAGGTAATTCAGTCGGTGAGTTGTAATGGCATTCACATGAATTCTTTTTCAACTTTCTGGAATATACCGGCGAAATAATTCCGTTGGTGATTTAACAGTTGTAGGGGCGTTTGCTATAAATATTTTCCAACTTTCTAGAATATACCGACAAAATTATTCTATCTGTAACCCCGTCAGTAATAATTTCAAAAACAAAAATATATTTTTTAAATCTATTGAATAGAAATAGAAAATAATTAAATTTATATAAAATTCAAGTATTTAAAAATTAATTACCTTAATATAAAAATCAAATATTTTTTACAAATTTATACGTTCAAATACAATGAAACTAGAACAGAGGCGGTGCTAGAGGAGGAGGAGGAGGAGGCTGGTCATCATAGGACCATAAAGACAATAAAAGGATGCACATGTACCACCCATATGTGATCTCATATCCATGACCATTTAGCAAAATTCTTCATAATCTGCAGAGAGTCGTTCATATTTTTCATTGAGATGGGCTGTACATTCTTGTACTCCTTGATTTAACAAGGTTGTGAAATCTAGAGACTGAGTGCTCAAGACCGATTGTCAGCACACAACAGTTGAAACACTATGGGTCATCCACAAGTTCTCGGCTGTAGTGTTAGATAATCTATATACCCGATTTCTATCGGGTCCATCAAATGATTTTGCCTCCAACCACAAATCCGAATTGAAATCTGAGTGGGTCAAAAAATTATCCTTGTATCTCTCCTTCAACCGGTTGTTATATGTCTCCTAGAAATAAAAAATAAAGTCATCAATTTCAAGTAAATAATAACTTAAGAAAAAAATGGTTGAAAACCAATGTACCATAAAGTGTTGAGCTCGGCTGTTAACGAACTGTTACATCCCTTTTTGGTGGTTGTCACTCCGCACGTGCATTTTCACAACAAGCTCCATTGGACTTGGCTCACGTCCAAGAGCCGTAGCTCGCAACATAAAAATATTGTTAGTTAAATATATTTATAAATAATTACAAATTAAAAAAATAGATGTAATTAAAATAAATCTTATCATCCGCTTCGCATGGGAAACGAATAAAACAGAGTTGTTGGTGTGCGTGGTAACAAAACTGTGAATTTGCTAGTTCCAGTTCCCCGTACTAGACTGTGACTGTCTTGTGAAATGCTCGGACACCACAGGCTGAATGTATTATGCCTATATAGTCTCCAAGATGTATGGCAGCCTAAAATCCTTCCAAACCGCCACATCATTCCAGGCTAGTAAAGCGCTTTGTTTGGTATACTTTTTAGATTTTTTTGCTCCTCGTACAAAAAATCATGTAACCTCTATGGTATAAACAAATTATCTATGAGTAAATAACAAATGAAATTTTAATATATGAAATTAAAAAAAATTATCCTAATTTCGATGTTACCTAGTTGTAACGTGATTCTTCCAAACCCTCTAACATTATCATTTACTATATCCCGCTCAAATTTAGCCTTGCAATGAAAATTTATACAAAGAAAAATCTCAATAATCTCAATAAAGTAAATGAATTAATATAATAAATAGTAAAATTTTAAGTTAATACTAACCTTAAATCTTGAAAACCATCCATCGACCTGCGATTTCTATTTAGGATGTTTGGAAACCTAGCTCTATTGAAACAATGAAATTTCTATTAATGATTTAAATATCAATGTTATTATTTGGGCAGCCTTAATGTCTGTGAACCTGAAATTGGATAAATTTAATGAAATATTATTTGTTCATAAATTGTCAAACATAAACCCACTCAAAGCAAAATAAACTTACATTGAAAGGTTGTCCTTCCATTGTGTCTTGTATTTGCGGATGAATGGATACCCCCTCTACATTGTGGCATCGCATTCGAAGAGGCAGCGTCATGAGTTGATGCATGTGCTTCAGGTGCCTCTTATTGGTCGGCACCTAACAACTCGTGGTTGTCATTATTGTTGTTAGAAGAATTAGCAGTCATCCTGTGCTCACGACGTGTAATTGATTTTCTCCTAGGTATCCATATAAATTTACAAAAAAAAGTAAACAATTTTGATTTTTTAAATAAAAATTCGGCAACACCTCCCCTATACGGTAACCTACCCAAAATTTTTAATCCTGTAAATAGACAACATATATGCTACAAACCAGTTGATTTTATTATATTTCTACCAACAATTTTGAGTAATTCAACTTTGTATAAAATTTTCATTTTCTACGTGATAATATTTTTAATCCTAAATTGACAATAATTTATTTTAAATGGAATACATACAATATAATAATTAAAACTAATCCTACACATTTAATTAAATATTAACAAGAAAAATAAAAAAAACAAAAAAACTAAAATTCAAAAAATTAATGAAAAATTATTGCAATAACAACTAAAATTCAACACAACTATTACTTCATAAAATTATAAAGAAAAAATAATTGAACAAAAATAGAGAAAAAAAGAAAAAATAATGCAAAAAAATAATAATAATGAATAAGGAATGAAAAATTCTTACTTTAATGGCATGCTTAATTTCAAAGTTAACTTAATATTTTTTTTGAAACACATTCAATTTGTAATGAATATTATTTAACTTTTTTTTGTTTTTTATGTTTAATAAAAATTTTATTTGCATAATTGGTTTTTTTACTATTAATTTATATAATTTTATATTATTTATTCTAAATAAGTTTTTTTAAAAATATTTAAAAATTATCATCGAGGGATTTATAGACGAACTGTACCCGTTGGCATTTGACCCAATATCACCAACGCATTTACAGACAGACTTTTTCCATCGGTATGTCACAATAGCTTTCACAATCACCGACGGATTTCCAGACGGATAAATTCTGTCGGCATTTCACCACTCACTGACAAATTTAAAGAGGTATATAGTCCGTCGACATTTAACCGGGAGCTGAAAAATATTTACTAGATATGCCACTATCACCGACGGAATATATCTGTCGGTATATTTTAAGCGAGAATTTTTTTTGGCGCACAATTTTCGTTTGTAAAACCATCGGAAATTTTTTTTTGTACCGATTGACTTAGCGATGGAATTAGGTATTACCAACAAAAGGAAAGCCGACGGACGTTTTATGTCAGTGATTTTGTCAGTAAAAAAATTACCGACGAACTCTAAATCACAGACCGATGGAATATTTCCGTCGGTAAAATTATGAAATCTTGTACTCACCTAACCTATATATCATATGCACGCAGCCTACTTTGTATACATATCTTCTCTCTCTCTCTCTCTCTCTCTCTCATCATTCTATCATCTGCCTCTCAGCCTATATATCCTAAACCTAAGCGACAATCTTTAATGTATGATCCCTTTTTAACACAACACCTGATCCCTTTTTTGTTTCTCTTTTAAATCTAAATGTTGCTATATTTTTTTTTTTTAACTTTCTTTAATGTATGATTGCAGGTTATAGACAAACAAGCACGAGAGAGTGCAAAGGTGGAGGGCAACACATTCAAGGTAGCTTAGTCAGAGGATTTAAGCTTTTGCGATCAGGTTTGTCTATAGCTTCTACTCTATTGAATGCAAAATGTTTCTTTCTTTTTCCACTCTTTCTACAACGAACGAAAAAGATGATATTTTCATAGAGAATTAATGCAAAACATAATACATCTCAACTGTCGATACACTTATTATATTTAATATACATTCTTCTCTCCTAAAAAAACAACACACTCATCTTATGTTACTCTAGCATAGCCCTTTCATTGTTAGTGAGAAATCAAATTATCCAACATTCAATTTCTTATTAACAAATGCTAATGTTAATGATGGTTAAATCTTTGGTTTAGTGTGTGTTTGACTTTATTTGATTGTTGATTTATTGAGTCAAAATCTTCTAATTAAGCTTAACCCATGAAAATTAGCTATATAAGTTCACTCATGGATATCTGTAATCTCCATAAAAACTTTAACGCAACTTGATAGATCAAATCTGCTTAGATAAAAAAAAGTTGAATGATTCGGGTTTTGAATTTGTAAAATATTAGAAATTAGATTGGATATAATTATGAGCTCAAACTCCACTTAACTATATCAATAAAAACCTCTAATTTTCTTGAATAAATACAAAAGCAAATTCCTACACGAAACTCGACGTGAAACCATACCTAACTATTTTGAATGAGTTGGTACTTTTTGGATAGTTATCTTAATTGATGAATAATTGATAAGATATGAATATTGTCATACCCAACCCGAAACTCGACGTGAAACCAGTCCCAATTTGACTCAAAATAAATATTAATTTATATTAAATAGATATATTTGCATAACATTTAGATTTTGTTTCAATATAATATGATATATATTATCTTAACATTGACATAAAACACATATATATGTTTAATATTTATAATTTTATTATTTATATATATATTATTATTTTATTGAATATTGAATAATAATTCGACAATGAATACTCATATGGATGCCAAAGACCTAATAGATAGTTTATGAATATCTTAAGTTTTTATTTGACAAATAATAGATAAAATATGAATATAAAAGAATAATTCCACCCGTGAATACTCAATCTGTAATAATTATTGCTAAGTGTTTCATCCAATTTTCACATATTTAGCACCAAAGAAAATCAGGTGCGCATATCTACCAGTTAGGTTAACTAGAGACATTAATATTTCAAAATCGCATAGTTGAAGAAGTTTATTCACGTTACACAAGTAAGCGTGGAAGAGTTATTTAGTTCTCATAAAATTATTTTATTGCCATGATCAATATTTTAATAACATATTGATAACATAAGCCCTTCAGATACGATTATTTGCGGAGGAGCAAGAAATAAGCTTACACTTGCAGGCACAAACTCTGGAATCAAAGTCCAGAATCGGGCACGCATAATTAAACACAATAGCCACAGGAATTTAAACACAACTCCAATCACGGAAAACTACCTATTCAGATTTCAGATCCATTTCCTTGAAAGACTGACCTTTAAGCCATGCTTCATATGAAGAATGATGGAGCTACTAGGAGCCACAGGGTGGCCTTCCACCACGTGAACTTGGTAGTTGTGGATTATAGCAGCTGCTACTGCCTTCATTTGAGTGAAAGCAACACCTCTCCCCAAACAAGTCCTTGGACCAGCATTGAAAGCTAAAAACTTGTATGAGGGTTCATGTTTGATCTTTCCACTGTCAGAGATCCACCTTTCTGGCTTAAATTCTAAGCAATCTGGTCCCCATATTGATGTCATCCTTCCCATCACATACACGGAAAATAGCACCATCATGTTCGGACCGACACGGTGCCCCGATGGAAGGACATCTGACTTTAGAGGTTCCTTATGCTGGAATGGGACAGGTGGATAAAGCCTTAACGTTTCGCACAGGGCCCCATGGAGATAAACTAGATTGCTTAGCTCTTGTGTGCTAAATAGCCTCCAATTCTCCCTTTCTTCTGCTGGCATGGTTGCTTTTAACTCTTGTCTAATCTTGCTTTCTACTTGAGGATTCTGAGAAACAAGCCAGAAAAACCAAGTAAGAGCAGAGCTAGTGGTGTCTCTCCCTGCTAGAAAGAAATTTACAATGGTGTCTCTTAGAAATTTGTCGTCTGTTTTTAATCCCATGATTTCAGGATGACTCATGTATGACGTTAACAAGTCAACACCATCTTCATCTTCTATCGTTGTGGTTTTCTTGCTGAGTTTTTCCCTTTTCCTTGATATATATTCTGCTACCATATGATCCAGCGTTTGCCAAGCTTCTTTCAGTTTCTGCTCTTGTCCAAACCCTAGCCACCTTTGTAGCTTCAAAAATATTTCTGGCCAGAGATGCCTATAAAATATTGCTTCTTCAGCATCATCCATTGCCTTTGAGAATTCAACTTGAGGGAATTCAATGGAGAGGCATCCTGGGTCATACCCAGTTACCAGTATGGAAGTGATATCAAATGTAAACCTTTGGAACACATCTTGTAAGTCTACCACTGAGCCTTGCTTAGCCACATGCTCAAGGACTGGAATGAGCCCTTTCTCCACCTTATTCCAGCTACTCTTCACCAAGAACCTCTGAAACTGCTGGTGATTAATCAACACGTGAGCAAGTTTCCTCTGATTCTTCCACAAGTGTGAATCAGCATTGAAAATACCATCTCCAAGAATATCAAATATTCTAGAGAACATAGACCCCTTTGGAAAGTTTGAGAAGTTTGAGCTCATTATGTAATGTATGTTGGCTGGATCCACAGTGTTCAAGACGTTAGGGCTAAAAAACCAGAGGCTTTTGTATATAAAACTGCCCCCACTTAGCTGTATAACCTCTGCGATCCTTTCATATGGCCGGTGGAGGTTCCGGATAGAATCTGGCAGCATTCCTACAAGCGGCCAGTTCCTCGGCAGCCTCTTTTTTTTGTTTCCGAAACAGCAAGAGATGGCCAGGGCAACAATTGCGAAGAAGATTTCAAGAAGCCCTAGTGATGCCATTGAAAGTGTCCCACAAGCTGTCATTGATAGAGTCCTGATGCACTGAGTGCACATATATAGTATTTATTTTGGAATTTTCTTCTAGCCACCCAGACATTTGTTGTGATTAAACGCGCATGCTAACTTTCTCAATTAGGATTAAATTTCAAATCTCATTTTAGTTTTGAATTCAATGATTTGGATTAGGTAATAAATACAACAATAAGTTAAGTAGTTCCAAATTTTTCCAATGACTAAATCATATTCAATGAGTCATGTTTTAAATTGTGTCATCAGTTTAGAATTTAATGAATTGGATTAAAAAATAAAGATAAAATAATAAGGAATTAAGTATTTGTTTCCTTTTTTATTTGAATTAAATGTTTTGCATTAGACAAACAAATAAAATAATAATTAGTTAAATTGTTGTCATTTTTAACTTAAAATAAATCATATCCATTTAATTTGAATCAATAATTTAGATTTAATTAAGAGCACGGTAGAAGATAACATGACAATCTTAGTGACCACCTTAATTTACACAGTTTTCCTTCTTTCTGTCTTTTTGACTAAACGGTAAGAATGTACTTAAGTTAGCTTGAGAATTATTAAATTTATTTTATTTCATGAGGCTGATGGGGGACACCGTCCTTAAGATCGTTTAGAGAGGAATTTAAGCTCCGTTCATATGTGAGTTGATCAGAGGATACCTTCACCGTCGAAGGAAAAAAACAAACATCATCACATATTATGGTAGAAAATTGTTTCTTTTAAAAATTCAATAATATATATATATATATATATATATATATATATATATTGACACATTCTTTTATTCTTTTTGAAATTAAATTGAAATCCTACGGACAGCGGGTTATAAAACTGGTTTATATATTAAACTAACAGGTTTGCAAAATGACATTAAAGGAGGGACGTGTTCTACTAGGTGAAGTAACATCTAGTGCACTGTCAAAAATGGAAAAAGAATCAACAACTGACTAAAGTATCGCACCTTTTTTTAAGTTTCTCACTATCCAACCTCCCTAAAGCTTATGCATGCAGAAATGGGCAGCCGACCTGCACATGATTTTATTGAACTCTGAACTAATGACCTAAAAAGGCTTCAATCTGTATGTTAAGTAGCCGAACTAATTACCTGAAAACGTTCCAAATCTGGGAAAGTCTTGTTTTAAGACAAATCGTGGGAAATCTGAACAACTGTATTATTTAACGCACTTCGACTTTTCGCGTTTCATGTTCCTAAATTTTGCAAATTCTGAAGTGAAAATGATAAAAGCTAAAGACAGGTATGGACTGATTTGAGGAAATGTTCGGTTAAGGATGTGACAGAAGCATTAACTTTCAAGTTGCCCCTGAAAGATATAGCACACCGAAGACTCCCAAACGCGCAAGCAAACATTGGAGTCTTCCATCAATGCTTGATTGAATCAGTGAAAAATAAGTTGAGTAATTTGGGATTCAATTTTTATCATGAGGATATTAGAATAAAATTAGTTCAAGGAGTGAATTATATATATAAAATCCTCACAAGACTTCGCATAGAACGAACAATCACTTTTATGTCTGAAAAACACATAATTAGGAATGCATCGAATGTGATAAAGTCATCAATTATAGAGAATTTTCTTTAAACGAGAGCGAAAGCAAAGGAATGAATATATTAGCTGGGAAAAAAAGATAATTTTAAAGAAATGTCAATGTCTCGCAACATGTGAGCAAAGTTTCGAAGCTTCCACCCCGTACGTGCTATACAAGCTTTTAATTAACAGTAATAAAAAATATTTGATGATATTCTCCTGCCATTAAAGTCGTTAGTCAAGAGAAAATACAAGTCATTGGCAAAGGGCAGAAAATCAAGTTGAAAACTAAAATAAACTGGGCACAAAAAACTAATTAGATGGATACTGTATAAACATTCAACTTGCATTTCTTAAGACACCAACAATCCAACTTGCATTTTTTTCACAGGTCCTCCTGAAACAGCAGCAACATCTTCTTGGAGGATTAAATCAGCTGAAGTATCATTGAAAGAGCTAATTGGGAGAATGGTGTCAATCAAAGATTTAGCATCTCCTGCAATGAAAGTTGTCTCTTAATGTAAACTTAAGGCCATACAAACTGCAGTTCTCAAAGCAAGAGATCCTAAAACAGCAGGGTGATTTGCATCACCTGGAAAGGTACCTTCAACACCAAGCCTAAAGCACCAAGATTTGCAGCCTAATTAAATGCGCCATCAAAATTGATTTTGATTGAATCGAGAGGCGGTGCTAGCCAGGAAGATTGAGTATTTGGAAAATAGATACTGATTAGTAACCAGGAGGTAATAATAAAAAGTTAATTATTGGAGAGCACTTATGAAACATGAGCAAAAGTGGGCAGTTCTCGATCGGTAAAGGAGGCTTTAATCTTTTAATTATTTTGATTAATGAAATAGGTTAGATTACTCATCACCCGAAATTATTAAATCATAGATAAATTAATATAAGAAAACCAAAAACATATTTCCAGTGTCAAAGGAGAACATATTTCCAGTGTCATTGGTTTTCAAGTTGGGAGGAATATGGTTTTAATTACAGAAGTCCATAAACCAAAACCATGTCGGTAATTTAAATTCCAACTGTGATAAGATAAAATGCCACAATATTTTATTTTTTTTATTCTTATCCGGGTATCCTTGCACCCTTTTAAAGGGTGAGATTAGTCCCGTTCGGAGTTCGTGACTGCCCCTCCCAATAAGTGCGCTTCCTGGGATCGAACTTGTGTTCTCACCCTTGCAAGGATATAGCAATGACTTAACCGCTAGACCAGCACTTCATTAGTATAAAATGTCATAATATGAGAATAAATTAAGAAGTACCTAAATTTGGGGCTTAATTGAAAAGAAAAATTAAAATTTAGAGCAAACTTAATAAAAAATAAAAGAATTAAAGGACCAAGAACCAAAATAGAAAATACACTAAAATTTAGGGATTCTGATAATTTAATCAAAGGTGTAATTGAAGAGAAAAATAGAGATTAAAAACAAAATTGACTGAAAATGTACAAATTAGAAACTTAATGACCAAATTGAAAAATATATTATAATTGAAGGGTTATTTTTAATATAATCAAGGATGAAATTGTAAAGAAATTGAAAGAAAATGGGTGAAATTTGTTAAAAATTGAAATTTAAAAAACCAACGGAGCCAATATTGAGAGACTATTTTGAATGCAATGAAGGGCTAAATTAAAATTGATTTTAGGACAAAAGTTGAAATTGACCAAAAATAATAATAAAAAAATGAGCAAGGACCAAACTTACAGATGAAAAAGAAAAGAAAAGAGGAGAATTAGTGAAGTGGTGTGTTTCATCGGGAAAAAAAAATGGAGGGCCATGGAAAAAAGAGGGGGAGTTAGTCTAGAGAGAGAAAATATCAAATTAGAGAGTGAGCGAAGGAAAAGAGAATTTGAGCTGAGAGTAATGAGTTAGGGGATGATAGGAAGGAAAGAAAGAAAGAAAGAAGAAGAAGAAGAAAAGAGAAACAAACCTAATCACATAAAAAACCGAATAGGGTAAAAAAGAAATAGTTGGGTTTTTGAGTCATAAACTAGTTTGTTTTGAAGCAGAGAGTTTCAGAAGGGATAAAAGAAGAACAGAGGAGGAAATGAGGAAAATAAGCCACAATTAAAGAGAAAAGGCTACCTAAAGCTAAAAAGAGAAAAACTTCCAAAAACACTCCATCACCCCAACTAGCCACTATCACTGCCACCAAGGACCACCATAGCATCTCCCCACTCATCTATAACCAACATTAAGGTTGGTCATAGCCCATTCTCCCTCTTTTTCATTTCTTAGGGTTTTTCTAAAAATGGTTACTTTGTTTTAGTTCTTTCCTAGAAAATAATGCATAAAAGAAAACTTAAAGTTTGTGTTTACAAGTTTTAGTTAGGTTTAATCTTTATTTTATATGTTTTTTTTCACAAAATATGAAATAAACAAATAGGGGCTAACTATGTGTTTCGTTCCTTCTAGAAAATAATGCATGAATGGAAACTTAAAGTTTGTGTTTTTTTTTTTTTTTTAGTTGGGTTTGATCTAGATTTTATATATTTTCTATCACAAAATATGAAAAATTAAAGGGTTAAATATGTGTTTTAATTTTCTTAGAAAATAAATGCATAAACGGAAACTTAAAATTTGTGTTTTTAGGGTTTAATTGTATTTAATCTATATTTTAAATGCTTTTTATTCCAAAATATGAAAAACAATAGGGGTTAAATATGTGTTTTTTATTTTCTTAGAAAATAATAAACCTAAAGTTTGTATTTTTAGGGTTTAGTCTGATATAGATTTGGTATGTTTCTTTGATTCAAGAAAATGAAGAATTAGGATTTAGATATGTGTTTTGCCTTTTTTAGATGATTGTGCATGAAAAAAAAAACATTTTAAGTTCAATACGAATTAGTTATGTTTGAATCCAAAATTTGTGTATTTCTTTGATAATGAATATGAAAAGTTATGGATTAGATGTATGTTTTTGCTTGGTAAGATGATGAATGAATGAAGAAAAACTTGAAGATTTTTGAGGGCTTAGTTTGTTTTTTTTTCTAGGATTTATTGTTTAAGAAAGAATTAGTTTTATCAAAATTTCATGTCATAATTTTCTTTATGTTAATCTTAGGCTCAATCAAAATTGAATCCGTTTTCATAAAAAATAAAAATAATCAATGAAATATCATGTTTCTAAGGATTAACGTCAAAGTTTTCATTCAAAATCCTAAATCTAAGAAATTTTTTATTTTTAGGAATTAATATCAAAAACTTTTGTCCAAGTCAAATGTCATAACCCTTTTTTGAGTTATTCCTCAAAATTTTACCCTTTTTTCCTTTTAAAATAAATAATAAATAATAATAGCTATAAGACTAGCATTTTGAAAAAAGCAAGCTGCGCAAGATTCTAAATATACAGAAAAATCAAGTTGCAATGGAATTGGGAGCCTAATTGTACCCCGTTGCACCCAAGACTGAAAAGACAATACATATTTAAGGTTAAATTAAATCATTATTGGATGAATCTGCATAAAAATGAAGTCTAAGGACATAATTAGATTTTTAATAAGCAAATTTGATTTAATCATGGGCCAAATTAAAATTTAATTATGTTTAAGAATTAATTTAGGTCCAATTAAAGAATTTAATTAGGTCCAAAGACGTAATTATATTTTAAATGGGTCAAATTAATTTTATTAGGGACTTGATTTGTGAAAAATTAAGTTTGAGAGCCCAATTTAGACTTAATTTAAAAGATTGAAATTTTAGAGGACCAAACTTAATTTTTACAAATTCAATTGGTTCACATCATTGGTTAAATTGCAAGAAAATCAAAGTTTTAGGATCAATTAGGGGTTAAATTAAAGAAATTCACATCTAATGATCTTTTTGGAAAATGCGTTAAACTCTAGAGTCTCAATTGATTTAAATCAAAAGTGAAATTGAAGAGAACTGAAAGTTTAATGGTCAATTGAGGGTCAATTTGCATAAATTCAGGACCAATGATCAAAATAAAAAAGGCATTGAAATCTGGGGCTGACAATGAAGTTTGACAGGGGTAAAATTGTATAAAATTGAAAGTTTATGGTCAATTAAAGATAGAATTGAAAGAAATTAAAAGTCGGAGTACCAAATTGAACTTTGGCCAAACCCCTAAATTAAAACCCTAAAAAGTCCAAAACAGCATCATTTTGAATAATAATAAATAAAAAAATACAGATCAGACAACGTATCATCTGGTTACAGTTCATTATTTCTTACCTTTTGACCTAAAAAAGTTGTTCGAGTAGCTACTTTTTAGGAGTATTTAATGCTTTATATCTCACCCAAACTGGACAAACTATACACCACCATGATGACCTAACATTGTACTACACCTCAGTATGTTACTTTCTGGCCAATTTGATTTACCATTATTAACATAATTATCATCAAAATAAACATCATGAATTGTTGGAGAATATCAATCCATATATATCTCATCATAAGCTGATCAATAAAATCTCCATGATATTCACCCCAATCAAGTACTTGTCTCCTCCGCTCATGCCTTTAAAACGGGTTCTTAAATTTAGTTATGAATTCATGATCACTCTCCTCACAATCCTCTAGTTTTTTTCTTTTATATCTCCGCTAATTAATGGATAATTTTTCAACTTGTCTATGAAATTTTATTATTGTCAATCAATTAGTTAATTATGCGAAAACCACATCATTATCTTCTATACAACTTAAACGAACTAGAAAATTAAAAAATAAATTCCTATACATACTAAAAAAAAAAATTATTATTAAGTATAATATCTAATTTCTTAAATTAATAAAAAATACTAAGAAATTGTTTTTTCTTAAAACCTCCTGTATCAAGAAGCAGCAACGGAGAAGGTGAAGAATATCTTATATATCTAATACGAATGACCAGGAGAGTAATATTCATGATGACCTTGACATGGTTTTGCCTCTTGACATGCCTTTTTGGCAAGTTTTTGTTTCCTTTTCGTGCTTGGTTTTTCTAAGAGATGTATTGTCCCAGTGAAAAAAATATATAATCTTCATTGGTTGATGGCATAAGTTCTTGTATCCCCATGATCCTGAGTTTTGAATTATATAATAAATTAAATTATGGAATAGGTTTAATTTTACGTTTGTTTTCTAGAAAGTGGTTTCTAAAAAACCACTTTTCAAACTTTTATGTGTTTGTTTGCCATTAGAAAAGTTGGTCAACGAAAAACATTTTTCAATTAAAGAAAAATTTGGTTTGGTTTTCAGGAAAGTGTTTTCCTTTTATTTTAGGCGGAAAACACTTCCCAAAAGTTGTGAAAAAATTAGAAATGTCATATTATTTGCTGATTATATCAAATTTGGTCCTCAAACTTTTGATTGCTATATATATTTTGTTTTGGATATTTGTTTTTCAATTTCATCCCTTAGAATTTAATTTTTATATTAATTTTGGTCCTCATTTTTATAATTGTTATTTGCTTTTTCCTTATCATTTTTTAATTGAAATTTTTTATCTATCAAATTTGGTCCTCATTCTTTTGATTGTTACTTATTTTATTTGAAATAATTTATGAAATGCTAATTATTATTATTTTAATTTCTTCATCTTTTATTTTTTTATTTTTTAGATTCGATCTCTATTATTTTGATTATTATTTATTTTATTTGAGATAATTTATAAAATTATATTTTTTTTCAATTTCATTCTCATTCAACTTTTTAATTTGTAAG
>Ga0307518_10000675_pt1 | contig 25715 bp, 7 predicted proteins | sample 25_EM_MG_FD_203889 | JGI IMG/M metagenome (GOLD analysis project Ga0307518, IMG submission 203889) | Populus trichocarpa ectomycorrhiza microbial communities from riparian zone in the Pacific Northwest, United States - 25_EM | ecosystem: Host-associated > Plants > Roots > Unclassified | place... | reverse complement strand
ATATTAATATATTTTATATTTTTTTTTTTAAAATTTTTTTTTTTTTTTTTTTTAAAAATATATATATATATATATATATATATATATATATATATATATATATATATATATATATATATAACTAGAAGTAGAGAACTTGACAATGGAACTCACAAGCACAAAAGGTAACAAGATATTATTGTTAATGATAGATTCTTTATCCTTAAAATTTTATTATTCATTTTTTAATATAAAAAAATAAAATCAATAAAATTCTTAGAATTCCAACAACTATACTTTTAAAATGTAAATTTATTTTAAAAGTTATCGAACCAAGGTACCATATACTCAAAAGCTTTCCTGGAGTAAAAGAACTTAATCTTTAGAAATGAGAGAAAATAAGGTAAAACATATGGGAGGGAGATTGGAGTTGTGCATAAAAAAAAGTGTGAAACATCTCCCCTTCGAGGCTTCAACCCTGATTTATATTGATTTTTAAAATTAAAATTAATATTTTATCTTAATTACCCATCATCAAAAATAAATAAAAACTTAATAATTTTTAGTTTTAAATCTAGATTTTTTATCCTTTGAAAAAACTATTTAGAAAAATAAAAAAGATTAATTGTTCAGCTTTTTATTCACAGGTTGAATATTCATATATAGAGTGGTAAAAAATATTTTTTTATGGATCAAGAAATTATTTTATAATAAACTTGAAATCCAAATCTAAAATAAATCAGCAAAAAAAAAAAAAAAACACTAAAACGAGGATTTAAAGTCTGAGATCTAGGATCCAAGCCGAGCATACATGTATGACTTAAACTCATACTACTTAACTTAGACTAGTTTATAATCATTCAACTCTCCACTGTATAAACTAAAATAAAATCTCATTTCTATTCTATATATTTTTTGTAAGAACAATTTCAATAAAATATTAACCCTGAGAGTGAATACACCGCACGTTGAATTTGGCATAAAATGTTTCCGTTAGCTACGTTTTATAAAACAAATCCCAATCTCCGCAATTAAAAATATATATATCTTATACTAACTTCTGTCAGGTAAAATTAAAGGCATCTCTGCATGCATTATAGTTGAAAACAGACACAACATGGTTGTCAAACACCGTTTTGGATTCAAATCGGTCAAGATTTAGGGTTACTTGGTTCAAAATTCAACAACCAAGATAGTAGTAAATGTAGAGCCAATATAAAATATTAGGTTGAGCATGAAATAAAATAAAATAAAAGCCATATAGTTAATACATATTTTTTTTGGGGTGACAAACATGTTTTTTCCATGAAATAAATCTTGATTCGAAGGATATAATTAAAAAGAATTCTTAAATCTAAGATCTTTGAAAATTCGAGAGTGCCACGTGCTTATCATCGAAGATAGTTCCATTCCATCACTGTCAAACTTGATCGGATGGATACCTTATCTCCATGACTGGCCTGAGCCAATTAGAGTCATGTTTGACAAATATACAAGGCCAATCCTTTTAGGATGGCTAACTATTTCAAAGAAGTTAAAACAACATGTTCATTTTCATTTTCCTTCACGGCTGCTAACAATAGAAACAAACCTACCCTTGTGTTTGAAATTGTACCTGTATGTTTTTTTTTAAATATATTTAATTTAAAAAAATATTAAATTAATATTTTTTTTAGTATTTTCCTATGATTTTAATATTCTAATATAAAAAATAAAAAGAAATTATTTTTATATATTTTCAAGTGAAAACTATTTTTGAAAAATACTTTTAGTGTTTGATTTTATGGTAGTGATTTTTTTAGAGTGTTTTTTGTTTGGAAATTTATCAAAATAATATTGTTTTTATTTTTTAAAATTTATTTTTAATATGACACTTCAAAATGAAAAAAAAACATCAATAAATTAATTTGAAGCAAGAAAATTAAATTAATTTGAAGTAAGAAAATAAAATTTTTTGAAAAGTGCAGTAACGCCGTAATAACAAATAAACTTTTAGCCGGTTTGATATTGTGATAACTTCTGCTTTTCAGAGTAATTTTTACTTAAAAAAATATTAAATTAATATTTTTTAAAATATTGTTAATGATATGAAAACATTGAAAAAAAAAATTATATTTTTAATTAAAAAATAATTTTGAAAATCACCTTTCATAATAAACACCGAACACTCAAAGATTCAAGACGTTTTGTTATTTATCACACTTCAAAAGTTGCGTCCTTGAATCGGGGTGTGTGTGTGTGTGTGTAAAAATATAAAATATAGACGTTGCAAGTTGACCGGGGGTCTTCCTGACGTGGATACACCACAGATCCATGCCAAAACCATAACCCATCTAGGGTTGCTTTCACTTTTTTCCATCTTGCAACCCTCCCTCAAAGTATCCTCCACCGTTGCTTTTTATGATCATTTCCATTGGTTCAAGATCGATGGCTCCTCCTTTGGGTGGACCCCTGTCTTGTGCTGCTTTTTCCTAATTAGTCATCGGCACCAGGGCCCCACAGTGGGTCCACGTGGGCCCCCTAACCGCCCTAGAAAGAACGGTCCTTAAGTGGCAAGCTCTGCCCACTTTTATCAATAGAGAGTCCTCCTCTTTCTTCACCGTGGATCAGTTTTCTTCCCCTTTCTATTCTCTTTTTATCTTTTATCTCTACTTTTACTTATCCACCTCTTCACCACTTCCAAACGAAAGGCTTTTAACAACCCTTAAAGGGACCCCACTTGATACACCTGTCGATCTACGCAAAAAGAAACGGGCAATTGTCCTCAACGGTATAATTATCTACCTGTTAAAACCATTAGTTCTTGAAACTTGGGCCGGAAGTTTCTAGATCATGGGTTAAGTAGAGTAATAAAAATAAAATTGATATAATTACTCTTAATATTTTATGATTTGATTGAAATTATACTTTGTTATTGATTTTTTCAAATTACAATTTGTATTTTCAGTGAGTATAAAATATACTAAATTATAGAATAAATTGGGATTTAAACTTATAAGATGGAGAAAATTGGTAAAAAAGAAGGCATTTTTAAAATTAAAAGTTAATAAATTGAAGATGGCTAATATTAATTAATTAAATAACTATTTGATATCTATAATATTATAGGCATAAGATATTGTTTTTAATTAACTAAAAAAATTACTATTAATCATAGCTAAAACAAACAAAGAAAGTGCATACGTGTTAGCATAATGATGCAGGTGATGGATGCTTTATCTAAATTATCCTGCCAAGGTACTGTACTCGTAACGTCGTTTTCAGCTACAGTAAGTGGCGCGGTTCCATTTTGGTAAATGAGGACGCTAGATGTCCAAAATGGACGGCAAAGATATACTTTACATTCCCCAAGAAGATCACAACAGATGACGTCATTAAGACGGCGACACCGACCCGCCGTATAACGATCGACGTGTCAAGTGGGCTGTGGGCCCCAAGTCAAGGTACCCGAATAGAGCGGGAGTGAAAAGGAGAGAGAAAATATTTTTAAGAAGAAAAAAAAAAAAAGTGGTACACGTGGACGTTGATGACCTGATGTTGTCATGTCGAGAAGGAAGTGTCCTACGAGCACAACAACCGCGATTCCCAAGTCCCAGTAAACAGAAAGAAGCTGCGCAAATGCCATCAAAAACTGAGGTTGCGGAAGTACAAAAATTAATTTTGAGATACATTTTTGTCAGATTAGTTTTTTTTAAGATTAAATTCTTTTTAATTAAGCTTATGAGTGTTTGTTTTTGTTTTTGTTTTTGAGTTTGTTGTATGGTACAATTCTTTAAAAAACAGTAAATTCATATTTAAATTCATGTTTTTTCAGCGGTTTTTTTTTAATAATGGCTTAATACAAATAAAGTACCTCTAGGATATTTTTACACGTAACAGTAGGACGTAGAGGATATAGAGAAAGCAAAGGATAAACTTGTTCATTTTATTGATAAACAATCAGCCTATAAATAGACTAATACATAACTGAAAGCAACATGAAAATAGGCACACTATCCAACGTTCAAAACAAACTCCTATTGACTAGGTAAACAGAAAACAAACTTACTGACACTCCTAAAGACTAGGATAACCCAAACATGGAAGTTACTAATTTTCTCAACAATCCCTCCCTTAAACTGATGTTCCAAACATAACATTCAGTTTAATAAGAGTCAAAATTTGAAGCACCATCCCTCAAATTGAATCATTTGAAGTGCAAACACCACGTAACTTCCTGAGCTTCTGAAATGTAGGAAACTTGAGAGGCTTGGTTAGAATATTAGTGATCTAGTCTTCACTTCTGCAGTAAATAAGATTAATGACTCCATCATTCGTGAGATCCCTCAAGAAATGATACTTCACATCTATATGTTTGCTTCGACCATGTAAAACTGGATTTTTTGAAAGCTTTATTGTTGAACTGTTGTCACAATAAATCTGAGTAGGTTCATCCTCCTTGAAATGCAGCTCTTTGAGGATTTTCATTAGCCAAATAGCTTGACAAGCACAAGTTGTTGCGGCAACAAATTCAGCTTCGGTGGATGATAATGTCACAATAGGTTGCTTTTTTGATGACCATGAAACAACTCTTGTCCCCATCATGAAAATATACCCAGATGTGCTTTTTCGATCATCTGAATCTCATGTATAATCACTATATGTAAAGCCAAGCAACTTTGATTTTTCTCCATTCTTGTAGAACAGCCCAAACTCCTTAGTACCTTGCAAGTAACGAAAAATTCTTTTTGCAGCCAAGAGATGAATCTCTGTAGGACATTTCATGTACCTGCTAATCACACTTACAACATGCATTATATCAGGTCTTGTTGCTGTCAAATACATTAAACTCCCCACTATTTGTTTGTAAAGAGTGTCATCAACTTTCTTTCCTCCATTATCTTTGTGCAGCTTCATACCAAACTCAGATGGAGTATTTACAGGATTACAATCCGTCATCTGAAACCTATCCAAGATTTTTTGCACATACTTCTTTTGGGAAATAAAAATGCCAATAGAAGACTGCACCACTTCAATGCCAAAAAAATAATGCATCATGCCAAGATCAGACATCTCAAATTCAGCCATCATGGATTTCTTAAAACTTCCAAACATGGCTGTATTGTTTCCAGTGTAGATTAAATCATCTACGTATAAGCAAACAATGAGCATTTTTCCTTCATCTTCAATCTTTATAAAAAGTGTATGTTCATAAAGACATTTTTGAAATCCTTCTTTCAAAAAATAAGTTTCTATACGATTATACCAAGCTCTTGGAGCTTGTTTTAATCCATATAGAGCTTTCTTTAACTTATACACTTTATGCTCATTGCCAAGTTTTACATAACCAGGAGGTTGGTCGATAAATACCTCTTCTTTCAAATCTCCATAGAGGAAAGCTGATTTCACGTCCAACTGGAAGATAGGCCATGAGTTTTGAGCTGCCATAGCAATCACCAATCTGATTGTATCATGCCTTGCAACCGGAGCAAATACTTCTTTATAATCAACACCAAACTCTTGCTTATAGCCCTTAGCCACCAAGTATGCCTTGTGCTTATCAACCTCACCATTCTCTTTCAGCTTTGTCTTGTAAACCCATTTTACACCAATTGTCTTTTGCCCTTTTGGAAGATGACACAGCTCCCATGTATCATTTCTTTCAATAGCTATAATCTCAGCATCCATAGCCTTTCTCCATTTTGGTTCTTTGACAGCTACTTCAAAAATGGTAGGATCACAATATGAAAACAGAGCAAAATGTGTAAGTGGGTCATCACTTTGATCAACTCCAGTTATCACATAATCAGTCATCCATGCGGCTTTTCTTTGAACACGTTGAGATCTTTGTGAATCAGCTCTAAGTGGGCTTTGATCAATTGGAACATTTTGAGTGACTTCCACTTCTTGCTCATTCTCCATAGGCTGCTGCCCTTTCTCATGATCATCAAAATCTGCTGGAATACTTTCTTTAACAACATTTTGATTCCATGACCAGGTTTCTTTTTCATCAAATACTACATCACGATTGATGACAATTTTCATGGTGTTAGGATTGTATAATTTATAAGCTTTTGACTTATCACTAACACCAAGAAAAATGCATTTTTCTCCTTTGTTATCTAGCTTCCTCCTCTTCTCATCTGGAATATGGGTATAGACAATACACCCAAAAACCCAAAAATGATTTACATCAGGTTTCCTTCCGCTCCATGCTTCCTCTGGTGTCATATTTTTGACAGCAAGTGTGGGACTTCTATTCAATATATGGACGCTCCAATTAACTGCTTCAGGCCAGAAACTTTTTTGAATGCCACTTGTTATCAAAAGGCTTCGCACCATATTCAGAATAGTGCGGTTCTTCCTCTCGCATACACCATTCTGTTAGGGCGTATAAGCTGCTGTAAGTTGTCTCTTGATTCCATGGTTCTCACAAAAAATTACAAATTCATGTGAGTTATATTCTCCACCGCGATCTGTGCGAAGAACTTTTATTGGGTGGCCAACTTCTTTCTCAACAAGCGCTTTATAGCTTTTAAAAGCTACAAAAGTTTCAGATTTTTCTTGCAAAAAATAAACCCATAACTTCCGACTATAATCATCAATGAAGGTAATTAAATATCTTTTACCTCCATTGGAATGTGGTGTAATTGGCCCACAAATATCGGAATGAACAAGTTCCAATGCTTTCTTCGCTCTCCAGGATTTTCCTTGTGGGAATTGATTACGATGTTGTTTGCTAATAACACATTCTTCACAAACTTGAGAAGAAGCTGTAATTTGAGGAAGCCCTGTCACCATGTTCTTTTGTTGTAGTGTTTTCAATCCGCCAAAATTCAAATGCCCATAGCGAAAATGCCATAGCCATGACTCATCTGTTAATTTTGCTGAGAAACACAAATGAGCTGTGTTGTGGAGATAAAGTGGGAACATATGATTCGCCGTCATGTTAACTTGAGCAATTAAGCCCAACTTTGCATCTTGAATCTGACATACTCCATCTTTGATAAAAAATCTCATATCCTTTTTCTTGTAACTGACCCACACTAAGCAAGTTGGTCTTTAAATTTGGCACAAAAAGAACATTAGCGATAATGTGGGTAGAATTTCCTTTGGTTTGAATTGTTACCTTTCCTTTGCCCATAACAGATATTTTGGAGTTGTCACCAAATTTAACAGAGCTGCGAAAGGATTCATCCAAGGAAGAAAATGTCTCCTTCTCTCCACACATGTGGTTGCTGCAACCAGTGTCTAAATACCACATATTTTGTTAAGTTTCTTCCTTCACGTGACACACCATCAAAAGAGACACCTCTTCTTCCTTTTCTGCAAAGTTAGTTTGATCTCCACTGTGTTTATTCAAATCAGTTTGACATTCTGATTTATAATGGCCATACCTATGACATCTGAAACACTCAACATTGGACTTGTTTGCTGACTTTGAACTATGAGTTGTTGGGTGATGGCCTCCACGTCCTCTGCCTCTTCCTTGAAATTGACTCTTCTGATGATGATGATTTTGTTGTTGGTTCCAACGATCATTGTTGTTTCTGCTTCCTCTACCTCGACCTCTATAAGTTCTACTGGGTGTAGAGTGATTTTCTGATAAGGCCTTCAATGCTTGTTCTTTTTTTTTTCCTGCTGGTTAATTTTTTGTTCATGAATCAACAAAGAACTTTGTAATTCATCAATTGACAGTAAACAAACATCATTAGCTTCTTCTATAGCACAGACAACAAAATTAAATTTTGGTGTCACGGATCGAAGAATATTCTCAACAATGAGAACATCCTCTGTCTTGTCACCATGGATCCGCATCTTGTTAACGATTGCCATCGTTCTTGAAAAATAGTCTGTAATTGATTCTCCTGACTTCATTCGAAGCAATTTGAACTCTGAACAAAGTGCTTGAAGCTGCTGCCTCTTAGCCCTTGTTGTACCTTGGTACTTCTTTTTCATAGAATCCTAAATATGCTTGGTTGTGTCTTTGCAAAGAATGGTTTCCAAAATTGAGCGATCAATAGCTTGGAAGAGATAATTCTTTGCTTTGAGATCCTTTAACTTCAACCCTTCAAGCTCTGTCTGTTGCGCACGGTCAGCACAACATCTGTTGCTGGTTCTGCTACTCCAGAAACAACAACCGTCTAATATTCTTTGAACCTCAAGAAGTTCTCCATGAGCATGCTCCAATGGTCATAGTGATCATCAAAGCGTGGAATGACAGGTTGTACAAAACTTTCAGAAGCTATCAATTTCACTTTTTTTTGAGGAACTTAACCCTGCTCTGATACCACTGATACAAACAAAGTACCTCTAGGATGTTTTTACACGTAACAATAAGACGCAGAGGATATAAAGAAAGCAGAGGATAAACTTGTTCATTTTATTGATAAACAATCAGCCTATAAATAGACTAATACATACTGAAAGCAACATGAAAATAGGCACACTATCCAACGTTCAAAACAAACTCTTATTGACTAGGTAAACAGAAAACAAACTTATTGACACTCTTAAAGTCTAGGACAACCCAAACATGGAAGTAACTAATTTTCTCAACATGGCTCTACCATTAAAAGCAAACGCAATAGCAACAACAAACATACACTAAATGATTTGTTGATTCGGAATTTGGCCAAATTATATCATGAAAAATATATATTTTATTTTTTAAATAAAATTTTGAATTTTTATTCTTAAAAGTAAAAAAAAAGGTACGGTATAGTTAACTTGATATCAATGATCAAGTCTTGTACAAAGTCACCCCAAACTCAGAAGTTATTACAATTCTAGTTTATGGCATTTAATAACCTTTTAAATGTATATACATGGATTTTGTATGGGATGACAATATATATTAATGATGGAGTTTGACATTATTCATACTTGAACCTGAATCTAAGATTGTTATTCATACCCGATCTAATCAAGTTTTGGATATCCAAGTTTAATATTATTCATACTCAAAATTTGAATATAAAATTGTTAATCATACTCGACTTGATTATATTTTAGGTATCCAGGTTTGACATTATTTATACTCGAACTTTAATATAAAATTTTTATTCATATCCAACTCGATCAGGTTTCGAGTATTTATAATCCCTCGATTGAAAAGAAAGACAAAACCACTGTGTTTTTATAAGATAGGTACTCAACTTGTAAACTTGGTAGGTATCTTTTAAAAGTGATTTGTTGAGATGAGATTTTTTTTTATAAACCCAAATTTAAGGGTCCAAAAAACCCTTCATAAAACTCAACTTCTCTTAGACCCAGCTAAGAAAATAACCCACCTCTATTAGGAGAAAACAATGTGTTTTACTATTATTGATTATGAGAAGTCAAATGATGACACTAGTTAGGAGAAAACAATGTGTTTTATTATTGTTGATGATATTATCCAAGAAAGGGTTGGACAATAAAATTCGAATTCTAGCGTAATTGTGTCTACTGTCTAGTTTTATAGTAACAATCATAATTTTCAATCCGACCGTTGGGTGAGCTAAAACTTTACCCATAGTTTCCTAAAATATTGTTTTATATTGGGGTTAAATCTCAAGTTAGTGAGAATTCGGGAAGACATTGCGATATAGGTCAGAATAAGCTGTATAAATTTTATTATTTACTTCCTTTTGACTTTTAAAATTTCTATTTGGCAATGATCTTTTTTCTATAAGGATTTGACCGCTTAGTTTGGGAGTTTCATAACTATACAATAAAGGTTAAAGGAATGCGGCAAGGGCTTTCATACTTTAAGAGGATTCTTTAAAGTTACAATTAATTATCCTAGACAAACAAGGAAACTAAAAGGAAGGCAACTTTACCAATCAATTTCCTAGCTTATTTTGAATATCTAAAGGTGGCAACAAAGATCCTAGTATTTTTAGGATGAGAATTTTGTTCATGACATTGTTTAAATTTTGTTCGAGTTATTTTGTTTAATCAGGTGCACCAACTTTAGTTTATGTGTTATATTTATTATATTTTTTTATGTTTGGACTTAATTAACATGCCTTGAGTTCATTATAAGTGGGTATATATTAGCCCACAAGTTTTAGGTTCATTAGGGTTATTAGTTGAACTATTATATAAGGTTTTGTAAGCTGAAATTCTTAAGAATGATAGATCTATTAAATAAACTTGCGTTTTGCGTGATGCAACACGTTTTCTTTGATGTGATAAAGAACAAATTTGACTTATCAAGATATAATTGATCTTGTGGCATTTTCCTTATACTTCTTGTTCGCAAAATGATATTAGTTGGGCAGGGGTTTCTTATTCCACTAATGTTGGTGCCTTAAGACAAGTTTTCATTGTGTTACACTTCTATTAAACCTAATTTCTTGACTTTCTGAGAGTTGTATCATCTTCATTGTGGGTTATTTGACCATGTGATCAAGAAGTTCGCATCAGTTTATTTCAAGGTTTTTAATATTGTTTTGGTTGGTGTTATGTTTTTTCAATTGAAACGGTAAGTTTTGGTTTCAAAGTGTTTCAGTTTGTCTTTTTGGAGTTGTACTATTCATATAATATTAACACACACATATAATTCAAAATATTAATTCAACAAACATAATTTCAATTAAACTCCAAAGACAAATCAACTTGAAACTATGAAAATCAAGTTTCAAACACAAGTAAAAAAGTGGGAGTTAAACTGATATGATTTGAACGACTCGATGGGTCCAAAGACAACCGGGATGACTGATAAAAATATAGTTTGACTAGGAAAAATTTAAGACAACATATTTTTTAGAAAAAAATATTGGGACGATAACATATTGGATTAATTAGGGTCAACCTTTCAAATTCATAATCTGAGTCATTAAACCGTAATAACCCAAAATAAAGCAAATCAAAATAAATTATGAAACTCAATTCTCAATAAACTCATTGTTGAATGATGAGATTGAGAAAGAATCAAACTAAAAAATAGGACACAATAAAATAAATTAAGTATACTTAGGTTAACTGGTGAAACCTCTGACTTGGGTCATGAGACTAAGATAAGTTTGTAGAAAAAAACTGAGAAAAATGACAAAGCTTAACTCATAATCAACAAATGTTGAATTATGAAAGTGGAGAAAAAAAGTTAATTGAAAAAAAAAAATCAAGTCAACTCTTCAAACCTATGACATGGATCATGAAACTGGAATAACTACAAAAAAAGAAGAAGTAAACCACAATAAACAATAAACCAAGTTTTTAAAGATGAAATTAAAGAAGAAACATGAATTAAAAAAAATAAAAAAAAAATATTTGGCCAAAATGAAACTAGAACGTTCCAAGAAGAATTTCCAGAATAGGTTGAGATTCGAGTAAAATAAATTTTGTTTTGGCTTGTTTTATTTTTTAAGCTAGAACAAGATATATCTATCATTTCCGCAAAACATAATGAAATTTACAACCTTTATTCAATAAAAAAATCCCGACTCTCTCATGTTCAAGTATTAAAATTAAAAAAAAATACATATATTTGGCCGGCCAAATATATGTATTTTTTTTTAATTTTAATACTTGAACCTTACTTGTTAAATCAATGCTAAGCGTACTACTGTAAAATTCAATCGTTGTCTGACCATTTAGAAAAAAGATTTCAAAATTTATATACATCCATTAATGATTTACATTCTTAAACTTCATCTGGATTAAGCCTTGGTTATACATTATTATCCATCTATTTTCTCTATGGATTCAAAATGACCCATACCGTTCAAAATCCTTTTGAACTATCAAAATACTTATTTTGGCATACCCTTTAGTCGAATAATTTAAATCTAACATAAATTTAAAGCTTGGCTATTCTCACGAGTTAAATGAATAATTTGAGCATGTGATGTAAGTAATTTAGAAATATTCTATTTAAATATGAGATCGTATTCTATTTTTTATATGTAAAGATTTATAAAGAAAAAAATAAAGTAGGGAGTCAAATGTTCTAGCAAATAAATTAATATTACCTCATTTTGTTGAGATCACTGAAATATAAATTTGATTAATCAAGAAATTAAAATCCTTTACGTATCTGTATGTCTATATGCTGGCAATTAAATGTGAATTTTTTATTTCATAAAAAATGAATTTGTTTAAAAGATTTGGCAAATCAATTTTGATTTTTTTTAAACTCAGATTTAATTCATACTAAATACTATACAATTTCATTATATAATTAATTAGTTCACATCAAACTGAAATCTATCATGATAATTATTTATACATCTTATTTTTCTAGAATCAGAGAAGGATATTAATTCTAGAATACATAATATTTCAAGAGACTGATTTGTATTGTGATAATTTTTAACTTTTTTATTTTAAAAGAATTAATGTAATATTTTTGATGATTTTAATGTGATAATGTAAAAAAAATAAAAAAAATATTTTTTAATTAAAAAATATTTTTTTTACATAATAATACCAAATACAAATTGCTCTTCCCAATTTTTTTTTTAATAAAATAAAATGTAAACCCTAAGAAATACAATTTGCTCCGTATCTCATTATAGCACCATAAATTAAAATCCTATTTAAAAACCATAAACTAATATTTTCTTCAATCGCATAAGTGGCCCCCACTCGTCGTCTGTGTAGACTTTAATCATCGTTTGTCCATCACCTCCTCCTCCTCCTCCTCTATTCTAAACGTTGAACTTAAAAATCCCTCTCTCTCTCCCCCCCCTCCCCACTGTCTCCCATCATCACCAAATCCAGCTGGTGATCCTCTTCCTTCACTGCCCTCTTCTCTAAGTACGTGCTCTCTCTCCCTGCTTCTTTCTTTCTTTGACTGCTTTTTTATGGCACTATAAATCCACCATTTCAAGATTCTGTCACTCTTTCTTTACTAACAATGTCTTCTTTCAACGTAACTTGCAGGTAAGAAGGTTGGCTGGAGAATGGCATATATGTGTGCAGATAGCGGAAATCTAATGGCAATAGCCCAACAAGTTATTAAGCAAAAACAACAACAAGAACAACAGCAGCAACAAAGCCACCACCACCACCATAACCAACAGCAACAATTTCTTGGCCTAAACCCATTTTCTTTAAATCCTTGGCCGACTAATATAATGTCTGCTAACCCAAACTTGGGTTACGGGCTCTCGGGTCCGGCTGCTTTCTCTGACCCTTTTCAGAGTGGACAAGAAACAGGTGACCCACCTGTGTTTAGTTTCTCGAACATGGAGCAGCACCACTCAAGCGGGTTTCGGCTTCCTTATTTTACTGGAGCTGGTGGTGAGTTTGACTCGGATGAGTGGATGGACAGTTTAATGAACGGTGGAGATTCAACGGATAGTTCTAATCTTCCTTCTGGTTGTGACGCGTGGCAAAACAGTACTGATTTTGGGATGTACACTTCTGATCCGTTTAATACTTGCCCCAGTCGACTTACTGTTGGCTGCTCTCCACCGTCTGATCTTAACGGGGTTCTCTCTAATTCGCTCTGGGTCGCCCCATCTCCTCCTCAAGAAATCAAGCCCACAACGTCACCCCCGCCACTGCTTCCGCCAACAGTAAAAAATGAAACCGTCGGAGGGTCAGAGGAAATTGTACAGTTATCTTCCTCGCCGGTTTTGAAAGCGCTTGTTGAGTGCGCTCAACTTGTCGAGTCCAAAGCTGATCAAGCCGTGAAATCGTTGGTTAAGTGCAAGGACTTGGTGAGTGAAAACGGTGATCCAGTTGAGCGAGCTGGTTTCTACTTCGCGGAAGGATTATGCCGAAGAGTTGCTGTAGGAGAGCTTGATGTCTTGAAAAATTTTGATCAGACAAGTGAAGAGTTCACTCTGTCCTATAAAGCTTTGAATGATGCCTGTCCATATTCAAAGTTTGCTCATTTAACAGCAAACCAAGCAATTCTTGAGGCAACTGAGAAAGCAAGCAAGATTCACATAGTTGATTTTGGTATTGTTCATGGAGTTCAATGGGCTGCTCTTTTACAAGCTTTAGCTACACGTTCAGCTGGAAAACCTGTTAGAATTCGGATCTCAGGTATACCTGCTCCAGTTCTTGGTAAGAATCCAGCTGCCTCTCTTTTAGCTACTGGTAATAGGCTTCTTGATTATGCCAAGCTTCTTGGTTTGAATTTCGAGTTTGAGCCTATTCTGACTCCAATTCAGGAGTTAAATGAATCTTGTTTTCGAGCAGAGCCGGATGAGGTTTTGGCTGTTAATTTCATGCTTCAATTGTATAATTTATTGGATGAGTCTCCAGTTGCTGTAGAAACTGCTTTAAAGATGGCTAAATCGTTGAACCCGATAATTGTCACTCTTGGTGAATATGAAGCTAGTTTGAACCGGGTTGGGTACTTGACTCGGTTTAAGAATGCTTTGAGATACTACACTGCTGTTTTTGAGTCTCTTGAGCCTAACTTGAGTAGAGACTCACCAGAGAGGCTTCAAGTTGAGAGGTTGTTATTGGGTCAGAGAATTTCTAGTGTTGTAGGGCCAGAGGAGCCTGGAATGAGAAGGGAAAGGATGGAGGATAAAGATCAATGGGGAGTTTTAATGGAAAGTTCAGGTTTTGAATCGGTTTCGCTTAGCCATTATGCAATGAGTCAGGCTAAGATACTCTTATGGTATTGCAATTACAGTGATTTGTATTCTCTTGATGATTCTCAGCCTGGGTTCTTAACTTTAGCTTGGAATGAGGTGCCACTACTCACAGTTTCGTCATGGCGATAATCGATGGGGCTGGACTTGAATTTGATTTAAGTTTCCACCTGGTAATTTTTCTCTGGTGTGGAACAATGTTCTAGTTTGTATTATACGCCATCGAATGGGATTGTTGGGGGGTGCTTCTTGATCAGATCACGAACTGGAAGGGTAATTAGTTTTTTTTTTTATTGCAATTGTGCATTGACAGGTCCATTGAAGCCTGTAACTAGTTGTAGTCTTTCAGTTTGGTCATTTAGATATATGGTTTCCTTTTGTATTCTGTTGGCTTTTTGTTATAGGTTTGAAGTTCTTGAGTCTCACAAATTGTAAAAAACAAGTGAAAGGAAAAGTTTCTTTCTCTTAGGTGTTTGTAACTCTTTTATATAAATTTCAATCTTTTGAGTTTTAGTTTTATTTCTTGTGTTCTTAGTACTTTGTAATAGTAGATTGCAATGAAGAAAATAGATCCAGGGTAAAGTTGATGTCCGTAAAACTTGATGAGGCCTCTTGTGGTGCTCTGCTTCAGGACCCATGGCCTGTGTGGGTCTTTAAGTTTGTAATGGAATCAGTTTTTCTTCCTTTTTTTTAGCTGTGACTTGCAGGCAGTAAGAATGATAAACAAGAACTGAAGGTAGTAAATGGGGTCATGATCTTTAAGTTTGTAATGGGATCAGGTTTTTTTATCCTTTTTTTGTTTTGCTGTGACTTGCAGGCAGCAAGAATGATAAACAAGAACTGGAGGTTGTAAATGGGGTTATAATCTCCTAGGTACTGCAGTTGGTGTTTGATGCAGACCCACAAGTCATTGAAATCTGTGCGTTTGAAATTGGCAATGTGATGAGGACATGCGATGAGTGTTTACAAATGTAAATGGTAATTGATTTAGACCTACACAGCTGTGTTTGTTGCGTAAATGCTCTTATTAGCAGATGATCTTAGTAGATCTTAGCAAACCTACACATTTACTTTTTATATTCTAGGCTTTCCAGTTCTTACTCTGCTTAGCTGCTATCAATTTCCTTAAAAATCTATGAATGAAAAGGACTTGAATTTGTACATGGGGCCTCATTTCCTTCCCTGACAATTGCATAATCTCAGTCTACACTACAAGGCTTTTTATCTCTTGATCATGGCTTTAATGCCTGCCCTTGTCATCCAGCGATCAGACTCTCTCTCATCTCTGTGACATAAATTGAGAAGAAACAAAGGTGGAGGAACCAAACCTCTTTCCAGCTCTCTGAAAGTTAATGGGCCAGGACACGACAAGTCTGGCAATAGATTGCATGACGTTGTTGTTCCTGGTTCAAGTGATTGTGACCATTCAGAGTCTTCTTTAGCAAGTTAAAGAGTACCAGAAAATTTTTCATATGCCAAGGGTCCCTCCCCTCTATTAATTGTTTGTTAACAAGAATAGACAACTCTTTGTAGTGCTTGTCATGCTTTCTTCCAAGCTCTAATTCTCTTCTTGCAGGCTAGCACCACAATTCATCGTTGCTAATCACTACCGTTGTTCATCGCCTCAAAAACAGATACGAAAAAAACTCTCACGAGCTCACTCACTACTCACCAGATAAGCCCTGTACTGTGGCATGTCAAGCTGATCTGATCTCTCTTGCATTTGAGCCCTGCAATGTGAATTGTACGAATAAAGATGAGGGTTTTCACGTTTTCTGCACAGTACCAAGAAGTCGTGTACTTTGATTCTGCAATTTAATTTGACCACGTCAAAACAATGCACTATGGAGCAGTGGACCAGCAGATTTCGTGCCTTAAAGAATTCAAATTCTACAGTTGTAAGTATCTGGGATGGTGGAGATGGGGACCATTTTGCTATGAGCTTGATGCATCGAGAGCTAAAATTCTGTACATCCAATTGCACCAGATATTTGTTGTTATGATTCTAGCTCTTGTGAATTTTGTACTCATGTGAGATTTCAAAATTCCCAAGATTTTATTATTGTGATTTTAGCACTTATTGGTCTTTTAATTTGCAAATTAATGTCTAAGATTAGAGAAAAAATATTGAAAAGCTTTCTGCATAATTGTTGTGCCAAATTCTTTTCCTATCAAGTAATTAAAATAAATTAAAAAAACGCTCCAAGGTCTGCATGACTGGGAGCAAAAGCTCTCATTAGGGCCCTTATTACTACTTGTAATTGTACTTGAGTGAATAGCGTATGGTCACCAAGGAAGCCTAAATCCAGTGCGACAAGGTTAGGTTTTGTCTTCCACCGTGCAACTTGGTAAACCTTGGTGAACTGGCCTGCCTTGTTTTCTCCGTATTTACATGCCAGTAAGTTATTGGAGTTCTCACCTCTGCATCAACTCAGAACCCCGGCAGAACATTAGTTTAAAAAAAAGGCAATAGATCTATAATCAAATTTAAAACCCAGTTAGCCTTGTCAAATTTTACGTTCTTCAGGTGTTTAATATTATTGTAATTGTTATTTTTTTAATATTTTTTACTTGCAAATATATTTTTAAAAAATTTTAACATTGGATCATCAAAATAATATAAAAATATAAAAAATAATTTGGTTCTGGATCCTAATATAATAAAGAAACGATAGAATTCTAGCCAAAGTGGCACTTTCAAAATTCAAGCCCTGCAGTATACAGAGAGAGAGAGAGAGAGAGAGAGGGGGGGGTAAAAAAAACTGACCTGGAAAAATATATAGGAGCCGGATTTAAAGTCAAGTCATGACCTGATGGGTGATTGTCTCGGCGCTGTTACTTTACAAGTTCTTAGCTACGACTCTGAGTGTGAATGTGCTAGCTGACGTTGTGTGGCAGCTGCAACGGTCGGGTGGTCCCACCGACTGGAGACATGAACGTAAAAAAAGTGACCTTTCACATTTTCTGTTTTTTTCTTAACAGGGGAGTAGCAGCGAAGCTGTGTTAGACTAGGACTGACCAACCACCAATACCATCGCTCTGTCTTAACAGGACACAAGCTGCAGATCTCTGGCTTAATTCTCTTTTTTAAATCTCACACTGATCGAAGCACGTGAGCTGCTAGATGGGCCAAGCCCATCTAGTCCATTTGCATGCTAGAGCCGATCTTGCACCATTCGCCAACGAACGTGAGCCCAGTTGGCCTTAAGTGTGACCCGTAGGCCTTGCGCATGCCCTTATGATAGTTAGAGTTTACTAGTTAGATTGCTCGTTTTTACACGTTACAGGCATTCATAAAAAATATTAATAAACAGTAGTGAAAAAATAACATCTTTTAAAATTAAAGTAAGTTAAACAGTAGTGAAAAAATAATATCTTTTAAAATTATTTTAATGGAAGGTTTGACATAAATAGAAGACAAAATACATAGAACAGCAGTAATGCATGCTGCTAGAGCACACCTACAGACCTAATAATAAAAACACTAACACAAAAGCCTTATGATTCAACAGATAAAAATAGATAAGCATTTTCAAAAACATTTAATACAAAAGTGAGGGAAAAATATACCTCTTCTAGCTGCTGCATCAACCTGCTTGTTGCTAAAAGTCTAAGCACGTCAAATCCACCTTGGTGTACTTTCTAATTAAGTTTTTTTATTTTTTTATTTTTTTTCCTTTTATTTTTTTTAAACTTCTTATAATTTTTTATTTTACCCTTCAAATCAAATTTATAATTTTTTTTCCAGTAGCAATAATTTTTTTTAATTTATTAATAATATTAACAATAATAGTAATGGTGGTGGTGATAATAATAAGCATGTCTGACCCAAGTTTAAGTGGGTTTGACAAGCATGTCTGACCTATATTGGTTAGGTCTAGCAAGCATGTCACGCTCATATTTTTAGGTTCGGTAAACATGTCAGACCCATATTAGTTGGGTCAAGTAAGTATTTCAGACCCACGGTGTTATTCAATTCAATTCTTTTGCTTTTATTATTTTTATTTTTTTCCCTGACTTTTTTTTTAAATTATTATAGTTTTTAATTTTACCATTTAAATCAAATTTTTGGTTTTTTTTCAATAGCAATAGTATTTGTTTTCAATTTTATAATAATATTAACAATAACAATAATAACAATAACAATAACAATAACAATAATAATAAACAACAGCAACACTAATAATTTTTATTTTTACCATTTAAATCAAATTTAAGGGTTTTTTTTATAATAATAATATTTTTTTCAAAATTATTAATAATTATATTAATAATAATGAATATAATAATACTTATAACATTAAGCATGCCTGATCCAAGTTTAAGTGGTTTGGCAAGTATGTCGAATTCATGTTGGTTGGGCCTGACAAACATGCCAAATCCAACAGACCCGCATTAGTCGGGTCTGACAAGCATGTTAGATCTACTTTCTTTCCTCTTATCTTTTTTCTCTCTATTCTTCTCAAAAATGATTTTTAAAAAATCTATTTAGAATTTCAAAGTTGTATTTGAACTATTTCAACAAGAAAAGACAAAAGAATCCTCTAATTTAAAAATTAAAAATTTGTATCAAATCCAAACAAACTATTTTATCCGATAGAGATTTTGCCCGAAGAGCAAATCAGAATCTTTCAATTTGAATGGTGATTGAGATTTTCTGTTCTTAGAAATTATCTGCGTCTTTTGATATACCCTAATATTAATTCGATCTCAATATGAATTTATTATATTAATATGATTTCGTCCACAGTTTATAGTGGGACTTCCAAGGGATTTTTTTTATCAGAAGTGTGAAAGATTTTTTATGGTCTTGATGGAAAAAAAATAAGAAAAAAAATATTTTCATCGCTCACAGTACATAAAAATTTTATGTAAGATTTCTATGTTAGTTACAGTACCTAGCAGGAAAATAACTGAAAGTCTAATTTACTGAATTTTAACTGGAATTAAGAATATAAATATGAATTGGAATATGTTTTTTCTAATGTAAATAATTATTATAAAAGGGAAAAATAAAATATTTTATAGACCCAAGATTCGATATTATTTTTATTACTATAATCATCATCAAGAATATATATTAAAAATCAAGGATATGAATTTAATTAATTTTAATGTAATTTTTTTGTTTCTATTTTTTTTTATTATGGGATTTCTTGTTGTATTCGATGCTTAAAATAGATTATCAATAGACATTAGATTTAATAATTTTATTTTATATCAATTGTAATCTTAGTTGTTGTGTATCAAAACTGATATATTTTTTTATGAATTATATTAATATTTTAATTTCATTTCCAATTAGAGATAGATTTGAATTCATATCATTGACATATAAAAAAATAATATTTTTTATATAGAGTAGTCTTTTAAATACCTACGTATAATTTAAATATAATGATATCTATTTAATTTTTAAGAATATCAGGTATGGATTTTTTAAAATAAGATACAAAATTTGTTTTGTTTTGATATATATAGATAATACCGTGGGCTTATCCAGTGCAAACACAACAACGATTCACTCGTAAGCCCAATTGGCCGTAACGAGCAAACCCGTGCCATGGAATGACACCGAACAAAGATTCGTCAAGCCTTCTAATAAAAATCTCAGTTTTTTTTATTTCAATATTTAAAATTAGAAAACAAATTATCAATTTTTTCTCTACACCTTCAATGTATTCATAGACTAAAATAAAAACATGCTGACTAGCATAATACGTACTAGTGATAATTCTTCATTTTTTATTATTTTGGCTAGACTTATATTTATTCATTGTTTTCAAGACGAGCTATTTACACCATGGTTCTTACAATCTAGAAAAATTAATTAATTAATTAATCTTTTCGGTTCTATCAATTATATAATCTTTAAAACACACATAATTTAATTTTGTCTATACATTTTATGTGTTTTTATAATTTTTTTTTTATTTAAATTAAAAAAAAAGCCAGGAGATGGGAAATATCAAACCATTGAAAATACATTTTTTCAAACAAAAGGCTATCAACCTTCATAGTTATTATTTTTATCACAAAGATTAATTTTGCTGTATTTAATATAAAAATCACACGCGTAACGTGGAAGAAAAATAAAGGTCACAAAGCACGCGCGTATTTGAACCAATCCTTTCAATGCCGTCCATATCTATCCTACTAACCAGCGTGATTACCACGAATATCATATCTTGCCAGCTCATATGTGCCGTCCATTTCCACACCATTTAAACGGAATCTCAGCCCTCCATTATTCAACTAAGCGACTAATCCTGTCCGTCCATTCTCCCAAACCCTCTATATAATAATCACATACACAACTTTCATATCTACCTAATCTTATCAGCAAAGCTCTAGTTTCTCCATAGATCTACTCTTCATGGATCATCCTTCGATCTTTTCAATTGCAGCTTCATATAGATCGCCTTGCGATCTTTATCTTGATATCCGTTTCGATGCTCGAACTCCATGATCTTGATTTGCTCGGAGATAGCTCCAGAGGTATGTATAAGTGTTTTGTTTACGTTCCTAAGCTAGATCTGATTGAATATCTGTCTATTGGTTATTGATCAAGTCATTAATCCGCGTAAATCTAATTTTGTTCTGTAGATGTGGCGCGGCTCTGTTTCGATAGCTCAAATATTAAGCGGATCTGTCCCTTCCGGCCATGCTTTCTTCGATCATGAGGAATTTTAGCAATATTTAAGTTTGGTTGTTGGCGGAAAGCAGAAGATGATTTGAGATTTTTTCTGCAGGTGGTGTTGTAAGCAGTTACAGAATCCGCTGAACGTGTTGCTGGATGTAGACATGGCTGAAGATTGGTTATGTGAGCTGTGGTGTAGCATGTTATGTGTAATTTGTTGGTGGAGAAGGACAGGAAGGAGATGATGCTGGTGTTGGTGTTCGATTTATTTATGAGGATGATGTATAAGATATATATCGGGACCAGAAGGCCAAGAGGCCAAGGTCTTGTTTATTATCTTTGTCATCCGACCTTTGCCATGACAGGTGCGCTTGCATGGCAGGTCAACCACTATCTTAATAAAATTATCATTTTCGTGTTTGGAGGGGAGATCGCACGGGGATTTCCCGGGTTCTCCCCTCTAGTCTCTGTGTCCCGCTTTCTCTTCTCTTTGCCTTACAATCCATGGCTAAAGCGCGGCCCCGACTCCAGCTAGCAATCAATTCATCCATGGCACGATATTGCAATTTATGACGGTGACCCGAAGGTATTCTCCTACTTATATCCTATATCCTCAATTCGATTTTCCTGCACTTAGAATCATGTAGTCACATGCCCCTTCACGTAGAATCAGTCGTTAGCAAGATCATGAATTTGTAATCTGGGTTCTCATTGTTCATCACTATCTGCTCCCATCAAATATTCATCTTGGTAATATGGGCTATTAAGAGAATTCTACTAAAACATGTTTCAGCACTTGAAACTGGCAGTCACACATCACAGAGTACATAAAAAACAAAGACACTGGAAATTATGATATCAGGGCTTACCTTCTATTCTATATTAAACAGTATGCTTTCCTTGCACTCAAGCTTTTATTCCATTGCACAACACCCCGTTATTGCAGGTAACATTCGTTCCAAGTTATTTCATTATCCAACGCACGCATCTCATGTTATTATTTTACAGAGCAAACATGAGCACGAGTTTTGTTTATTTAGATATAGCTTGTCAATCCATTACTGCGATCTTGTGCAGAATTTCTGTTTCGATAGCTTTACTATTGTTGCTAGCGTTTTACAATTACATATTTTGTAGCAAGTATGTTAATTAAGCTTATTGTCCTCTATGATATCCTTGTAAGACCTTGGGGCTGGATTTAAGTGGCTCTTACCTAGTCTTGTGATTTGCAATTGGATCTTCTTGTTTGGTTCTCTGGGTGTGAGTGATTTGGCCTTAGTATGGTAGCGTTGAAGATGGATTTGTAGTCCTCAGTAGGCGATCCACGTTTGTAAAGACCTTGTGCTGCTGAGCTTCAACGATCATGATGATGGCTTCAAAGGGCGACAGAAAGCTCAGGAGGTCCTCACGCAATTCTCAATTGAGCCACACAATTTTGAGGTGATAAGTTCTTCAATGGTTTACTATTCCACCTGAAAGAAAAATAAAGCACTCAATTAAATTGTTGTTCAGTGTCATTCAGTTTAAAATCTGCGCTGCTATGGTTTCCTTGTTTTAGCTGGAGATGTAGTAATCTACTGAAGTCGTTATTCTACAAGTCAGTAAATGCTGCGTGTCTTCTCTTTTATGTGCCGTTTTATTAAAACATGCTCATAATTATCTATCTATCCTTTCCCACTAATTCGAAGAAAAGTGGTCCTCTCTCATTGTCTTTGGTATTTGGTAATTAATTAGTGTTTTTCAATATAATATTCTTGATATTAGCATCAATTTAATGCCTTTTTAGGCGAAGCAATTTAATTTAAATACCAAATTGTCCACGTATTGTTCTTCCAGAAGTTTCACATGATAGGTTTCATGAATTGCCACGTATTGGAAGGTTAGGTTATGCCTTTCCGGTGACCAGATGGTGGTGATTGATGCTCATCCCTGACCGAAGTTCTTTCAAATCAAGCTTTCGGGTGTTTTTTATTTATTCAAAGACACGCCAGAACAACCATATTAGTAATTGCAGTCCTCGGATTATGAAATTGCAAGTATTAAACTGATTTTTTAGTTTTAATGTCGAACCAAGAAAAAAAATTTACTGTCATCACAATATTAAATATATATTTGAAGTGTCCAATGTGTTAGTGTCTTTGTTTTTTAAGAAGTTTGAAAAAAACTATTGATTTTTTTTTTCTGTTTTATGAATTTGATATGTTAAAAATAAAAGTACAATAAAAATTCTAATAAGCTAGTTCATGTTCATTTAAAAAGCAATACATCCGGCATTATATTATTCAACACTTTCTTTATGTCTATCATTGGATTTTCATACACTATTTTAGCTATATACAATCTCAAGTTGTTATTTTTCGACTTTGTGAAAATTACGGAAGAACTTATAAATAGTTTCAGATGTTTTATTTTTTAAATTTGCACCTATAATATATCTGAGTTTTTTTTTTAATTTTTGAAATTAAAAAAAAAACACGACTAACGTAATTTTTCTGCGTGTTCTTTTTAACAATATGAAATGTATATATTTTAGAGCTATAAATTTAATTTTTATAATAAATGTAATTATAATGAAACAATATTAAGAATTTTTGTTTTTAAAATATGGTATTTTTAATACAAAAGTAGTATCAAACTTTATCTTGAATGTATCTTTTTTTATTGGTAGAATGTATTTTCCCCTGAACATGTTCTTTTATTATTCAAATCAACGTCACAACGGTTATGTAAATATGGCTTCCGGTGATAAATGATTCACATTAGTGTAAATGTGTCAGGCAGGAATCTGGCTTGATGCGGTCAGCTCTTTATTAATGATTTGTTTAGTCAATTGATATTTGTATTGGAAATGTGTTTTTGCCCGTGAAAAAAGGTCAGGTCATTAAAAAAATTCATTTTGTGGTAACTTTGGTAATTAAGTAGAGGAGGATTTGTAGATGAGAAAAGAAAAGGGGAGAGGTAACTCTCGTTTTGATGCCCGTTCTTCAATGATGATAAGATCCGTAAGCTCAAAACGGTAGAGCGCTCAAAGTCCCGTAATGGGGATTTGAGAGGCTGGTGGTTCAAATCCACTCGGATCTCTTATTAATCTTTTAAACAAAGTAAAATAAATCGTTTGAAAGCAATATTACATTTCTTAGTAAAAATAAAATAATTTATTAGCAATTATTTGGCGGTTTTCTAGCTCTTGTTAAAATAATATCAGTCAATTTTTTGTATAGCACAATTCTTTTGTTTATTCTACTACTTCTCACCCTCTTTTTTATTTTTATTTTTTTTAAGTATTAACTTGCAGTATTAATTTTAAAATATATGATAATTACATTTTATGACAATTAGATTTTATTTGAATTACGAAATAATTATATTTAAATATTTCATTCGAGTTTAAAAAACCACATTTAATCTTTGCATGCTTCATACTAGCTTTTGTAATTGGTTTTTCAATATACGCAAAAACGGTAAGAATAAATTTTCAACTCATCATTTATTACACAACTAAATATAATAAAATAATTTACATTTTAATGAACAAATGATGTCATAAAAGAAATTAATACCTTTTTTGTTCATAAAATTTATTTTTCATAGTGTTTTCAGGGATACGCATTATATTATTTTATAGAAAATACTAAATGGCGTGGAATATACATATTTCACTACGGGTTCATAATATGATTTTTGTTTTCTAAAATATTTTTTTTTTACAAATATACAAACTAAAATCTATTCACATTGGATTTGTGGAATATACATATTTCGGGTTCATAATATGATTTTTGTTTTCTAAAATATTTTTTTTTACAAATATACAAACTAAAATCTATTCACATTGGATTTTAGGTGATTGGAGATGAATTAAATTAAATATTTCATTAAAGATAAAATCAATCAATGGGATGAGCAATTATGACTAAATAAAAAGAAAAATCATAACTCTGAAAAAAGAATTGAGAGGTTTGAAATAGATATAATTAATGGGATTTTGTAATATAATTAATTAATTAATTAATTAATTTAGTAAGAAATACAGCTTCTCGTTTGCGGAAAAAAATAGGAAGTTGTCTTGTCTCAAATTCAACCTAGTGTAAAAATAGAAAAAGTGAGGATGGCAGACCAGAGAGCTCAGGAGATTTATCGAGCGCGATACATATAAACTAGCCATGGCCTTTTATCCAATGCATTGACTCATTAAATTATATATTATGATCCGGGCTCTTTTTATTGGCCCTTTGAGATTTTTTAATTATATTATAGTTTTTATTGAATTTTATTTTTTAGTATTGAATTGATTGTAAATTATTTTTGTATTTTTTTATCATATAATAAAATAAACAAATTAATTCAACTAAGTGGAGTCCATTCACGGATTGGATGAGTTGATTAGAGTGAACATGACCAATTTTTTTCCTTTTTCTTTGATGTTTTTTTACCTGCTTAGTTGATAAAGTCATGTTAGAACACAATTTAATTTAAAATTTAGGCTAAGTAAAGAGTTGGTTAAGAATTTTTTAAATTTGAACTATTATATTAAGTTTAATAATAATATCAAAAAGATTTTTATAATCTAA
>Ga0307518_10000673_pt1 | contig 25747 bp, 29 predicted proteins | sample 25_EM_MG_FD_203889 | JGI IMG/M metagenome (GOLD analysis project Ga0307518, IMG submission 203889) | Populus trichocarpa ectomycorrhiza microbial communities from riparian zone in the Pacific Northwest, United States - 25_EM | ecosystem: Host-associated > Plants > Roots > Unclassified | place... | reverse complement strand
CCAGGCTCGGTGAGCTTCCTTCCTTCTTATTGCATCCACCTTCTCACAAGTCGGTCTTCAGGCTTACCCATACTCGAATTATGCCGGCAGCCTAAGCAACCCACATCTGGGTCTGGGTTATTGTAAGCATTCGTTACTTCATCAGTTGGCCCCTGTTTCATACTTCGTATGCCACAGCCCATGACGACCTCAGCTATCGGGACTCGTATTATGGACGGGGCTCATACCCTTCCGTCCATCCACTATCAATCGGTCGACCCCGCCGGGCATCGTCAGTCTATTCCTCTGGAATGTCCCTCATGGGTGGTTATTCGCCCTACTCCAGAGGGATGGGAGGAATGGGAGGAATGGGAAGAATGGGAATAGTGAAGTTTAAGCGCAAGGGTTCTTTCCGTTCCGGAATTACCCTTGGTGAAGCCCAGTCGAATATCATGCTCTCGGGTCAGGACTCTTACACCCTGGAACATCTCAACGTCGATCACAGAGGGAAGATCTTTGTCAACGTCAGAGTGCGTCGATCGCATGGCTTTGTTAGTTATTGCTAACGGCTATCTGTAGTGGCATGGTTACTCACCCCTCAATTATGAGATACCAGTGGATAGCTACAGTGGCTTGGTTGACCTAAGCTCACTAGTAAGACGAGTCGCTCGTGCGGTTGCACACTATCTCCAGGTAGTCTATACTTGACCACTTCATCTTGCCTCTCTGACTCCATACCTGTGACAGGCGAATGCCATTCCTGTTCCGTGGGATCGCGTCGAGATCCAATACCTTGAGGAGGTGTCCTTTGGAGCATGGCATCTAAAAATGACCATTGTTTGAACGGCTGGTCCGTCGATGTCATATGCCTGTTGTTTATTCCTGGACAGACATCTGCCGCTGCATGGTATCACGTCACTGATGTGCTGTTCTGATCCATTTCTACATTGTAGTTGATTGTTGTATGTAGTATTATGTTATTGCACTGTATCATTTACTCATGTCACGAATATAATGACTGCCATGGCCTGGAGAACGTATTATAGTGGGGATCTCTGATTATCTTCTGACGGATATCAAGTTAACGTAACTGCTGTAGCGCGCTTCATTTACTTTAACAGTGCAGCGATGAAACCGACCCTTTTATTACTGCGGGGTGTGCGAATTCTGCCGAGATTGCGCTCGACGACTTGCGTCATTAATGTCGCATGGAATTTCTGGTTCCACCTCTCAAAAGAAGCGGCCCATTTAAAGGACGCCCGTAGCACAGACGTCGAACGCAATCATTCTGGATCTGTGCTTCTTATGTTTTAGTACGTGCGTCCTCCTATTATAGGGATTGTGCAGACCCTACTAAGGGTTCAGGGTCTATGTCGATAGGGAGCATAGGACGCACGCATTAAACTTGCTATTTTATGGTACTGTTACTGACAGTAATTGCCAGCCTTCAGACACTCACAGTACTACTATCGTCTGGGACTTTAGAGTCTGAGACTTGGAGTAAATTTCCAAGATGTGTGGTTGTGGTGATCATATCTGCGGCAGGGCGAAGGGTGGAGTAGATAAGTGATCTGTAGCTGCGCCGTATATCTTCATATGAGCGACCTTCTCAGTCCCCTTGAAGATACGGGGACTGAGTGGATATCTATTTACATACATTTGGAGTAGAACGACTCCTCACCACGCATGTATCGCATGCACCTGGAGAAGTAACCGACTGTACTAAGTTTCATTCTGATGGACAAACCACAGCAAGGGCGGGCATCCCCGCAAGGCCCGAAATACCAACTTTACTACTGCCCACTACTGTGCTTACTAGTCTCACGTCACGGAGATTGCATGATTTAGGTATGAGGACCCCTTCCAGGAAAAAGAAGAAACAAGGCTGTGATGTAACTGATAAGTCCATCAGTGCGAACTTTAACCTTCCACAAATCTGTTCGATTTACTTAACGAGCTACCGGCCCCCGCAGCTTTGTACAGTAGGTTTTGTCAAACAACGCCCAGGTATATGGAAAGCCATGCTGTGCAATTCATCTGTCAGTTGGCAGCTGCGGAGAGCAAAAGACAGTTGGTAAAGTTCATGTAGTTCACCTCCAAGGGGAATCTCAACTGTGGTTTTCATACATGGTAACCACAGGCTCTTGTCACAGACAGGGTTCGGTGCCAGTCGCGTTGTTTAGGATAGATGAGCCGGATTCAACGGGCTTGCTGAGTGAACTTTTTCTTATCTCAGGGGATCCCATGCCCACTTCGCACGTAATCTTGAAGAGGATCACGGGGATGGAAAAATGGATGCATGGTGCATGCCTTCATCATTTTGGGCTCGTGTCTAGTATGTTCTCTTCCGGATGCTGTCATTTTTGGTTTTGGACCGAGCTGCCTCTGTTCGATATCGAAGGGCATAGGGTAAGGCCCAGCTTATTGAAACGATCTTGGACCAAACTGCAACCTTCTGTTAAATAAACCAATCCTTTCCAAAGAACTTACCAGGCTGTCGCGTTGATCCGAACGAAGTGGCTCTGTCCTACATAAGTGAGGATCATTTATGGCAGTTGTGGTAAATGAACAATGCATGTTTCTTCGGATCTATAACACGGGGCAGAGGAGCGATTTTACATATAGGACTCGGTTGCGCTCGTCTGTCTCAACGGCAGTGCAGCATTAACACGAATCGGGAGCATCATATTTGTACGTGTTTGCAGTAAGAACGAAGAGACCACATTAATTCGTTGGTACTTCCAGTTGCCACTGTCCACGCTGATTCTCCGCAGGATAACGTGATCGCATGATTTCGGTCGAAGATCCTATCTTCGTCCAAGAGGTTTTGCGGCAATATCATTCATTAAGCACCTACCCATCAAATGGAACCTACACCATCTTAGCTGCCATCGCTCTAACTTATCGTGCTCAGACGAAGATCATCGGACTCGCGACTGGCTGTAAATGTTTGCCGAAAGATCGTCTCCCAGAGCAAGGCGACGCGCTTCACGATTCGCATGCTGAAGTACTTGCTCGTCGATGTGCCCGCCGTTGGCTTTTCGAGGAAGTCCAACGATACGTCACATGTGGAGGTTCCTCCCAATGGCTCGTTAAAGATGACAATGATGGGATGTTTCAGCTCAAAGAAGGTGTGCGAGTGATCATGTATATATCCACTCCTCCCTGTAAGGCCCTGAATCTGCCATCTCTCCGCACACTGAGGCGCGATGAAGGTGGTGACGCATCGATGCGATTCCTAGCATCATTCCAGGACGAAGAAATGGCAAAATTGAAGAATTCAACTATCTTCGGGGATGTGCCTCCGGGCGTTACTTCCCGAGGCCGCGACAATTATGGCCTCCTAGGAGTCTTGAGGACGAAACCTGGTCGTGCTGATTCCCCACAGACACTTTCCATGTCATGTAGCGATAAAATTGCGCGGTGGAATGTCCTTGGAATCCAGGGCACTCTAGGATCTACTTTTCTCCACCCAGTGTACTTGTCCCGAATCATCATCGGGGAAGTCCACCAGGACATCCATCAAAATGTGAAAAGCGACTGCGAACGGGCTTTCTGGGGACGCGTGAACGTATCTGGTAGGTGCCATGTTTGATGCTGGGATAAATGATGGCGGTAGATTGGACCGTCGCTCGTGACCCTGTCAATGCATAAAACTAGCGATGCCGCCACACTTCTGGGCCCATCAGCCTGAAGTTGTATTTACCCCAGTACCATTCCCATTCTCGAAATCGGCAGTTTCCTCCACAACCAATGGTGGCAGCAACCGATCGTTCAATGAATGTAATTCTCATTTCCCCCATGTCCTTACGTCCTTGACCTCCTCTTTTGATGTACTGATTTCCTGTTCGGGCAGCTCTCTGTTGGGTTGCAGATTCGTCCCCATATGAAGTGTTGATTAATGGCCTCAAACGTGGCGTGCCCCCAAAGCACCGCCTCAAGAAGATGTTCAGGTTATTTTCTTGACTGCCGCATGATCGGCTTCCTCATGCTTTTACAGACCACAAATTTCGAAGATATCGATGTTTCATCTACATCGCGATACGCTGATCAAACTGGGTCACATCATAGAGTGAGTTCATGGCTTGCAGACGTGATAGTAACATTCACCTGTTTCACAGCAAGGACGGTACCTACTTTGAAACCAAGCAAGCCGTTTCACACTATCAAGTAGCGAAGAAATGTCTTCAGGGTGAAGGGTGCACTTTCGCTGGTTGGATCACCAGTGGTACGCAATGGGAAAACTTCACAATTACATCGTAAACGTCATATAATTAATGAGCTACAGAGCCAGATGTAAACATAGAATACTAGCGAACCAAGCTTCCATGAATGAAGCACGGAAACATGAGATGAAGAGTCGTAAATATCATAATAAGTGTCGACATAAGTCAGCATTAGCAAGACACCACGAGGCTCCTGACCTTCTTACCCAAAATAAAAATCTATCGTCACAGGCTAGGGCAGTCAACTTCGTACATCATCTATCACAGTTCCTTCTTATCATTTAGCAAGGGGCTCAGCTCCGCGTCTAGTGATGGCAGCGATGTTGTGGGTATTGCAGGCGAGTTAGCGACTGATCCGTCGGTGAGAGATGGGCTCGAGCGGCCAGAACGGTGGTTGTTCACGGCTAGCTCTTTACGCAATGCCTCCAATTCCCGCTCGAACCTGGTCAATTATGTTAATCAAAAGGGTAAGGCATTCAGGAAGCAACGTACTTGCGGCCAAAGACTTCGATGTAGTAACCTCCTCCATTCCACACGCTGACGGCGAAGATCAAGATCAAGAATGCACCGCTCCACCGCGGACTGTCGTAAAGCAGATAAATGGCAGGCAATTCCGTCAATATAGAGTACACTGGTGGTTTGAAGATCATTGTATCAATCGATCGACCACATTGCAAAACACATACCAAATTGGCCAACCATGAACGAGGGTACGCGTCGCTCAGGACGGACCTTGGCTATCATTTGTCCGATCTTGCCACGCTTATCATTGAGGAGCCAAGAAAAGGAGGTGGTGCGTTGACCCGAAACAATCTTGGTTCGGCGGTCTACAAGAACAAACTAAAGCAGCGACAATAAAGAAGCGTCCTTTGCTTGAGATGGGTGTGAATTTACCTTCCAGTACAACAGCTGCCAGATAAGATCTGTGAAGAGGTACATGAGTGGGTATAACAGTGCATTATGGAGCTTCATCCCACAAATAACACCACTGAGGAGTAGGGCATGGCCAGCATTTAAGTGTGGCAACTGGGCCAACGCAGGGAATCGTTCTTGTGCATTTGGATAGAAATGCCTATGTACAAAGTAAGTGGCAAATCACAGTATGTATGCTAGCAAGGGCTTACCGAATGACCGTGAAGGTAAATGGCGCATATATGTGTACGAAAAGTGACGTCACCTTGTCGGAGTCGTGGAAGACGAGACTATTTCTCCAGGTGATAACCGCGCTTGCAAGAGAGCCGTGGGAGAGGCAGTAACAGGCTACGAAAAGTGCCGGACTTGAAGGTAGGAACCAGATGTAGATGAAGTTGAGAATGGTCACGTAATAACAGAGATCGAAAAGGAAGTAATGCCACGACCGTTTCTTGTAGGTATAGGCACGTAAAGGGAGAAGGTATAGCCCCTGGGCAGTATATGATACGTGTACCCAACTGAGGTGGATGCCATCAGTGATACAGTTTGAGAAACACCACCAAGACTTACTCTGGTGCCATGCCAAACAACAGCGCAGATACTAGTAATGACATCACACCGAAGAAAAAGGAGACCTTTTCGCGTGTCCTAACAACCTTCGCAGACTGCCACGAGGCAACGAGGGACTGCATCCGTCCGGATACCTGCCCAGACACATAAGGGGTTCATCCCAAAGGTATACATGTAAATGCAACAGACCTTGAGCTTGAAATTCTTGATTTCGCGGTCAAAGTTCTCCGTGAGGAAATCACCGGACTGAGCACGTTTCTTCAATGCAACCTCTGCCTTCATCTTGAGCCTATCGCTATGCTTCTGAATTTGCCTCTGGAGCAAATCCAAATGGGAATCAAAGTAGGTCTCCATGGTGTCTAGATGCTCGCGTACAATCAGTCGAGAATGGCGTAGCATGCTAGATTCAACGCACCTAGCAGTGTAAAAGCCCCAGCCCAGTCCGAAGCGTCGTCGCGTATGAAACGTTCAAATGGTGCGGAAAAGTAGCCCATCCCAGCCATTTGAACCTCCATTTTCGTAGGTGATGGTGGCATAGACGCCATTGTATCTTTGTTGGCGGACTAGAACTAATAACAATGAAGGTGTTATGGTCGTACCAAAGCGTAGCAGTGTGGTTGTGGTCTCCTCGTTCCACATCATGCAGAAAAGTCCGCATTACGTCATCCCACTGCCACACATCCCGATACTTATGATTTTTCCTCATAATCTTGAGTCGGAGTTACTTCATTGTTCGGTGAATAGACTGTCTTGTCGATAGCGGGGGTAAACAAGCCTGCAAAATCACCGCCCTCTACTACTTGCAAGCACAAATGTTTCTCTCTATTTAGGTTGACGCAGTTTTGCAATTGCAGCGAGAAATTGTAACATTGTTGCATCTGCATCAACAAGCACTCTCTACTCGATCTCAAATGGATTCACGCCGTCAGCATATTGCTCTCCAAATAGTAGACACACATCCTCCCCCCTGTCTGTATAGAGAAAATCATAATATTAACAGCTGCTTCGATTGCTCTCACCGTAGGCAAGGATGCAGTGTCCATGATCGAACTTGCCACCGTGAAGCAAGCCACTGAGATTTGGGAGACTATTGCCGAGGCTCGAACCTCGGCTCACTTACGATAATCGAAGGAAGCCAAACGAGCGTTGACGCTAGAGTAGGTCCCTGGGATCGGATACTAGTAGGTAACACAGTTTGGAACTCATTTTGCGGTTCCCGGTACATCCTCCATGCCTGATGGGGTAATGTGAAATGATATGAACTCAACTCAAAAGGTGTACCTGAAGTTGAGGACACGACTACCCCAATTCAGTTGACGGAGACCACAAAATGCAGATGGTAACCATGCATTGAAGAATGTGTCTTAAGTCATGGCACTTTCGGTTAGGGCGCTATTGAAAAGTGCATCCGGCAATCGTCGGATTCTGAACAGGATATATAATGGGGATTACATGAGAGAAAGGTCTCCGAACTTCTCCTTGTACCCTATGGTAAACTTCATTAGTTGATTGCTCAGGGACGAAAGCCAAGATGTGCATACCAGGTACAGTCCATTTGCCCTTCTTCACCATGGTCTCCACTGCCTCGACTATCCGTGGGTGTGCTTGGCCAACATCGTCACACTTTCAAAATTAAAGTTAAGGAACACACAAGTACCCCATGCAGCGAGGACACCTACCGAGAGATCCTCGAACGGACGAGCCTCCTCGATATTGGCAAGTGTAGCCTGGAGCTCCTTCAGTTCAACGTCTATCTTCTCCGCCGTCTCCCTAGCTTTGGCGACCTATTGTCGTTCAAATACCACCGTCACAACGAATGCCCTAGAGACACCAGAGATCCACCCACCGCTTTGGTCTCGAAAGCCTCGATAGCTTTGATGTGCGCATTGGCGTCGTATGTGACAGGCTTAAAGTCCTTGGAGAGCTTTTCAGCCTCGTCCACGATAGCCTTGTTTTTCAGGACAGATCGGTAGTGGGAGAAGTCGACTGCCGTTGGTTGCGACACATATTGGGCGTGGAGCCGCTGAGCATCTGCATGCCGTTTGCGGAAAGCCTGAAGAGAGGCGATAGTCTCTGTGTGATGGAATATGGAGAAAACAATTAATTCCTGGTCGTGGTATCCTATGGAAGTCGCGGACCTTTGCCCAGACCGAGCGTCGAGTAAATCCGCGTGAAATCCTGTTCGTGCGGAGGAAAAAGATTGAATAATGTCATTCATACGCAGACCGAAAAGCTTACGACCGCGACAGCAGCTGCTTTTGTGGCCATCAGCTGTGAATTGTTTAATGACAAGTTCAGCTGGGTAACTGACACACTGACTGGACGAGGTTTACAGTATTATTTTTGAACGGGAGAACTTGGGAAGCGGAAGTGCCGGAAACTGCCGTACGCTTATTCCGACTCTCAGCGGGTTCAGTCATGTCCTTGTCACTTGTACTGGCCAAATTCATAATCCATTGTCTATAAAACAAGATGGCGTCTACTACGCATGCACAAGCAGTTCAGGACACGTCCGACACCGAAATAGTGCCCTGGTCAGAAAAAGTTTGGCGCAAGTCAAAAGAGGAGCCGTTAGTACCTCTGGGTGAGTGCTATCGTCCTGCATGCATCTCCCGTCACTTAAACGGCATATATACGAAGGCGCCATTGCCACCACGGCCGCACTGACCATGGCTATGCTCAGTTTTCGCAAACGTCAATCCGGGAATATGCAGTACTGGATGCGTGCACGCGTGGCCGCACAAGCCTTCACCGTCGGGGCAATGTGCCTGTACTACTATGGTACGAAGCCGAGTGAAGTCGAGAAAACGAGGCATCTCGACGAAGTTTCAGCCAAACGGGAGGGCCGTGAAAATAAAGACAAGCAGGAGTTTCTGACGCGACTCAAGAGCGCAGAGGACCAGTGGAAGGAGGACCAGAATGGTGGTCAACAACCCGTCGCGGAGAAGGCACAGACGACTCCTGATGTCAATCCTGCGCAGGGACAACCTGTTCAACTTCCACCGAATTCGGGAGCTAGCTGGTGGAAGATGGGCTGGCTTGGGGGTGGGTCAGTGAAGCAGAGCTCGAACGCAAAAGACGACAAGTCTACGTGATCATTTAGCTACAGCGGCGTTGGATCCCCTACCTCGATCTCTAGAGCATCCGCGAATACGTGGGTTTCTTCTCTGCAGTCTCTACTTACACTGTCGTGATACTACATGTGGCGTACATGGTATTACTGTGACAGATGCTCCAGGTCAATCATTCCCATCATAGCTCGTTCACCCACTGAACCATGACATCATGTACTCCAGAGCTCTCTGTTATTGCAATGGAAAGATCTTGACAACTCCATTTGAATATGCCATTCCTGAAGAGTTCAACTGGCGCAAGTGACATGATAGCCGTGATCCTTGCCACACTCTGCCAGTTCAACTAGCTGCAGATCATGATACACACTCTAGTATCATTGATCCTACGGAAGCCATTCTCCCGATCCTATACCTTACATCGACACTCAGCTGTGGCCCTCTCCGCGGGTTTCTCTTCCACATCTCTTCGCCACGTTTTTCCATGTGAATGGTTGATCTAACTTTGTCATGTACCCTCTTGGAATACAGATGCCGTTGTTGTTCCAGCAAAGGCACTCGATCAGCCGGCAAGAGGAAAGGTGGGTAGTGCTTGCTCGTTCAAGATTTGCCCGGACAAAGCCTGCAGTAACATGATCCAGCGACTGCCTAACTAGCGAGGCCACCTATGATCCCTACGATGGTACCCAGCCGCATTTATCTTCTGCACGGTATCCCCAAGCTCCTAGAATCCCAAAGCCTTACCCACCTCACCCAGCGTAATATTACCAACATATCGCTATATAGATGTATCCGCAGCCTGTGTATGTCGAGACTGCATCTACGCGTTACGTCAGGAGAATGCCAGAGATACACACATTCAATGACTTGTCACCCACATGACTCTCTTCCGACTCGATGCACAGAGGTAGCCCGCCATAGATCTGGTTAACCACTGCGCTCCGCCTCAGCACGGTGAGCTCGGAAACGGCCTGCTCATATGCATGAGAGACCTTGACAGGGTCATTTTCCACCTATAGCATGCAGTGTCAGTCACCAACCGTGTCTAGAGAAAGCGCAGACTTGCCAGCATATTCCGGAAATTGTCCCTTGTGCGCTGCACGAAGTAGTTGCGGAAGTTGTACGAGCCAAACGTCCTCGCTGCACGCAGCGTCGAGGCGTAGAGACCGAGCAGGGCTTTTCGTGTTGGTGGGGTGCTCATGGTGGAGGGGGGTATGCGCTGGCGTTGTGTGAGTGGATTCTTTGCTGGACCTCCAGCTTATGTACTTGATATCAAAGTTGTTGACTCGCTGGCCAGTGTTTAGTATTTACCTCCTGAAAGTATTGCCAAGTAATTCCTTGGAGACAGTCGTGGCGTCGCAGTACCGACATCAAGCAATCGCGAAAGAAACCTTTTCCAAGGCGGGATTCACTGATAGGCTGCTATCATTCTACCTTCCATTCACCAGTCTTGGAGGGTCATCGGAACGACTGCCTTTTAGGATCTGGCTTTGGGAGACTGCTTAGGGGTCATCGATGTCCTCGGTGGAGTTGCTAGCTACTCTCTACTTATACCGTTGCACTCTCGTGTCATGCTATGATTGGACTCGATTTTTATTGCCTCTTACGATCAGCCATACTTGGCCAGTCGACTATACTTGAAGTTCACCCTCAAGTACTGTTGGGCATGCCATGTGTACTTGAACTGTCACCCGGCCAGGCAAAAGAGCGGGGCGTAGTAACCACTAGTTAGCGGCACTCCTGGATCTGATCTTTCATCGAGGTCAATCCACTTGCTTGACTTGAAACTGCTCACCCAATCAAGATGGCGAGAGGTCCGAGTAACTCGCATGACTCTGCCTTCGGCTCAGGTAAGTACTTATAATTGGTTTATCCACTTGCGCAGTCAAGTAACGCCCGCCCCTTGTCATTATCCTACACGAGACACGACGCCCATGAACGATTGGAGAGCACACCTAACTGCCATGCTTACGCGGAACACTCGTGCAGGAACGGGTACCAACACTGACCATTCCGCCCCGGGCCTATATCGCACATTTGCCCTACAAGGCATTGCGATCTTCATGATCTACATAATCTTCCGATGTAGGGGTACATGGTCTTCCAGGAAGCCCAGTTCTGGCCCCAAAGGACATGAGGTGACAGCGTCTAAGGATGTTACTGCCTCGGATGCGAACAAACATCGGGATCCTGGCAGTGGGTGTACTCTTTTTCTCGGCGGACTAATGATCAGTGTGATAACTGCGTGCCACGTTTCCCTAGCATGGACTCCTGAGAAATTCGACTATCCGGAAATCACGCCCTGCACAGACGCCTTGGTGGATATCAAGCCTATTCTCTATCGACCCTTCAGATGGGGCGAGTATCAGTGCGTCCCCCTTTTTTTTTCGTTCATGCAGGGGTGGAACCTCGTGGAAGGCACTTTGCGGAGGTAGAAGGGTTCGCCTGAGCCAGTAAATGAGCGTTGATCGGCGGTGTCCGAGTCTCCATTCCAACGTACAAAGTTACTCATTTTTGTTGACGTCACAGTGTCACGATGGGTATCCGGTCCATGCGTTGGAGCGAATGGATTGAGTTAGACTCGGGGTTCGAGCATTATCAACGTGTACGCCAGTTCCGACTTCGTACGCGGGGTCGAGAAGCCGTGCGCGTGTTGCCCCCACGGGAGGACGATGGGGTGGGCATCGCTGGAGGAGCTGACGCTGGTACGTGATCAATCATTGAGTCCAGGCTGAGGTTTCTAAAATTTGTTGCTGTCCACGTCATCAAACTTTGTGCGATAAAACCTAATTGAATCTAGCCAAGGAACTGGTTTACGAGTTGGTGGAGTACCTTTCCCGCCGATACCCGTCCTCTTTCCGCATTACGAGGTTGCCAGCGCCACCTGTTCCGTCTGTATGTGGGGTTTCGCTTGGCTGGGACGGCGAAAGTCCCATTTGGACTGTGGAGGTGGTCGAGACGGGGGTCACGTACGACCTGAGCGAGCTGGAGAGACTGGATGGGACGGATATGGGAGAGGCAGCAATGCAGATTGTGACGGGCCTGTGAGTTGTTTACGTCACGGTGATGCTGCCACTGAGCGCCCCAAAAGGGTACAGGAAGACATGGCGATTATGATCGAAGGTGCGCTCTCTCCCCGCTTTCGGGGTCATCTGACGCTAAGCGGCGTAGGAACGGACGGCAGGTATTACTTCCAAGCAGGGTCCATCTGCACGGCAGGTGTGTCGACAACAATGTTTTTTTCATAAACTCATCGCTTCCGTGCATAGGGTTTTGGCGTCTGAGAGACAAGATTGGGAGGCCGCTGCATGAAATTCATTTATCAGGCAATGTAGCTCAGTGTGAGTGTGCCAATCGATGTTTTGATTCACAATGGACGAGCCTATCTCGCAGACAAGGAAAAGCTGCAGACGAGCATGGAGCGGTATTTCAAGCGTATGGCGGTGGGCACGCCCGTGGTACGAAACAATTACTTCATCCAGGTCGTCAAGCCCCCATCCGAGGATGGGCGGGCAGGCGACCAACGCCGATCAGATATGACGGAAGACGAGGTCGACCCTGAAGAATTGGCCTGGTCGGAGTCGACGAACGGTCCCGAGGACGACTTCCAACACGGCCATGGCCACAGTGCAGACCCAGCGGCGTATCTTGCGCCCTCGACGCTGCGAGTGCGAAGCGAGAGACAGACGCTGCGGCGACTGCCACGGACGGGGGCCATTGTGTTTGGGATCCGTACGTATCTGTACAAGGTGGAGGACCTGGTGCGCGAGCGGGGGGTGGCTGGGCGGCTGGCGAGTGCGATCCGGAGCTGGCCGGAGGACGTTGCCACGTATAAGGGGAGGGAGATGTACCGGGATGTGCTGGTGGGGTTCTTGGACGAGTGTGCGGAGGGCGAGGGGACCGTGGCTGGGCTGGGGGAGGACACGCTGGGCTACCCTTATTAGGCGGGGGTCGAGGACTAGTAGTCCGTTGATAGGCAGTCAAGCGGGCAAGGGGCATATGACGTGCTCGGATCTGCGATCCCAGGCTATTTGAGCTCCGCCTGAAGTTGAATATAACTCGACTACGTCAGACATCGTCATTCTTTTTTGCAGCCACCCATCGCAGACGCACGGACCAGCGAAGGCGACGACGTGCTCACCGTGGGGGAGAGCCACAGCCTATCCACCACCGCATACTCACCTCTTGGGGCCTGTGTCGTCACACTTTGTCGTCATCTTCCATTCCGACTCCCACTACGTCGTTGCAGCGTCATCGATATGGTTTCCACTCCTCCCAAAAACGGCGACCCTCCAGAACACCTCCAGAGGCACCCCCAGACGACAAGACAGACCCGCTCCGACTTCGACCTCGAGCCAAACCCGTTCGAACAGTCCTTCTCCCGCCCCTCCAACATCCGACACACCTCCACCTCACAGCGCGACTCAGCCAGCCCCGCCTCAGACCACTCCAGGAACTCGGCAGAGAGACCCTCCTCGGCATCCTCCTCCTCTCGCAAAAAGAATGGTGGTGCACGCTCCTCCTCCCCCCGAACCGTCCTCCCCCCCCTTGCTGCTATAGCGTCTCCCTCAGACCAGAGCTATCCATGGCAGTTCTCCTCGTCCCTCGCAAATTCACTCCGTGCAGGTCCTCTCTCCCCAGCCATGCTCGCAGGACCACAGCAGGGCTCGGACGCAGGCCCCCATCTGCCCTTTGACCCAGCCTTCCGTACCGGCCTCACCCCGCGCACCGGCCTCACTCCCCGCACAGGCCTCACTCCGGGCCTCACTCCTCTCGTAGGCGGCCCTGTCTCCTTCCCGCCCCCCTCACCCAACACAGCTGCCTTCCTCGCCCTCATGAACAGCAACTCATCCAACTCCGCCAACCCCACCATCACCCCAAACACCCTCTCAGCCATCACCAGCGTCCTCAACAACCCGTCCAACCAGTACAACTCGGCCACACATGCCCCTGCCACGAGCTCGCATCTTTCCAATTCCGTCACTGCAAATCAAGATGCATCTGATTCTGCGTACATCAGCACCAACAACGCAGCTAGCACAGCAGCTAATGGCCTCTATCTCCTGTCACAAGCCCATCAGGAGCTCACCAAACGAGAAGAAGCCCAGGCACGCGCAAACGGCACGACAGGGGCACCCGTGAATGGTCGAAGAGGGACGAAACGGAAATCATATGATATTGACAGTCCGCCGCCGGCCCCCACCACTCGACCAGCTCCCCAGCCAGCCCCTGCTCAGACAAAGCGCACGCGGGCAAACACTATCAACAGCGTCAGCACCAATGGTCACAGTAAGGAGTCTGGCGAAGACGACGACGACGACGATGACGATGACGAAGAGTCCCAACAGCTGATGCACCAAACGTCGCAACCACCGACCGGAAAGGGTCGGCAGAAGAAGCCAGAGACAGAGGAGGAGAAACGAAGAAACTTCTTGGAGCGCAATCGCCAAGGTATATAGAGGTCCCCCATTGTCGTTCTGGCCGTACTAAGTCGCATGCAGCTGCCTTGAAATGTCGTCAACGCAAGAAGGCATGGCTGGCATCGCTCCAAGCCAAAGTCGAGTATCTCACGACAGAAAACGAGCGTCTAACGGCTGCTCTCGTATCTTCGCGGGAAGAGATCGCGCGGCTATCGACCCTAGTGGGCGGTGCAGTCATTGGCCCGGGGGGGCCACCAGTCGCTCCAGGTGTCGTGCCCTCATCAGCGGTCGTCTCCAACGGCCAGCCAGTGAGCATAAGCATGAACATGGCTGCCAAAAGCGGCGCTGCCGGTGCAGCAACAGCCCGGGCATCATATGGATATTGAGCTCCGCATGGTCCCACATGTGACCTGGTGGTTCACCTCGTGGACTTGTTGCGACCTGGTATATTTGGTAGGTATGCAATGACGCATTTGCGCGCAGCACAGGCAATGACCGATAGGCTTGCCAGGAGTCTGACGTCCTCCACGCTCGAAGGTCCCCGAGTCTCGATCCATTATTTTCGTTCTCTCTCTTTTTTTTTTTTTTCGCGCATGGCTTGTCAGACATCATGTTTCACACATCTGTTTTTGTTTTCTTTTTTGTTTGTTTGTTTTTTGCTTGTGCCGTTTTGGTTCCACTGCAGTTTACTTTTGCGAGCTATCTTGTGTGCTGTGCGTCATGGTCCTTGGTCACTGTGGATGCAGTCGACGAGCATCCCTTACATCCAATGCCCGCCACCCAGCTATCTACAACAAACCTACCTCCTCATCGCACTCACCCTCACCCTTAACCGCATTCACCCCCGCATCTTGTATCCACCGCCATCTACAACCCCGACAGCGCCAACGCCCCACTTCGCGAGTCCTTCTCAAAGAAGACCAGGGATGCGATGTGCCCACCATCAAATAATCAACTGTACGATATGTCCGACTAGCATACATACACCTTTCTATACACAGCCTCTACTAGCTCCTACACACTACTTCCGCACTGCATACGAATTCGCGAATGTACCAGATACTGTACGATATACACATGGGCCAGCAGGGCGCATGACGCCGTGTGCTTGCATGTCCGATGACGAGGCAAGATCTGAGTCAGCTGTCAACCTGTCGTGATATAAATACTAGACCGCGTCATCCATGGTTGCAAAAGTGTGTATATGTATAGATAAAAAATACGAGCGATAATCAACTCCATATATGCAGCGTATATGGGTAGCTTGGATAAAAAAGAACGGGGAACTGCAAAGGGTGAACGCAAGTACTCGTGCTTCTTTGACTTTGTACAATTGCTCCTCTCAACGGGGCACAGAATGAAGATCACGAGTCCACCGATCGGATGTTCGGCGGTGTGCTGGCGGCCTCGTGTTCGTCCACGGCGTGAGCCTGTTTCGCAAGGATCTGTCTATATGCGCCAAGTGCGCAGAGGGCAGCTACACACGTGGATCAGCGCGTGGACACGGCGAAACGAGGGGGAAGGGAACTGCTCACCCCCAACGCCACTTCCGTCCTTCGCCATCCCGATGTCGACGCGGCTTTCGACATCCTCGCCGACAAGCACTCGCAGCGACGCTCGCAGCTTCTCTCCAAAGAATGGGTAGTGTTGGATCAAGCTGCGTCCCAACGAAATCAATGATAGGAACCCCTCCTTCACTCCTACACTCACCTGCCATCCACGCCTACGATAATGCGCTTCCCTGCATCCACCAATGGTGCCGCACCATGCTCGACTTTATCTTTTAAAAGTTGCGCTTGTCCTGTCTGCACCAACACAGCTGCGACAGCGCACCCGCTCAACCGCGCCGCTCGTGAAACGACGTATGTGCAGACTTTTCGCACGACGTCCGCATCGTCCAATGTAACCACTTCCGGTGCGAGCTCCATCCGCCTAATGATCACGTCCCGTATGCGTTGCAATTTCTCGAGGTCAGAACACCGGTGCGTCGCAGGCTCCGTTCCACCTGTCCCATTATCTGTCATCGTCTCTGTGCCGTTGACGATGTGGGTGTCCTCCCACGCTCCCTCGATGTCGCTCAACACAGCAGTATCCAGTCCCCACTGCTTGTTCAGTGGATGGGAGGAGTGACCCGAGAAAAGGTGTGCTTTCGGAGCGGCGTCGATCAAGCTTATGATGACGTTCCGCGCGACCTCGCCGAGGTACATCCCCGAGACGAACTTCTCGAAGGCCTGCTTCGATGGGTTGATGGATTCGCGGTCGAGCTTGTTGTCGAACGGGGTCCTTGGCAATGCCGTTCGCTGGACCGCACGATGGACGAATAGACGTGACGGGACGGATCGAGGAGAGTAAAAGCGAATACGCACTGAGTTGTTGAATGCGCCCCACTCCGTGTTCACGATCATGGACCCTCCTACACCAGTAATACTGTTTCCGAGCTTCGTGATGTTGGCGAGGTCTTCGACGTAGGCGCCGTTGGTACCGGTACCAAATATACCACCAAGGGTGCATCCGCCAGAAGCGTACGCCCGAGATAAAAGTGTCCCGACGGTCTGATCACGGTCCTCGATAAGAGTACCCATGACAGGAATTGAATCACTCACGTCGTTGACGAGTGCAACACACCTGACGTGCATGTTCTTGCGATCGAAAGCATCCTGCAGAAGCTTGACGATGTCCTTTCCAACGGCATTCTTGGCCGAGAAGCCTTTCGTCCAGGTTAGGAGTTTACCCGAATCGAGTGCCGTCTGTTCGACCGGGAAGGAGAACGTGAGGCCGAGGGGCATATAGGGGCGGTCGGCATCTGCGTCGTTGAATCGACCATCCCTGGACTGCCTTCGGGAGAGCGACGGAGGAACCGCACAGCTTGGTGAACCTGATTCCGTCAGGAACGCATCGACAGAATCAGCGAGATAATCTAAAAGTGGGGTTACGCGTCAGCTAACGTAACGAAGGTGAAACAGACGCTCACCAAAGAGAGTGGTGACCTCGCCAGTTTTGAGTGCATCCGAGACTTTATATTTTTTTTGGCGCAGGTTGAACGTGTTGTCGCCGTGGAGGTAAACCTCGCAGACCCGACTGGCGGGACTTTTTGAGTGGCTGTCACGGGGGGAGGGGCATAGACTTACAGGTTCGTGCCGCCCAGATCTAGTGCGAGACATGTGCTAAATCGTGGAGACCGTGTGAGTCGTTTCAGAGTGCAGGGACGAGTAAGGCACGCACCCCTTCTCTGAGCCATCTGGGATGCTCGTGACAAAAGTCGGGCTGAGCGAGGGGGAGCAGTGTTAACGATTGCGATTCGGAGGAGAGAACAGCGTACATCATGGCCATCGGATATCCGTAGTTTGCGAGGCCTTCTGCCATCTCCCGGAGGAATGTCTCGGTGATATTGAGTAGATCGCCATCATCGACGTTGAATTGGTGGGATATGGAAGCGAGGACGTCCTCTGCAGCAGAGGCGCGCATTGCGTGCGTCTGTGGCATGGCTCTGCACACGGGCTAGAGAGCGGGGAAGGGGTGTGGGTGAGAAGCTGGAGATGGCTTATTTCAGAAGATTAGTATCAGACGTCCGCATTTAGGAAATCTGCCGAGGTCATAAGTACCGGTGCCCTTTTATTTCGTGGGTACTCATTAGAGGCCCGGGCCTTTCTCGGCCAAACCTGTGGGCAAAATGTGAGAATACGAACGGGTCAGATCGTGGTTATAAGCCCTCGAGTCGGTCAGCATCGGGATGCCTCTAGGTCATCTGATTATGTAATACACGAACATCCTGGCGTACCTGAACTGTTCTCATTCCATTCCAGAGTCGTACGCGCTTGCAGATCCTATCAGACGAGATGACAATCGACGGCCTCATCATCCTGGACGCCTCTGGGTGCGTCTTCGAAACGATCCTTGTAAAACCTTCTCTGGCTCAGTACCCAACTCATGTGGCAGACGACCCATCATCCAATCAGGATACACCTCCTTTCCACCCGCATACCCACTCCTGCATGTCGACGCGCTCAACACTGAACTCTCCAAAGCATCCCCGCTAGGGAACGTCGATCCTGTCGTTTATGTTGCGTCGGGAGGGGGCGACATGCCAGATGGAAGCGCTTGCTGTCATATCCAAGTTGGCGAAATGAGGATGCTGGTGAGCGTCTCGGGAGATGGTGAGTGTTCCTACCACTGGCGGTATGAAGTGTATACGAGATACTATCTTCATCGCACTATGCACTGCTGTTGCAGCGGACCCCTTGATTGCCTTTGCATTCCTACAAGCTTTCCACGAAATCCTCCAAGATTACTTCGGGACAGTCAGCACTGCGACGCTCAAAGATAACTTTGATATTGTGTACCAGGTATGATTTGCGTATTTCTGTTGGCGGGGCCACCTTGACATGCCGCAACAGTTGATAGAGGAAACACTGGACTCTTCCGGACATCCTCTTACAACGTCAACAAGTCTGTTACGCGACATCGTCCTTCCACCTTCCCTTTTTTCGAAACTGCTCGCTTCTCTCTCCGCCTCAGCGCCGTCGGCCGGACGTTCAGGTAGTAAGAGTTGCATAGGGGGTCATTACTCGAGGTAAAATACTGATATATTTTTCAGGTGCAGCATCCACCAACAGCACAAGTGGAGCCTTCACATCCCCAATATCATGGCGAAAACCCGGCCTCCGGTATGCTCACAACGAAATTCTCTTCGATGTCACAGAAGAAATGCGCAGCATTGTCGCTCGGTGTGTCATCTGGGTCATCCGGGCTTGACGTCTAATTGTCTTCTCGTGAGCAGTAATGGTACTACCCTTGCAAGCAACGTCGTTGGAAGAATCGAGGGTACTTCACGATTGTCCGGTGTGTTGGATGGTACTCGTATATCCCCCGTCTTCTTATATGATGCATAGGAATGCCGGACTTGGTCCTGACCTTTACAAATCCAAACGTGATATTTGATTGTGCATTTCACCCTTGCGTACGGTACGTCCACATCTTTCTCGTCGACCATCAAACCCGGCTTACCTTCATAATCAGCCTGCAACGCTGGAAACGCGACAAGACTCTTTCCTTCATCCCACCAGATGGAAAGTTCGTGCTAGCAGAATACCAGTATGTATCACCGCAAAGCACGGTGGTGAGCAATCTCCCCATGCCAGTCACTCTCAAACCGAATATAACCATTGGCGAATCGGGTGGTGCATATACTCTTGTCTTTTGCATCCTGCGGAGCACTCACTCTCTGCCAGGCAATTTCATGGTCACATTTACATCACGAATGATGAAAGTGATGGAAAACGTGAAGATAGAGTGGTACCTCGGAGAGGATGCAAGCAGCGCACAGTGTACGTTATCAGGCGCCGGTTCAGGGATTGGATCTATTGGAGGAGCCGAAGGCTCGTGGACATTTGATCCACGGAAAAAGGTAATTATCTTTTGACTCTCCTGCCGACTTGTTGGATTATCGGTGTTTCAGGTACTGCAGTGGGATATACCTAGTATGCACTCTTCAGGCAGCTGGATTTTACGAGGTTCATGGACCTCCAAGTAAAGTTCTGCGTTCATCCCCAGACGGCAGTGCTTACGCTTTCTTTCAGGGTCAAAGTCCCAAGGCCAGCACACGCCTTTCAGATACGGTTTGAGCTCCCTACTCACAGTTTTTCATCCCTCAAAATTGATCAAGTCCGACTGTCCTCTGAAACGTACAAGATGTACAAGGGCATGCGGACACATAGTTGTGGGTTCATCGAGTGGAGGTGGTAGCAATACAGTCCTACGTTTGATCACTCATCAATTTTTTGCTTCGTAATGTTTGGCCGTCAAGATGACTTGCGAGATGCTACCGGTCGTATATGTATGCTGTGTGTCTAAAAGTAATTGATTGAGTGGTAGTAATTAAGGTTGTATACCTGCTAGCCCTCCTACGACCTACTCGGCGGGTGGAACGTCTCAAACCTATGCACCACCTGTTGCCAGTCCAGCACCGACCAAAACGCTTTCATATACTTTTCCTTCCCCCATATCCCATGGTCAAGCAACCAACAATGCTCGTGCACACTGACGCAGAATAGGGGGTAGATATACTCCCCGAGGGCTTTCAGGTCACGCATATCGGACTCATTCAAGGATCCAGCCGGGGCCGACACAAATGGGGAGTCGAACAACGAGCGCGTGTGTGAAGGAACCGAAGAATGCAACGTGCGAGAGGGCGAAGAGGGATAGAGCGGCGGGACATTGTGGGAGGCACCGGACGCAGGCGAAGTTGGGGTGGCTCCCAATCCAGAAGAGGGCGGATGCGGGTAATGCTGACCCGATGGGTGCAGGTGATGTTGGTGTGCGCCGCGCTGGTTAGGCAGGGGAATGTCACTGCCCTCGCCGAGGATAGGTACATCGAGAGGGTCGACCGTGCCGGAGCGCGAACGGACGAGCAGGGTGCCTGCGGAGAAGGTGGGGTAAAACGCGACGTTGCGTTTTTCGTCAGCGACGAACCAAACGTAGCCCGAGCCAGACATGCCGTAGACGGCCGCAGAGAACTGGGAACGGAGCGTGTCAAAGTCTCCAAATTGCTTGCGGACAAAGCCTCCAAACATAGACTTTTCTATGAACCTCTCGCCAGACTCGCCTGTCGGTGGTCGCTAGATCTGGGTAAGGTAGAGAAAACAATAGGGCAGGGTATCGACACGTACCAGACAATTGAGGAAGAAGCTGTTGTTCAGCGCATGACTCGCGTATCTGAACATCAGGGTTTTGTCCGGCTTTTCTGCGGTGTCGAGCACGAGCTGGGCTACCGTTTTACGCTTGTCCTCGGTATCTGCACATGCATGGGCTTAGGACGTGGCACCATGAGCTGACAGTGCTTACCACGGAGGAGGTCGTTCAAGCGGTCAAGAAGACCTTGCTGGTATTCTACCGCGACCATTTGAAGTGTGCGGGGAGACATGAAGTTTCCGAGACCATCCTCGATATTGTACGGCAGCTCCTTGCGGGTGTGCAAGTTTCTCCGTGTTAGTGCCCAGTGCTGGCGTGAAACTGTAGTGCACCGAGGTGCTGCAAGGACGGAGCGCGAAGACCAGGACACGATGCGTGATGTTGAGGTGGCCATGGAAAGACCAGCCTTGAATTTTTCCGAGGCTGAATTCCGTCTCGGTTGTCTTTGTTTGGACTCACCAAGTACACCAACCACAAGATGACCAGAGTCAAAGCCCCAAAGTCTACAGCGTCGGAGACGTCTATCGCGGTCTCTTCCAATGCGATGTGGAAGTCATACATGCAGAACACATCAGACAGACTCAAGTTCATCGATGCCTTTCTGGTGTTCATCATGCTTTCGGGCATCATGCAGTTCGTGTACTGCGTCTTCGTGACCAACTTCCCTTTCAACGCTTTCTTGGCTGGGTGAATTTTCTCTGCATGTTCGTGAACGTTAGTATCTTACGCAAATGTGGTGGGTTTCGTAGGTTTGGGAGTTGCGTAGGACAGTTTGTCCTGACTGCCTCGCTGCGCGCACAAGTTAACCCCGAAAATAGTTCACAGTTCAAGGAGGTCTCGCCAGAACGGTTAGTACCCTCTTGCTTGACGTGTATTCATCCAACAGTATCCCCTACAGTGCATTCGCAGATTTCGCACTGGGCTCGATAGTGCTGCATTTCTTTGTGTACAACTTCCTGGGATGAGCAGCCTTCGCCATATCCATGTCTTCATTATAGATCCGCTTCCTACTCATACGCATTCTTCATATTTATATCCATCATTCATCTCATGAGGAAGCGGATTAGGTGACTAGGCTAGGTGATATGCATACGTATATACAGGGGGTGCAATGTGAGCGAGTGGGCCTTTAACTGCTGCTGTAGGTGGGATGTTCATGGCTTGCGCTCGAAGGAGCTTGATCGCTATAGAGTTTTATCAGTAACACCTTGGCGCCAAACAAGGATGGGACAGTACTCCAAAGATGACGACTGCGAAGTCAAATGCATATTCCCCTGTATGTATGAGATTAACAGGATAGCAGAAGGCGCAAAAGAGATGGCACTGCTCACCGAACTCAAGGTAGGTGCGCAAAAACTCTTTACATACCTGGCGGGTGAGGTACTGCTCAAGAGAGATGCAAATGCGATACTTACGTCGAACGTCTTTGTTGGGTACCTGGGACAAAGCAGGTCTGAACGAGCCAAACGTTCAGTTCACCGGGAACGATTGCATATAGGATGGGTTAACATACGTGAGGCCAGTAGACCGACGAACGCCAGCGAGGAATGCGCTGACAAGGACAGCGTCTACGCCGAGGTGAATGAGTTTCCCGAACATGCTGGTATTGGATAAAGAGATTAGGGATGAACAAGTCCGTAGTCTTCCCAGGGCAGACCTAACGATTTGGAAGATATCGAGGTTGTAGCATGTGCTTGCCTCCCACGCCTTACATGTTGCGTCATCATGTCAATGACATCTATTTCTCATTTACTACGGGGGTATACATGCATGAAGACTACAGCGCACTGCGGAACGGCACGAGTTTCCGCACGGCCTTCGTAGTGTTCCTCTTTTCTTCTTTCATGGTTGGAAACATGGACTTCCACTGCGGCGACTCAGTTGTCCCTGAATGCCAGCGTCCTCAAACCAACCGTAACAGTTCAAGGTCAACCGTGAACTTACGTTGAAGCTGGAAAGCTGCGCTTTCACTCGTAGTGACGTATCCGCCCGCTTGCTGGATCCGAGCAAGGGCGATTGGCACTTCCTCACGGTTGCAACTCGACACTCCATCTGCAAGTACGTGTACATCATAATTTTGTTCCAGAAGGTCAAATGCGGTTTGTAAGATACAGAGATGTGACTGGCATGCGTACTCAGTGTCCGAGGACGAGCGCTTGTAAGTGGGCACTAACCTCTATGCCAAACAAGACCACCGAGTCGATATTGCGACGGTTGTTGAGTAGGTCCTTGACGCACGGCATCATGGAGAAGGTAAACTTCTGAACTGTTCCCAGATGCAGGTCGCCAAGCACCGCGAGATCAATTTCGTGTGCAGTTGACCCAAGGGCTGCAAAGTGCGGTGAATGGATGCGATTGCCATACTAGGATCGATCACCGCTACGTACCCTTGAGGTTGTGCTCGGCTACGACGACTGGAATATTCAAAATCTGGGTGTAATTATGTTCTGTGGTGATCCTAATGACACAGGCAAGCTCACCTTTGCCACTTTCAAGATCTTGTTGATGGTCAAGACGAGCTCATCAAAGCCATAGATGGTTGACCCTGGACACGGATGAGACATTATGACGAAGGAGGAATCTAGCTCACTGGAACGTTCTTGGACGTCGCAGAGGAAGAACACCGTTCGTTCTGGTACAAGTCTTGCGATCTGACGCATTGTATGAGGACGGTAGACAAGACTAGAGTTAATTAGATGGCACGAAGAGACAACTTACATGAGTCTCCAACTACTTATGCTACCGACTCCCGAGGTAATCGGAGCAGCCCAAGACCATTAAAATGTCGGCTGGTTAAGTCAATTGTACCAAGAAACTGTCCAGCCACAGCCGAGGTCAAGCGAGGATATATCCAACTTTTTTCACCACCGAAAGAGGACTAAGTCGTCGGTGGATCTGTAAGACAGCTTGAACGCACAAAGGCCAAAGGGCTTGCTCGATTGCAAAGAGCTTATCAGCAAAATCGTCGAATTACGCTACACTCTTGCTGAGTTTTTGAATACTCAGGAAGCACTCTGATTGGATGGGGACGGGGTTTACGACAAAGCTATTGTGAACTGTTGAAGTTCCAGACTTCCAGTCGTTTCGCTTGACGATGTCTAGTCTGTGACTTTTACGTACCATGGCTAGTCAAAAAACCACCTGGCCCGGATAGCCCGAAGACTGTTTTAGTCAGGACTCAGTACTCAGACCTGAGTGTATAAGCCGCGAACCCCCCTCAGAGCTGAGAGTCCTTGATTTTACTAGTGCTGTGTCAGCTTACGAGTCTCTCCAACGGGTACAAGGTCGTGCCGCATACCTTTCTGCTAACATCCACAGAACATCCAAACCCCAAACAGCTGGACTATATCCGCGAGCAATAAAGTGACACGCTGATCGGCCTACTAGTATCAATTCGGAGACGCAGAGCACAGTTGGCCTTTTTGGTCTCTGTTTGGTTAGCTTGCATGGTCGGCGTGTTGTAAAGTGACGTGAAGCTATTATTAGACATTAGACGGTCCAAACCAATGGTGCCAATCCCCGACTCCATGCAAATAACGAGCCGGTGGCTCGATCTGCCTTTGGCAGAGGAGATAGCAGGACCCACGGGCCTTCGGCCCAAATTAGCCTGGATCCATGGGCCTCTGGCCCCAATTTGTCTGAACTCATGGGCCTTTGGCCCAAATTAGCCCAGGACCTCTGACCCTTCAAGTTCCATAAATTTATTCAGATGATACACACCTTTAATAAGCTGGGTAATAGTAATTCCAAGACATCCAAGTTGAATTCACAGACATATATATATAGTAGTACACATCAGATTTCAAGCCCTCTAAATACTTCAGTCCATACTATATTTGTTGTTTTTGTGCCCCCCTCTCCCTCACAAAATAGAACTTTGAGGTTCCTTGGATGTGTGCAACATGAAAGAGTGTCAAGACCGGTTCTCCTCAATGATTTTACTAGGAGGTCCAGGGGTGCAGGGAACTAATGAGGAGGTAAGTCCAGACACTAGTAGGTGCTAGTTAGTGTGGACAGTCAAGTCCGGGTCATACGAACGAAGTCTGGGCACTAGAGAAGCACTGGGAGTAAGTCTGGGTTTTTGCGGAGTAAGTCCGGACCACAGGAAAGTGGTCTGGAGTTGAGCGCAGTTTGTCTGGAGTGAAGGACATCCCAGAGGTGGGATAAGTCCTAAGAGGTCTAGCGTTGAGTCTGGGACAGAGGTGGCTTTTGCCCTTGTGCGAGTAGGAGACTTGCTAGGATCAGACATAGGACCAAGGGGATGAGATAGGACGGAGACTGGAGTTGGCCGGAGTTCAGGAGTTCAGGTGAACAGATGGATTAGGAGAGCATAGTGGGTAGTACAGAGGGAGGAGTATCTTAGTTGAGATTTGATCTAAGGATCTACTAGGCTGGAGTTTGGTAGTTTATATAGTAAAGAGACTAGAGGTGAGTATATACAGTGACAAGTAAACACCTTAGTCTGGACAAGGGACAGAGCAGAAGCAGACAGGAAAATAAACTAGGTACAGGAAAATAAACTGGAGCGGAAGCAGACACGGGGAACTAGGATTACAGGGACAACGGAGGAAAAGCAGGGACAAGGGAACTAGGCTGGAACAGGACAGGTAAGGGTCAGAGGTGGACTTAACTAATGTTAAGTCTGGAGCAATGTCCAGGACCGGAGGAAGTGGAACCGGAGGAAGTGCATGACCGGAGGGAGTGTGCAGGTGGAGGAAGGGCAGAGTAGCCGGAGGAAGGTCCGGAGTTGGACATGGAAATGTCCTAAGCCTTTGGTGGACCTAACAGAGGAAGCAGAGCAGGAGCAGGAGCAGAACTGAGCCGGAGTTGGATATACCAGCCAGAGTTGGGCTACATTGCAGACAAGGCTAAGGGAGTGGCC
>Ga0307518_10000672_pt1 | contig 25751 bp, 28 predicted proteins | sample 25_EM_MG_FD_203889 | JGI IMG/M metagenome (GOLD analysis project Ga0307518, IMG submission 203889) | Populus trichocarpa ectomycorrhiza microbial communities from riparian zone in the Pacific Northwest, United States - 25_EM | ecosystem: Host-associated > Plants > Roots > Unclassified | place... | reverse complement strand
ATGTCAGAGCCGTGAGGAGTGAGAAAACGCAAGTCTGTGAGGAAGCAAAAAGCTGAAAGAGATTCCAAGAAAGACAGCGCGATAAATTTGTCTTTTTCGTTGACGCCGAGAAGACTCCACGTCAATGATCACGTGATCGGCACGTGTTCCGTTGCACGTTCACAGGATCTATGTCAGAGGAGTCAGCCCCCTGAAGTGATGCCAGTTCAGTGAGTGACTGGAATCTGGTTCCCACACCAGAGGAAGGCCCTGTTGATATTGCATTTTAGACGGGAATTCAGTAAATTTTAAAATTTTTTTTTTGGTTTAAAATTGATTTTTTAATTTTTTTTATCTTTTAGATATATTAATATTAAAAATATTTTTTAAAAAAATAATAAAAATTATTTTTATATATTTTCAAGTAAAACACATTTTAAAAAATAACCATTATTATATTTCTAAATATCATTTAAGAGCGGTTTATTATTTATGCGGCATGGTCGTGTTTTTTAAAAATATTTTTTTAATTAAATTTTTTATATTAAAAATAAAAATATTAATTTAAAATATTTTTAAATAAAAATAATTTTAAAAATATTAAGATTCAACTTAAAAAATAAAAATATATCATAAATTCACGGCGGGCATGCAACTCCAGTGCGGGGCAGTATTTTGACAGTATTAACATTGCCTTATGAAAGTGTTTTTGAAAAACTTTATTTTTTTTACTTTAAATTAATATATTTATTATGTTTTTATATTATTTTGAAATGCTGATATCAAAAATAATTTTTAAAAAATAAAAAAAATATTATTTTAATATATTTTAAAATAAAAAATATTTAAAAAAACAAGTATTACTATACTTTTAAATACCTTTTTATCTGTGATCTGGCCCAGAAACTCTATTATGGAAGCGTGCTCTGTCCGGGCTTCGGCTCGTAGTTTTATAAGTGGACCACGTCTTGTTGAAGTTTTGGTCCAGCAGCTCCATGGTCAACCGGTCCGAATCCAGGTCGTCATGAACTCATAATATGCAGCAACGGTGCCCCCACTGCATGGAGTGTTGCAATATTTTCTTATTCGACGAAGATTTATTAATAATTGTGTTTTGTAAATAACCATAAATTTCATGTTCATGAATTAAAAATATTTAAAAAATATATTTTTAAGTTAAAAACAAATATATTATTTAGTATGTTTTAGAATTCAGCCCACTCTCGATTTAAAAATACAATAATGAAAAAATATAGCCACTTTAGTAACCCTTTATTTGGAGTTGGCTTGAACATTAAATATTTGAAATATATTTTTTAATATATATATATATATATTTGAAAACAAACCTGGAGAACGTAAATTAGAAGTAAATCTACTTCCCACCGAGCTATTTTTAAATACACTCGTCATTTTACAACGAAAACTTGTAATTGTAGTAGAACTTGTGACTGCCTCAATGCTGTCATCGTTAATATTTACTAATTGATATAAAGAAAATAGTTTAACTACCTTGCAAAAAAATTAGATGACTACTTGTGAATTATTTTAATTTCGTGTTTATTACTTCTACCAAAAAAAAGAAGTCGTTCCTTGATAACAGTATCAACTTTGAATAAATGAGCTACGTTTTAATTTAAATGCAGCACAAACTAAAATTTAGTCAATCCTCTAACCGTTTAATTTAATACCGTGTTAATAAATATACTTTGGTTAAGTTTGAGTAATTATATCTAACTTAATTTTTAATATTTTATAAATTATAAATCTAATTTATTTAATTTATTTAACAAAACAGAGTAGATATGTCGGGCTAGATTAATTTTTTTTCTGTAAATATTACATGTATTAACAGGTTAGATTTATATTACTAATTGTTATGGGTTTATATTTAGAAGCGAACTTATGACATAAACTCTAGATATTATAAATCTCAATATCAAATCTAATTTTTATACATTGCACCGATATTAAATTATAGGTATCTCCTTCTCCACTCCAACAAAAAAAAAAAACAATATTTTTTTTTAATGTTAAGTAGATTTAATGAGAAGATCACTAATACTAATTTTATGGTAGAAATATTTTTAAATAAATAAAAATAAATATTCAATCCATAAAGATTAAAAATATATATAGTATATAAATTGAGTCTGGAATTTTGACCTTTCATTTAATCTATGGTATTTATTTTTTTAATTTTTTTAATTTATAATTATTTATAATATCAATATAATATTTTGATAAATTCAATCGGCTTAAATAATATAAATATTAGAGAGGAAAGGATTTTTTTCAACACCCCTACCATTTAATTCGTTGCGAAACCTCAATAAACGCAAGAGAAAAAAGGAAATTACTAAAAACCAATTTAAAAAACTACGTGGCAGGGTTTAACCGGCCGCTTGAGTGAAAAACAGAACCGCAAAACCAAAACTGAGAATAAAAAAAAGAAAAAAACGAATAAACCCTTTTCCCTGCAGAAAACACAGAAAAAAGGAGCCAATTGATCTTCTCAACAGCCATCTCTACATTAAAAACGCAGAGTTTTACACCAGCAACTTCAAGAACTTGACCAGGATCCTTTTCTGTTGCAAGTATTCTATCTTGTTCCTGATAAAATATTCGACATTGTTTCCCCTCATGCATTTGCTGCTATTCAGATATATCTAAACAATTAAAAAAGGCTTCCAATTCAGTTAAATCAGTTAATTATTACTTATTTATATCTATAAGCGATCAAATAATTGTTGCTGACAATTATTGCACGAATTGCCAGGAAATCTTGCTGGAGCTAATTTCTTTTTAATTAAATTTAGCGTGAAATGGACAGTTACGATGATTTCACTTTTTGCCAGGTATTTACACTGCATTCATTTAATTACTTATTCGAATAATTACTTTCACTTTCTTGAAATAATTTTAATTACTGGAGTGTTTCTGAGATTAAAATATTTGTTGAAGAATTTAGGCGGGATTACCTGTTGATAAAAAATGGACTAGAGGCGAAGAATCTTGCATTGGATATTGAAGGTATAAGTATCAAAGATGGGTTTTCAAATGGCACTAATAGTAATCATGGCGGCGGTGGTATTGTGTGGAGAGATAATTTGCCTAATGATGCTGATTCCAAGAATGAGAAAACTGTTGGTTCTTCGTTGTTCAATATTATTTGATGTGCCAGATCGAGGACAGTCTAGACAAATCCCATCTGGAAATGCTGGAACTTCGACTACTAAATCCGAAGAAGAAAAGTTTCTGCTAGCAAGCCAGTGGCTCGAGCACAGGCTAAGGTTCCGTTTGAGAAAGGTTATAGCCAAATGGATTGGCTTAAACTTACTCAAAAACACCATGATCTTGCAGGTATAGAATTGCAAATTTGCTGCCATGTTTCTTTACTTTTGTTTTTTCTGTATCCTTAATGTTTATTGTAGCATTCTTACCAGTATTTGGCAAATAATTTCCATTTTACTATGTTGTCTTACATCATCTTTATTTTCCATCTTTAAAGCCTTGACGTATTGAGTTTTCCTCGAAGGATTGGTTAAGATTCATCATGTTGTCATCGCTCATTGTGTAAACATCGATTGAGAAGCATGCTCACACCGTGAGATTCTCTTTATGATGCAAGCAAGTGTGATCTTAAGAAGATTCCACACTAGCCTTGCAAACATTTATTCATGATTGAATATGTTTTTATTGATGCCAATTTGCTGAACTGGTATAGTTCGGCAAATTTAGGAAAAGACTGTACATCTTTATTCAGTATCCTTTTCTGGATTTTCTTTTTCTTGGTGAATTTTAGAGGTTGTAGCTGAAGATCAGCTTGGACCGGATAATCATCCCATGTGAAACATCAACTTTTTTTCATGCTGTGCAAAAATGAGCAAGCTTGAAAGATGAATTCATTTCAACCCAATTTGAAATTGTTAAGATTTTTGTGGTTTTATTTTTTCTTTGAAGCTATATTTATACTCGATGCCCCAAAAACGAGTTATATTCTGCTCACCATCGAACTTACTAACCATGGTCAAGCTCGATCCATGGGGAAGTCTATCAGTTCATCTTAATTAAGAAGCTGTCCTTCAAGACGCATGACACAGGCTTTTTTTCCCCTTAAGACTATTGAGCTTCTCTGCCCAGATTGCAATCCTTAACACTTTATTTCAGACAATTACCATGCCTGGGTGAATGCTGAATTCTTGCTAGAGAAGTGTCTTGTGGGCACTTCGGATGCAAGTCAGTGAAGACAGTTGTGTCTTGCATTTCATAAGTGGGCCTTGGCCACATCGGCATAATCATCATACGAAGCAGAGTTCCTTCTGTAATTTTCCTATTGAAGCTTATCATGGCAACGATGCCCTAAAATTTTTTGGATAGGGGGCAACAACACCAAATCAGTTGTATTCTTATGTACAATATTCTTCTGTAACAGAAATATATTTTGACGTTAGTGATATGATAAATAATAATGTTCTTACATGAAAATTACTTCCGATGCTGTTGGGATGATGTAATAAAACACATTTTCCTCGAGTTTTCCTTTTTTTTTGGTTAAAGATTTGTTATGGATAACAGGGTTAAGGATGAAAGCTAAATGTAACAAACGAATTCAGAGATGCTGCTGGATTTCACATGTGACGACGAGCCAATAAACCAAATTTTCCTTCAATCACATTGGTCCGTCGTGAAGTTTATTGCTTTTGATTCATCGAACACGTAGATGTAATTAACCATGATGATTATTTTTATTTTGGAACTCTAGACACCAGGTTTCTTTTATCAGCTTTTGGCATTCGGGTGGAATTAGAACATCTTTACTCTCTTTTTATATTTATATGTATAAAAAAACATACGGGGATTTTGAATTGATGTTATCAACCATATAGATGGACCGGTCAACTGGTTATAGCCCAGGTTGCCAGGTCTTTTTTCAACTTTGGTTTGAAATTTTGAATTTTCGATCATACGCACTTGAGTAAATAAAGCTGTTGCCATTACACAACATCCTAGAAATAGTAAATTACATAGTTTCTACTATCATCTTATCCATAAGGCTCTTTCTTCTGACACCACGTGAAGGCGACATCATACAACAACAAAGACCACATGGCCTAGATAGATACAAAAGTAGAGCAGCATGTGCCTCGACGGATGATAACTGTTGCAGGATCCCTATATATAAAAACCAGGAACATGTAGTTTTCTAATGATGGAAGCACCAAGGTAGAACTAGCACCTAAGCAATAGGGGATACCCTAACTTCATCAAGTATAGGACCACAAAGGGATCCGTAGTCATCAATCCTAGTATGGTAGTATGAACTGTAAAATGTAATTCTTGTCCTAGCTGAAATGGCTTTGAACTTGAAACTTGCGCTCTTGGATTCACCCTTTCCTTTGGATTCGAATGGAACCTTAAATGTATCACCAGCAGCGAATGCCTCAACCATCATGGATCCACGGCAACCATTCCTCGCGTCTCCGATTGTGAATGCGAGACTGTAGACTTTGTTGGGAGTTGTTCTGAGGATTTGGGCAATTGCACTTTCTCTTCCTGCAACAAGCTCAACAGCAGCTAGTCCAAAGGGAACATTGAAGTGCCTTTTGTCAATGAACTTCACAGCTTTAAGTGATTCAATAATCCAGCCAGGGAGTGGAGATGTGAGATCTTCTTGTCTTGGAGGAAGGAGGATGCCATTGGAGGTGTTTACTAACCGATGAGGACCCTCCTCAAAGCCATGATTCTTTACAAGGTTATCTACAAGACATCATTTACAACCGTCAATAGATAAGAGAAGCTATCATCAAACTCTTGTGAAAGAAAATAGAAATCAAATTTGAAAATTTTACATGTTTTAGAGCAAACATTTAACTTCAAAATTATTTAACCACGGCAGCAACTTAACTATCACCATCACAGATACATATATCACTTCTATCGCAACCATTCAAAGAGAATAGGCAGGAGTTTAGAACTTCAGATGGATAAACAAGGCTGCATCTCGAGTCAAGTGTATCCTTTGTTTGACAAGATTGACAAAGTGATGGTATCTAAAATCAAATTACCATCTTCAATATCATATATGCAATAGAAACCAAAAATTGTGGGCTAAAGCCAACCAGATAAACCAAGCAACTAACTAAAGCGCAATCTTGGATAGATCTACAAACAATGTCTGAGGCTAGAGCATCAAATGTAAAGGCTTTGAAAGTTGAAGATCCAAGCCAATGAAAAATAGTCTCTACATATGCAACAGCCTCGACATACAATCCCACAAAAACAAGTAAAACAGAAAATAATCTGGCAAAACAAAATCAGACAAGAAATCACAAAAATACAGCTAAAACAAGCCCCACAAATTCTCCATACCAAAGACAGAACATCACAATAATAGAGTTAGTTATCATTACCTCTCGTGGGCATTGGTGGAAAGAGCTCCTTGATAGCAACTGCATCAATGAGTGGTCCACACGCAGGGTCCTCTTGGACCCCGGTATTGTGAAATGTCACTTTAACAACAGTGGCATTGAGTCTAAATCCCCAAGCATAAGTGTCTCCACCATTACTACTATACAGAGTCTGCAAAGGCAGGTCCCCAAACACAGGACCAACTGAGACTCTCAACACCTCGTCTTGAGCACAAGTTCTTGAAGCACCAAAAGTTAGGGCATAAAGAGAGCCTGTTTTTATCGTTATTGTTTGAGAAATTGAGGCCTCATTGCCTAGCCTTACCGCATGGACACCATGAGCCACATTAAAGTACATGCCACCGGGTTGTGGCCCAGCAGAGATGTATTCTACGAAGCCATTGATTTCCCAGCTGGGGAGTGCATTTTTTCCTTTAAGGACTGTTTTTCTGATGGCACCAGGTTTTGGTTTCTCTTCAAAGTTGCCATTTTTGAGAAAGCCTGAAGACAGAGAGCAGACCAAGTCAAAATGAGAAAGTGAAATTAGTAGTCAGCAAAGAAATGTGCTAAAGAAAGTAGAGAACCAAATCTGCATCCCTCTTTCTTTGATGGCCACTCTAAATCTAAGAGTAACCTAACTTTCTCTTTTGGGAAATCTTTGAAAATGGATGTGAAACTGTAAATAGCAAGTAAAGGTGAAAAGGAGAAGAGAAAATCCATCACTAAATCTTACAGCGAAGCCCTGAAAGAGGGTTTTATAAGTATGAAGCATAAAGATTCAACCTTGTAGACTAAAAAATCAAACGAGACATTAACTGCCAAAAGCCCAGCAAACAAGAAAAATTTTGCACTATAAGCACGTATATATGCCAAAAGAGAGAACAAAAACACAAAAAACCCCAACTCAATGAACACACTATGACACTATTATGCTAAATCTTCCTTGTCTAAGCCAGTTAAATGGGGTCAAAACATTAAACATAGAAATTAGTACTTAGCTAGCATTACCTTCCATGTAAGTAGCAGCTGAGGCAGAGCCAATGAAGAGCAAGAACAATGCAAGCATAAGCGAAAACCCAACAGCCATTTTCAGAGAACAAACGAACACAAACTAGCCAGGCTTTGTGCAGTGGCAGAGAGAGATGAAGTGTCTTTGATGTGGGAGAGAAGAAGGGTTAGGAAATGCTTATATTTATAACGAGATGAGGACAAAAGTGAGTGAGATAAGTGCACATGGGCAGTCTGAGAAATAAAAAAAGTTGGCAGAAACCACATTAATAGAGTCACAGATCTGAGACACTTGTCTCTGTCTCTCTTCTCAATTCTCCACATTTCATGGCAGTGGCGTTTATGTGTAATTTCAGTCATTTACTCTTAGCTACTGTTCATTTTGTTCTCCAGAAATCCTTTTATCTGAATGTCATTGGTTCTTACGCCTACTTGACACATCCTTATATTAGACTAATTAAAGAAATAGAAAAATAGAAAATAAACCTGTCAAATTTATTTATTTTAATTAATTAGGCTGGTTTAGTTATTTTTCTTAGTTAATTTACTTTCTTTTATTTATTTAATTTTCATTTCACATGAAAAAAATTTAAAAAACAAGTTATTATGGTTCTACAATAAAATAAGTGTCCCGTATTCATATTGGTACTGTGATAAAAAAAATATTATTAAGATGTATTAACTAATAATTAACTTTATAAAATAACATAAGTAGTACATGCTTAGTAAAAAATAAATTAAGAGAGCACGTGGATCAAATCCTGGGTAAAAGTATTTCTTTATCATTCTCCACAAAGAAGAAAAAAGAGGAGTTTTCTTACAAGGTTGCAGAGAATTGATAGAGTTTTAAATTCAAGGCCTTGAGTGGATTTACGAGTCCCAGTAGTGAGTCACTGAGTTGTTTGAGATTAGTCTTATGTGATTATTTTTTAAAATATTTATTTATTTATTTATAAATATATAAATTAATATTCTTTTTATTTTTTAAAATTTAATTTTAATAGGTTGATATTAAAATTATTAAAAAATATTTTAAAACAAAAAAAATCAAAAATTTTTAAAAACACTTTTTAAACGCGAAAACAAACACACTCTCAACCCTCATTTGAGAGTACGTCCCGGATATTGGTTAAAATTTGATTTTTTCTTTGCTTAAAATTAAATTTTTTTGTATTTTTGTATCGTTTTAATATGTTGGTGTTCAAAATAAATTTTAAAAATAAAATAAAAATATAATTTTAATATATTTTATAACCGAAAAACATTTTAAAAAACAACTGCTACTGCTATCCTCCACGCCCCTTCATCTATTATTTTCAAATTAGACATGCTTTCCAATATGAAGATTATGCTTTTGGACAACATTACATATTTGTAAATCAGAACTTGTATAAGTTTCAATTCACATTCGATATAAATAGTTTGAGTTTAGTTTCCTATACAAGGAATTCTTTCTCTCTCTTCAATCGTTATCTGCTATTCCCTTTCAAAAGTCCATCTTCTTTTTCTCTCTCAAAATCTATCTTTTTTTTAAAAAAAAAAATCTAGTTAAAATGAGACCTTAACATTGAAATTGAACTCCCGATTATGCTTTTTATTTGGACAACATTACATGTAAGAGATTTATAAATCGAAACCTGAACCAGTTTCAATTCACATTCGATATAAATAGCTAGTTTGACTTTGAGATTTTGAAATTAATTTATATTCATTCTAGAAATCACCTTTGGTTGTGATTTTTAGCTGTGACTATAGCTTTTACGTGTTTGATAATATTTTAAAAATTAATTTAATGATCATTTTAACATATTATTTTCAACATCTATAATTTGTAGCTTTTAAAAAATTAAAACCACATCCTTTGCAAACAAACTTATCTCCTATCTAACCATTTAGTAGGTGGCCCCGTGACAAAAACTTGAAATCAAGGGGTTTACTTCCCCTGTAATCCAAGGTTCAAGCCCTATGAGCTATGGTTGCTAATATTGACGGCCACTAGAGACTTACATGGTCGTTAACTTTAGAGCCCGTAGAATTAGTTGAGGTGCGCGTAAACTGGACGGACACCTACGTTAATCTAAAAAGAAAAATTAAGCCCTATCTAGAGGGTATGACAAAGATTTGATTGTAATATTTGAAATGATGAATAAATTGATTATAATATTTAATCTAATGTTATTAGTTCAAGTTGATTTGTTGATTAAATTTGTAAAATCTAAATGTGATTTCTAAAACCAGACGTAAATGCAGAAAACTCGATATGATTTACCGCTGGAAACTAATTAGGACATTTATATTTGTTATGTATTAGTTTTTTTCTTTTTCCCTTTTTTTTTTTTGGCGTGTATATAGTTTCTTGATAAGCTGATAACAAGAATCCATAAGAAAGTAAATTATTTATTCGAACTTCTCATCAGATCCAAACTCGTAGAGAGTATACTTTAAATTTCTTGATTTGAGGGTCGAATTCAGTTATAGATTTAAGTAATTAAACTGTGATTCTGATCTTGCTAAGTTCGAACCAATTTCAACATCTTTTGGATCTGTTAAGATATCAAATTAAAACTTTTTTTTATTTTAATAATTAAAATATTCTTCAACTAGTTTGTTTGGAATTTCTTAAGTCATTCTCACTTGGAATGCATCATAACATCATTTATTCCTACATACTTCGTAGCCTCTACAGCATACTTCTCAATCCCAAGATGATGTCGTCTCTCAGTAAATCACTGTCGTCTTATATTGGAATAACTACAATCACTGTACGTGGTCGTGGTCTAGCTATGTATGGATATGTCGTCGATGAACGTAAAAAGCCAGCAAAAAATATCAAAGAAGAAGATATATATACATATATATAGTGTGTATTGTGATCGATTTGAGCTTTGGAAAAAATCATTTATTGTATATTACTTGGATTGCCAACACTTTTATTCCCTTTTATCAGCATATTAATTATGTGGACACTTTGCACAAAATATTTGGACTTTTCTTCAACAACGTTTATCTTATCAGTATATTAATAATATATGCCAAGAACTTGGTGGTGACTTTTATATATATATATATATGTTTTTTTTTTGGATCATCTGGTCATTTCTGAACCTTAATAGAAGTGTGGTGATGACCTCACACTTTTTGTTGCATGTTTTAAGGGTGTGTTTGACATTATGTTTTGGAAGCATTTTTTAAAAAAAATAAAAATTTTTTTCTTCAAATTAATATTTTTTAATGTTTTCAGATCATTTTGATGTGCTAATATCAAAAATAATTTTAAAAAAATATTTTTTTGATGTGTTTTGGAATGAAAAACACTTTAAAAAACAACCGCTATCACACTCTCAGACACACTCAAAATACAACTTGCCGCATCCATGGTGGCTATTCACAACGACTCTGAATCTGTTCGTGCGATCTCTTTTATTATGCCTTGTTTTAGATATTGCAAACCTAGCTTTGACGTGAGAGACATTTCACAAGTAATGCAATTTTGTTTTTTTTTTATTATTAACATGAGTGTTCGGGCTATTATGACATCTCAAGTAATGGATATTATAAATGTTTACGAGTTAAATTTATATTGTTAATTTGTATAGATATGTGTTTAAAAGCGAGCTTATAGCATAAATTATAGGTGTCATGATACCCTCAATGTAGGTAAAATTATCATATACTACATCATTATTGAATTCTTCTCTCTTCTTCCCTCCTTCTAGCAAATACGTAAATTATTTTTTTATTATAATTAAAGAAATTCAATAGAAAATCCATTAATAAAACTAAAATATTTCTAAATAAAATAAAAATAAATATTTAATTTATAAACTATTAAATATAAAAACAAAATTAATATAGGATGAGTTAGATCGAGTTTTAAAAATCTTTACCAACCACCCACTTATAATATCTATTTTTTAAAAAAAAATTAAACCACAATAGTCTATAATATACATATTATTCAATTTTAACTGTTTGGATTGTATCGAATAATACAAATATTGATACAATACGCAGCATAACACAATACAACAGCCAACAAGCAACGCAAAGGACCAACACGGGCCTTGTCCAAAACGTGGGGAACTGCATTTGATACGTGTCACTTGATGATACCATCACAGGAGAAAATAAAATCAGAAAAGGAAAGAGTACCCACACTTCAAGATCACCAGATAATTTCCTCGAGTTTTGATAGCCAGATAAATCCTCTACCGTCAGATTCTTAAAACCCACTATCAACCATCAAAATTAAAACTCCGCCCAAAATTCAAAATTCAAAATTCAATCTCACTTGACCGTTAGATCTCTTCTCTCTTCCCTTTTAAAATCTTTCCTCAGTCTTTCCCTCTCCATTTTGCTTCAAGAGTCAAAGACACCATCTACGTGTCTCTCTCTCTAAAAAACCAAACCCTAAAACCAAATCCATCTCAGAAACACCTCTCTGTTTCTTCATCAAGATACCCTAAACTTTCGTTCATCCCCTTCAAGAAACCCTAAAATAACAAAAGATTCACGCATTGCCTCTCTAGGAAACCCTAAATCGCGAGTGTCTCTCTCTACAATGGCGGCAGAGACCAAGAAAATCCCATTATCAACAAGCGACAGCTTAAATATGAACCAGGAAAAGACAATCGAAGAAACCTACCAGAAAAAGTCCCAATTGGAGCACATTCTTCTGCGACCCGACACCTACATCGGGTCAATCGAGAAGCACGCGCAGATCCTCTGGGTTTTCGAGAATGATAAAATGGTCCACCGATCGGTTACTTATGTACCGGGACTTTATAAAATCTTTGATGAAATATTGGTGAATGCAGCGGATAATAAGCAAAGAGACCCGAAAATGGATTCTTTGAAGGTTGTGATTGATGTGGAGAATAATTTGGTTAGTGTTTATAACAATGGAGATGGGGTTCCGGTGGATATGCACAAGGAGGAAGGAGTTTATGTGCCCGAACTGATTTTTGGGCATTTGTTGACTAGTAGTAATTATGATGATACGATGAAGAAGACTACTGGTGGGAGAAATGGATATGGTGCTAAGCTTACGAATATTTTTTCGACCGAGTTTGTGATTGAGACGGCTGATGGGAAAAGGAAAAAGAAGTATAAGCAGGTAAATCTGAGTTAGAAAGTTGGTTTCCGTTAATGTCTTAATGATTTGTTTTTTTTTTAATTATTTTTTAAAATATTAAATCTATCAGATACGAAGTGCACTACAATTTAAGGTTTAATTGATTAGCGAGATTGCAGTTGAATTGTTACTTTATATATATTCTGGAAGAGGTTTAACATACTTCAAAAGGTTTTGATTTAATTTTATGTTGATTTTTTTGCTGGGATCTGTGATATGTGAACCGGTATGGAAGTTTAACTTTCAAATTCTAGTTTGTTTTAAGATGAATTTTAAGGTACTTAAACTAGGCAAACTATGCTTTACAAGGACTAAGTGTGATGATTCTGCTGGATTCTTTTGTTGATCTTTTAACACGCTCTTGTGTGTAACTTTGGTTTGTGTTGCTGATATAAAGGTTTTCTCTAACAACATGGGGAAAAGATCTGAGCCGATAATAACTAAGTGCAAGGAGAGTGAGAATTGGACCAAGGTGACATTTAAGCCCGATTTGGCTAAGTTTAGCATGACTCACCTGGAAGAAGATGTGGTAGCTCTGATGAAAAAAAGGGTGGTTGACATGGCTGGTTGCCTTGGAAAGACTGTCAAGGTTGAGCTCAATGGAAGTCGTGTTCCTGTCAAATCATTTCAAGATTACGTTAACATGTACTTGAATTCTGCCGCTGAGTCTGGCTCAGAACGCCCAAAATGGTTGTTTTTTATGGTCTTGTGTCTGGTTATCAAATTTTTTATATGTTTCTTCCTTTAAAATGCTCAATGGGTATTTTTTGGTTTTGGCCAGTTTCTACGATAAAGTTGGTGAGAGGTGGGAGGTTTGTGTGAGCCTTACTGAAGGTCAATTCCAGCAGGTAATTGAGAACCTTTTTGAATGAATCATAGTTTATTTCCAAGTTCCTATATCCCGAATAATTGGGTTTCTTTAACAGGCCAGCTTCGTTAATAGCATTGCCACCATCAAGGGTGGAACTCATGTTGATTACGTCACTAATCAGATCACTAACTATGTGATGAATGCTGTTAATAAGAAGCACAAGAATGGCAACATCAAAGCCCATAATGTGAAGAACTATTTGTGGGTTTTTGTCAATTGCCTTATTGATAACCCTGCTTTTGATTCTCAAACAAAAGAAACTTTGACACTTCGCCAGAGCAGTTTTGGATCAAAATGTGAACTTTCTGAAGACTTCTTGAAGAAAGGTCTGTTACATGTGCTGTTTGGTTTTCTGTAAACTGGAGTTTGTTATTTATTATATGATAGTTCTGTGTGTTTTATGCTGATCATTATTTATTTGCAGTGGCAAAGTCTGACATCGTTGACAACCTCCTTTCGTGGGCAAAATTCAAGGAAAACAAAGAGCTTAAGAAAACTGACGGAACAAAGACAGCAAAGGTTAATGTGCCAAAGCTTGAGGATGCTAACGAGGCTGGAGGGAGGTATTCTGAAAAATGCACTTTGATATTGACAGAAGGAGATTCGGCAAAAGCTCTGGCAGTAAGTTCCATGATCAATAACGTTTTCTGTGGCAACATCAATGTAACTTTCTTTAACAGCAATTAATGTACGCAGATTGCTGGTGTGGCTGGGCTGTCTCAGATGGAACGGAACTTCTACGGGGTATTCCCTTTGAGAGGTAAATTGCTCAATGTGCGAGAAGCCACGTCTAAACAGCTCAAAGAGAATAAGGAAATTGAGAGCATCAAGAAGATTCTTGGGTTACAGCATGATAAACAGTACAGCAATGTCAAGTCTTTGAGATACGGTCATCTGATGATAATGACAGATCAGGTTAGTGCTTTACTTAGATATTTTTGCCATGGCTCTCTCCCATAATCCCAGAGCAGAGATTTGCTAACCTTTTGTGCTTTAAACAGGATCATGATGGGTCTCACATTAAAGGCCTACTGATCAATTTCATTCATTCATTCTGGCCATCATTACTGAAAGTCCCATCTTTCTTGGTTGAGTTTATAACTCCTATTGTCAAGGTTGGTGCATTTAACTAATCAGTCGTTAAAAAATGGTGATATTTTTCTTCAAGAACGTTGGTAATTTTCAGTGCTCATTGTTCGTGCAGGCTACTCATAGAAATGGAACAGTTCTATCCTTTTATTCCATGCCGGAGTATGAATACTGGAAGGAAAGTTTGAGTGGGAATGCAAGTGGCTGGTCCATCAAATACTATAAGGTTTGTTCACTTGACATGGAAGAAAGGAATCTGGGTATACATGGTTATATTCGTGTGCTATCAGTCTTTTATTATCATTGTCATTCCATCTTGGAGTAACATAGTTGATGTCCTTGTAGGGGTTGGGAACAAGTACATCCAAGGAAGGAAAAGATTACTTTAAAAACCTTCACAAGCACAAAAAAGACTTTTTATGGATGGATGAGCTGGACGGGGACGCGATAGAGCTTGCGTTTAGTAAAAAGAAGATTGAAGCAAGGAAGAATTGGCTTCGGCAGCATGAGGTTGGTTTTGCTGCATATCTGTGGTTAAAAAAAGAAAATGCTTATCGTATGAAACTACTGTCTTTTAAGGGGATCTTAGTTTATCTGAATTTTGCAGCCTGGTACTCACCTTGATCACAATCAGAAGATCATAAAGTACAGTGACTTCATTAACAAGGAGCTTATATTGTTTTCTATGGCGGATCTTCAAAGGTCCATACCTTCAATGGTTGATGGCCTGAAGCCTGGTCAGAGGAAGATCCTTTTCTGTTCTTTTAAGAGGAATTTTGTCAAAGAAGCAAAAGTTTCCCAGTTTTCTGGTTATGTATCCGAGCATTCTGCTTATCATCATGGAGAGCAGAGTCTTGCCGGTACCATCATTGGAATGGCACAAGATTTTGTTGGCAGTAACAACATTAACCTTCTTCAGCCAAATGGTCAATTTGGCACTCGCAGTGTGGTAAGATAAATGATGTCTCACTTTTTGAAGTTGAATCAACGCTTAGTAAGTTGCATTAACACTAATCTTATTCTCATTTTTTGTTTTTGAACCTGTTCTTCACAGGGAGGCAAAGACCATGCAAGTGCTAGGTACATTTATACGCAGCTTTCTCCTATTACAAGGTTCTTGTTCCCAAAGGATGATGATGGCCTTCTTAACTACTTGGATGAAGATGGGCAAACCATTGAACCTACTTGGTAAATGTTTCATTTCAATAATAAAAGGAGTTATTGGTGCCTTCAAGGTGATATTTATAATGAATGTTGCCTAACAGCCATTTCGGTCTAGGTACATGCCAATTATACCAACGGTCCTTGTAAACGGTTGTGAAGGAATCGGCACTGGCTGGAGCACTTTCATCCCTAACTATAACCCAAGGGATGTTGTTGCAAATATAAGGCGGTTGTTGAATGGTGAAATGATGGAGCCTATGAATCCATGGTATAGAGGTTTTAAAGGAACTATTGAAAAAGGTGCATCCAAGGAAGGTGGTTGTAGTAGCTACACAGTAAATGGAGTCATTAACGAAGTCAATGAGACAACACTCAGGATAACTGAACTGCCTATCCGTAGATGGACTGATGATTACAAGGCATTTTTGAATTCGGTTACAGAGGGGACTAGAGATGAAAATGGCAATTTACCAAAAGATCCCTTCGTTAAGGTAATATTGATATCTAACAGGTGGTGTATTGTGTAATGCTTGTGTTTTCTAATGGAAAATGTTCTGGTTGCAGGATTTCAGAAAGTATGGTGATGATGCTGCTGTACATTTTGAAGTTCAGTTGTCGGAAGAGAACATGCTGGTTGCAAAGCAAGAGGGTTTGCTAAAGAAATTTAAATTAACTACCACAATTAGTACGAGTAACATGCACCTCTTTGATTCAGCAGGGGTGATTAAGAAATATGACAACCCTGAACAAAGTACGAGTTAGATGTCATTTAATCTTTGTTCTCCAGTACATTACGTTGTTTGAATGCTCATTTTTCATCTTTCAATCTGCAGTTCTTGAAAATTTTTTCCACTTACGGCTTGAATACTACGAGACAAGGAAGGTAAGTTCACTTTGAATTGTAGAATAACCCATAAATGTTTTCAATTACTTCCCATTGATAAACAGTTCTAATTACAGTCCTTTTTTCCTAATGCATGCAGAAAGTTCTGCTGGAAAATCTAGAATTTGAGTTGTTGAAATTGGAAAACAAGGTCAGGTTTATCCTTGGAGTTGTGAGAGGGGAAATCATTGTGAACAACAGGAAAAGAGCCGATCTGTTACTGGAGTTGCACCAGAAAGGTTTTAATCCCATTCCAAAGAAATCTAAGGCTGTTGTTGCTGGGGCAACTGACGATACAGAAGAAGCAGAAGACAGCCCTGATGTTTCTGGAGTGCGGGCTAGTGACTATGATTATTTGCTGTCAATGGCAATTGGAACCTTGACACTTGAGAGGGTTCAACAGCTATGTGCTGACCGGGACAAACTGAATGGGGAGGTTGACAGTTTAAGGAAGACAACTCCGAAAGTTTTGTGGGTGAAAGATCTCGAGGCTCTTGAGATGCAACTTGATGTATGTGCAGCGAATCAACACTCCATATTTGCTTTTCTCTAACTTGTATTCTACACTTTGCTATTTCATTTTCTTTGCTGTTTCATCTCTCTGATTTTTAAGCAATATATGCATTTAGATGCTGGATGAATATGATGCTGAAGCAGAGGAGGCAAGAAGGAAATTAAAAGGTGGTGGTGCAAAGGGTGAAGCTGGTTTTAAGGTTTCTAAACAAGCACCTAAATATCCACGGAAGAACACTAAGAAAGCCATAAACGAAGAAGTATCTGTTGAGACCACAGGAACATCATCCAGTTTTGCAATTGAAACAGGTCAGCAGGCTGAGATGCTTCTACTAACAAATTATCTTTCTTGACATGTTTTATAAATTTCTTGAGCTCTGTTAGTGTTTTTTCTTTAGCGTCGTCAGAGAATGCTGCTGCGGTAGTGAAACCCAAAGGAAGGGCAGGCTCAAAGAAGGCTCCTGCTAAAATGGTACATTTTTCGATCCTTCAACTCCCCACCCAACCAAAAATAAAAAGAAAACAAAACAGCTGACAGATGAAATTGGAGCTCTTTGGAACTTACAATCTACTGTTTCTGTTCTTCAGCAGGAAAAACTCTCTCCAGTTTTGGATGTCTTTGATGAGGATGATGAAATAGAATCTCTGAAGGATCGACTTAATGCATATAGACTTGATTCTTCGCCTGAGCAATCAGCTGGTAAGTTTTCCTCACCAATTTAATTCTCATTATACTTCTTTAGCATTCAACAAAATTGTTTTAATGAAACTTCAATTGTTTTATAGAAATTAAACATCTGAATTTTGGAACTCAAAAAATGTTTTGTAGAAAAAACCAGTTTTTTCTCTGTCCATTTGAAAAATGATGTGGTTTTAACCCCTACTCAAACACTGATGTGGTTATAAGCCACAGATCTGACTCTGACTTGTGATCTTAATGGCTGGTTTGTTTTACCATCACAGATATGGAAACTGATGTGCTACAAGTACCAGCTAGGAGAGGTGCTGCTCGGAAGAAGCCTCTAGCAAATGTTTCAGTGATCTCTGATAGTGAGGATGAACCAAACCTTGACGATGACGCTGATGTAGAAGTGAAAGCTTTACCAGAAACAAAAAAGAAGGGGGGCAGAAAAGCTGCTGCTGCAAATGACAAGGCAGCCAAACCACCTGCAGCAACAAAGAGGAGAGGACCGGCCAGCCAGCAGTCCCAGGGATTGGGCCAGAAACTTCTAACGGAAATGTTGAAGCCTGCTGAAGGAGCAGGAATATCTCCAGAAAAGAAAGTGAGGAAAGTGAGGGCATCTCCATTCAACAAGAAGAGTGGTTCTGTGTTGGGCAGAATTCACAAGGAAGATGATACTGGAAGTGAACCGATGTCAGCTTCTTCATCTGAAAACACTGATGTCATTGACGTCCCGGCAAGAGCAAGACCGCAGAGGGCAAACCGGAAGCAGACTAGGTACGTGCTGAGTGACTCTGAGAGTGAGAAGGAAGACTCTGATTTTGAGCAGGCTAATGATGATTCAGACTCTTCCTCTGACTAGAAGGTTGGTTGGTTGGTTTAGTTATGGACGGGAAACTGGAGCTCATTTCCCTAAGAACTAATTGTATGCATTCTTTGTCGGCAACAATTACCTGATAAGATTTCAAGCGAGGAAAATATTCTGTTAGAACGATTTTTCTTGTGAAGAATAATTTGATATTTGCTTCATATCAAGTTTACTATTTTTCCAAGATCAATACAGTATCATTTACCTTTTCTTTTCCTTTAATTTTGCTGCTGAAAAGAATTTTCTCCAATGAATGTCATGTTACCAAGATATGTATGAACAATTGAGAAGGAAAAATTGACTAGAGAAATTATTTATTAAAAAAAATTAATTGCTGCTAGAACAAAGCTATATCAAGTTGCAATTGTTTCTTAATAAAATCTGAAAAGTCCGAACTCCAATTTCTCACTCTACTGGAACCATATTAACAAAATCTTCACAATGTCAAGAACTAGAGCAACTGAAAGTGGCTGTGATTGAAGGCAGATTTGTGAATGTTGATTGCAAATATGGGAAGAGAACTGTACCTCGTCAACAATGCTGAGAATTTTCCCATCTCCCTAATATATATATATATATCATTTTTATTTTTTGTTCTGCAACCGAGACTAGGAGGGAAAAGTCTTAGCACAAATTATTTTTTATGTATTTTTTTTAATAAAACTTTTTTATTAGCAAAATGATTTTTTAATAAAAGATTAAAGGACTATATAAAAGTCTGAACCAATAGATAGAAATTAGGCGTGCATTTTCAAGGAATATATGTATCATTAGTTTTACTTTCCTTGCAAGGAATAATAGAGAACTTCCCATTTGCCAGTTTTAGAAACCATCGGATTTATATTTTTTTTCACAATTTATCTCATTCTCATCTCACCTGATTAGTTTGCCTACTGATTATTTTAATATATTTTCAAACAAAAAAATTAAAAAGCAATTAATACCCCAAAACACCCTCTTAAGTTTTCAATGAACCCTTAATTAAAATCGAGTCTAAAATACCCACAATACCTGTGTTATTACAATGCTAGAATGTGTAGGGGAAAAAAATAACAGGTGCTCATGCGGAGATGGTTGATCTGCCTGGGCTTCGGCTTTTGACTCTCTCCTACTCTAACGATAAAAAGGAGAAAAAAATTCACATTTTTAATTTTCCTTGATTGTGAAAAACAAAAACAACGATTGTTCTAACTAAATAATCGAGTATCCTCTCAAGGTATATTCATCCGGGAGCAAAACACATCTACATTCTCTTTCAGCCAGTTGAGATGTTCTTCAGACAAATCTTTCCTTTACTTCAATATTGTTATTTATATTCAAGTTCAGAGACACAAAACTGCCCAAGTGCAAGAACATGTAAAATTTGTACATTGACCAAGACAAGCGATCTGCGTCGGCCTTTGCATTTAAATCATGTATGAAATAGCAATAATTGATCTGAACCGGTCAATATTTTCTTCGGCTCACAGAAAATGGCCCTAATGTACCTGAAAACAATATTTAAATCCCTTCAGACGATGAGAATTTGATCTATCATCTCTTTCCAACTGCTTCCATAACGGGGAGCAGATTACAACATATAGAGATTTTGCAGTTTCTGTACACATTCACGTTAGCATTTAAGGAAGAAAAACATAAACCGGAGACACGCCTAAAATTTGTGAAACAGGAAATGGGCGCTTGCTACATTACAACATACTAGCACAGTTCTAAAGAGTAAATTTACCTGGGATGGTGACAGTTTCTTATGCTAAACCCTACACAATCTCGATCACAAGGTGATGTTTCGTTTAGCAGCTTCCATTTTTAATAAGAGATCCTTAATATCAGCTTCCATCCTCGTCTTCATACTGAAATATTCCCGATGAGCTCTTTCCAGGGCCTGAAATTCTTCAAATTTTTGTTTACGCATTTCCTCAACCTCAACTATGCGCAATTTAGAGATTCTACTTGCGAACTCTTCCTTGATTTTTTCACTCTTCGCAATCGCAATTCGTTTCAGGGCCTCAGCTTCTCTTCTAGCATCATCAGCACGTGCTTGAAACATCTTAGCTTCTGCCTGTTTGATTCTAACAATGCTCTCCAGTTCATCAAAAAGGGGCTCCTTTCGGGCACTTCTCAGTAACTCGGGTTCAACAGGGCATTTATCATTCAAGTCAGAATGGAAGCTAGGACGTAGGCTAGTTGATCTTTCCAATTGAGGAATTTTTTCAGTGTATACAGATTTGATCCATGCAGCATCGTGGCTAGGTCCAGCAATGGCACCATTGCTTCCATTTCCTTGTTCCTTCAAGAAAAAACCAGATGCGTTGCCAAACTTGGATGGATCACTTTCTGCAATCATGAAGGAGGACATCAATGGAATGAAGACAATACACAAATAAACAACACATTGATAACATAGGAGAGCATGGCAACCTCAATATGGCACAGTGGAATCATATTGAGAGTGGCGAATGCTATGAATTAATTCATTAATACTCATGCAAGTAGAAGGCAGCATTTTGATCTAACCTAGCCATCATCCATACATAACAATAAGATCACATCAAATTGAAACAGCAAATAAAACATGTCCTGAAGTCTGTATAAAGTTGGTACACATTTAAAGATTGGCACACCCTAGAAAATAAAGGCTGAAAATGGCATTCCTCATTCTGAAATACAGAAAAAATGATTAAACTGTGTTCACAAGAAATATCTGAATGCTCTGAAAACTTCCTCATTCAGGATGCCGAGAGAAAAATAACTGTGCAACTAAAATGTTAGCAGTATTAGAAATGGTTGAAAGCATTCAAATTCACCATCTTCAAAATGGCAAGTCGCCCCAGTATAAGAATATATCCTAAAAGGTACAAACTACAAACAAATGTGAAAAACTAAAATGTACATATTTTTCAACAGCAAAAAATAGAGAATCAATTAAAAGGGACATAGCAAAGTTTATCGATAATAACAAGCATAAAGCATGACATACCAGCACATCTCTACAGAAAGCTAACAACCCAAAGCACTCCAAAAAACATTACAAAAAAGGTCCGTTGATGTATGATTCAGAACAACTTACCAGTCAGCAATACTATTATATAATTATAAACCTCGGGAAGATTGGACTTATTTGCCAATTTTGCCAGCATCTGATCAGCTATTTCATGCAGACGTCTCCCTCTCACATCCTTGCTGGCACGGAAAATTCTCTTGACATATTCAAGTTCTCTGCAAAATGTTTCTGCAGTCCAATCTTTTGCAAAGTTCTGAAAAACCTCCTTCACAAAGCCAAACATCTCAGAAGGATGATCACAGGCAACGCAATGGAACTGCATCTCAGTAGTCCCTTGAGCACCACTGGCACTCCTTCCATTCCTAATGTAAGCTTCTCGTAATGCACAATCAGCATGACACCAATGAAGGCAAACATCACACCCAACCCAACTACATGTATTAGATGCCATATCAAACTTCGAGCACACAAGACACATACATAAACTGCAAAAACCATTTTTCTTCGCGCAAACTTTGCAATCACATTCATCCACAGGCAAAAGACTTTGACATGTCAGATTTCTGCACCTCAAGTTCAGGAAAATCTCAGCCAGATGAGAAGATGAAATGCCACTGTCTACTTGGAGATACTCTGGAAAACCTGTTCGCAAAGCTACCAAGACTTCCAGTTGAGCACGATGGGATTTCAACAGCATATCCAAGGTTAAGTCAGACCTGTTTTGCAGCACGCTTTGAAGTGCACATATTTGCCCTTGCTTATCGGTATTTAACAGAATCTCACGGATGCTCTCCTTTAAACATGATGCTTGTGCTGCCATTTCATGGAATTTCTTAGCCATCACATGAATGGGCTCAGAAACTATTCTGCCAAGGATAGTCTCAACAAAATCAGCTCCGCCTATCAGAAATTGCTCTTGTTCCTTCTGGCTATTGCTCCTATATAGGCTACTGCCATGTTTCTCTTTCACGGCACGCTTCTTCTCAAAGCTATAATTCGAACCAATATCATGGGATCCCACACTTTGAGAAGGGGATCTAGTGTCATCATGATTCCTTGCCTGCCCTCCTGACAACTGTCTATGGAAACTCAATTGTCTTTCAAGTTCATTGGGCATTTTAGAGCTTCCTTGCAAAGCTTGACCATTTGACAAACCCTGTACTGCTTGAGGCTGATGAAGAGAGCCATTTCCATTCATCAAAATTTTTTGATACAAGGGAACATCTTTATGCTTGGAGTCATTTTGAGTCTGACCCTGCCAATTCGTTTGATCAATACCCTGAAATAGGGGGCGGCTGTGAACAGATTGTTCATAGTTGTCCATGTCCAACGAATTCTGAGTTAGAGAACAGCTTTGATTATGAATAAATGACTGAGAACCTGAAAATGACATTGATGCAGTAAACCCGTCTGAATTTGTTCGAAATGAGCTAACGGACTGAACACTTCTCCCATGGCTTGGAGAACCAGGAGCCTGGGTCGTGTCTCCTGTTGCACCAATAGGCAACAAAACAGTTGGTAAGCTGAGAGAAAGATCAAGCGGTTCCAACAGCAGCTTTTCATCTTTTGACTTACTACCACGCGATTGCTCTGATTTCTCAACTCTTCTAACAGGAGAGCTAGTAAATAACTCAAATCCCCTAGTACTAGGTCCTTCCATATCGTCTTCCCCATTCCTGAATATGGCAACGTTTCTCGATTCTCTTTCGACCCATGCACCATCTTCTGCAGAATCAACATCGTTGGTTGGTGAAATAACGACACTTTTGCCCTTGTCCTTCAAGTTCTGGCTCAAAACCCCTGTCACTGCATTTATATTCACTTCAGCTCCTTCATTTTCCTTAACAATTTCCTTATTTGACTCTGGCACTTCAACCTCCTCTGCCTTCACCTCAAGATCGATACCCTTACCTTGCCTATTATCCTCCTCCGAGCTCTGAGACTCCACGACAGCTATATTCTTACTTCCCTCCTCCTTGCACTCGACTTTTTCCTTCATACTCTGGCTGTCCTTGTTATCTTCACCAGCAACCCTCTTCCCAACTTCATCCTCCGTGACACTAGCATTATCATTAGAACTCTCCTCAACATTTCGCATCTCATCAACTTCCTTCGCCACATCCTTCCCCTCGTGAACATTTACTTTATCGGGCCTTTTCTCCTCTTCATTTACTTGATCCTTAACTTCGGACTCAATCTCAACCTTCCTCTGATCAATATCTTCTATAACATCCTCTCGTCTTTCATTGCCATTATCATTCTCATTTTCCTTGGCAACTTTAGGAACTGAATCAGGTTCTGGCTCAAGCTCCCCTTCTTCCATTTCACTATTATTCCCACTCTCAACACTCTTCACCTCCATCTCAGCACTTTTAGCCTCCACCTCAGCACTTTTTGTCTCCGGTTCACTTTTCTTCCCCACTTCCACACTCTTCGATTGCTCACTCCCCGAATCCTTCGACCATGTGGGTGACGACCTCGACTTAGAATTTGAAGACTTCACTTTCCCCTCATCCCTCCCACAAACACTTCCTCGTACCACCCTAGTTTGCTCACTCCCTGAATCCCTCGACCAAGAAGGTGACCTAACAACATCTCTCAACCCCTTAGGAGACGACCTAGCACTCCCCATCCTCTCCTCATTTCCACCTCTACTACTAGCTCCTCTATTCTCCTCAAATTCTTTACCCCCAAACCTCCTCCACGACGAAACACTCCCTTCTCTCCTCGACCTTTCCCTCTCCGACCTAAACCCTTTCGGAAAATCCCTCCTCGACCCACAAAAGCTCTCCGATCGAAGAATAACCCTATCATTCCCACCACCACTACTTCCACCATACCCTTCTCTACTATTACCGCTACCTCCTCCATTGCCATACCTATCAAACCCTAACCCTTTTCTTCGATCAAAGCTATCAAATTCATGATCTGATCGCTTCTTAACCATTCTGGTGCTCTCTCTATTATCATCATCAATAGATCGGCCTCGATCATACCGGGTCGAGGATGATGACGTGGAAATCAACCCTTTGCGCGCATTATCGGATTTGTAATAGAAACTTCTAGACGGTCTACTTGGATTTGAATCCTTGACTGAGGTTTTCTCGTTATAAGAATCAAGATCATCACTTGATCTCAATCTCTTCATTTTGAAACTAACAAACAATTTCACAGAAATGATTTAAAATAGTAAAATTAAGAGCTGGGAAACCCTAAATTTAGGGATCAGGCTTATAATAAATAGTTTACATGTTACAAAGCGAAAGCTAGGGTTCATCTGTAAATTAGTTTCAGCTTTAAGAAAACAGGCTGAAGATTTTTAACAACATTTTTTTAAAAAAAAGAAGCTGAAACTGAAGATTAGAGGTGGTTGTGGATGGAGAGAGACTGATTACTGGTCGATCCGGTAGACGATAGAGGAAAGTGACCGGCGAGAGGGCAGAGATAAGAGGATGGCGCGGTGGAGTTGCAAGGTATGGGGTAAGGAAGAGTGAATAAGGAAGGAGAGGTCAGATTTGGGAAAGCAAAGGGTGTTGGGGGTCTCTGTTTTGTTGTCTTTCTTAAATCTTATTTCAGTCAACGCAGTTAAACTGCTGGTTGATTTTTTTTTTCAATTTAATTTGGTGAGAGACATGGAGAGAGATCTGGATGTGTTTGTTTTTACGTAAAAAATTGTTTTTGAATTTTTTTAAAATAATTTTTTTATTTTAATATATGATATAAAAAATAAATTTAAAAAATAATATTATTTTAATATATTTATAAATGAAATATACTTTTTTAAAAAATATTATTATAATTCTAAACATGTTCATTTGAAGCAGGCACAATTAGAGTTTCATCAAATTTTAAACTTTTTTATTTTAAATTATATTTTTTTTATTTTTAAATTGTTTTAATATATTAACATTAAAAGAAATTTTAAAAAAATAAAAAAAACTTTGAAAACAACTCTACGTGCGCCGACTGTTTTGTATTTTCTGTACTTGTGTTTATTTAACCTCTTGGAAGAAAATTTCTCTTATAAATAATTTTTTATTGAATTGTTTTTTAAAAAATAAAAGTGTTTGACGAGGAGCTCGTTTTTCTCTGCTTCTCTTATTATCATTTTTACAGGTGGTTCTGTTCCATTGGTTTTCTTTCTCTAGG
>Ga0307518_10000671_pt1 | contig 25753 bp, 18 predicted proteins | sample 25_EM_MG_FD_203889 | JGI IMG/M metagenome (GOLD analysis project Ga0307518, IMG submission 203889) | Populus trichocarpa ectomycorrhiza microbial communities from riparian zone in the Pacific Northwest, United States - 25_EM | ecosystem: Host-associated > Plants > Roots > Unclassified | place... | reverse complement strand
GTTGTGGGCTGTGGCTGCATTCTACAAGGATTAATAAAAGGTGAGGGCGGGAGTGCTCGAAGATTCTTTGAGAGGAATATTACCACAACTAAACTAACAGGAGAATGATTCTCTTGGTGGTTTAAAAAGCTCATGATGGCCTAATCTATCAGCATAGCATTAACTTAATGGAGGAATCAAGAATGCCCAAGTTCTCATCGTCAACATCAAGCCACCCATGTGCTTCCTCCTCTAAGTTCACTGGCTCAACAGTAACTTGGCTAACTTTAATGTCGGCTCTAAAGATTAGGATATTTTAATTTAGAGAGGTTCTATTTGTCCCCAGCCAGTAGCTTTTCTTTACATTGATTCTTTGACAAATCTCCGTGAAAGGAAAGTTGCAAAGATTGTCATGCCGTTCTTTGCTCTGCTATATTGCCAGGTATCTATCTCTTTCTCTTCAGTTAATTCTCTTATTGCTTCCTCGAACTTTTTTTTATTGGTCTTTTCAGAATACTGTGGGTATTGTTTTTTAAAGTGATATTTATTTAAAAATATATCAAAATAATATATATATTTTTATTTTTAAAAATTTATTTTTGATATCACCACATCAAATCATAAAAAAAAACATAAAAAAATATAATTTAAACTTATTTTTTTAAAAAAATATGATTGAATCATTACATCAAATAAGTTTCAAGTGAATGTACAGAATTGAAAGCTGAGAATGACATAATAATGGCTACACCACAGCCATACATGGTATATAGTCAAATTGACTATGACTTAGCTGAAACTTTGAAAATATTAAGTTTATGTTTTATAGCGTAGTAAAAGTTATTTTTTAAAATATTTTTTTATTTAAAAATATATTAAAATAATTTTTTTATTTTTTAAGATATATTTTTAACATCAAAACAATAAAAAAAAAACACAAAACAAAATAATTTAAAACTACAAAAAATTTATAAATATAATTAAACCACAATGTGAAATACCACCAAACACATACTTAGTGCTGCATCCTCCTCCGGAAAAAATTTAACCAGTTAGTTCGTGGATCCTTTAGTAGGAAGACCATAGTAAATAACACCAAGAGAAGACAGCAGAAATGCATGAGATCATATTTTCAATGGTCATAAGAAAGCTAGGAGAGGAACTCAACGTTTCCCTAGTCGAGGGGAAAATAATCAATATTTATGGAGTCACAACTCCAATGGTGTATGTCTACTAATAGAAACGATATTAGTAGACAAGAGCACCGAAGGGATCGAAGACAACAAGAATGTTTTATTATTGACTTGCAAAACGCAGAATCTGATCTCAAGATACATAGTTATGAGAGCAAATGAAATGATAAAAAAGGCTACATTATCTTCAGTCCTCATCATTGAAAAAATCAGAGACTTTCCGATATCTGTGCGATATCAGCCATGCTTGAGACAATTTTGACACCCAAAATTAATAAATTTCACAAGGATGGAGGAGCAAGACTGCTTGGCTTGAGTTTTATTCAATTAGGGTGTGAAGGGAGCGAAAACAACCACAGAATTGTGCCCTCCAAAGCCAAATGAATTTGAGATAGCTGCAATGAAATGAAGGGGGGGGGGGGAAACATATCATCATACAATCTATGCACTTATATTAACATATATCACCAAGATATTGCATTTGTATATGTGCACTCGTGCACTATTTGATCATTTGAACGTCCAGTAAGACATTTTTTCTTTACATGTTGGACCGACGTCTATCATATGTACATGTAGAGAGAAGAACAGAATACATACCAACGTTAACTTCATGTTGCTTCTTCACATTTGGAACAGTGTCAATTGTAACATCAAGCTCAATATTCTGCAGAGTCAAGTAATATATAACATGAAAAACACCAGGCAGTATATTGAGTAAACTAACATGGAGCATGAAATCAGTATGAAAAATAAGGTTGGTGGTTCATACATCTTGATTGATTGTTGGGTGAAGCCATCCAGTGTTGATTGCTTTTATGGTTGCGATGGCTTCTAATCCACCAGCAGCACCAAGCCCATGTCCAATCATTGACTAAGACAAGACAAGACCAAATTAGCTAGCATTGATGTTATTCTCCAGCATGATTACTGTAAAATCCAATTTATATTTATTGGGATATCGCAAAAAGATGTAAAATGTACTTTTTTTTTTTGTAAATTTCAACTGCACCGTATCTTACCTTAGTCCCATTCATCTTGATCTCGGAAGTGTCCTTGAAGACTTTCTTGATTGCATTAACCTCAGCCAAATCCCCTGCTAGTGTTGATGTCGCATGAGCATTAACATAGTTCACCTGTAAATCAGACATTAGACCAGTTACACAATTGGATCCACGGGGAAAATATATAATTTATTTCAAGGAAAGTGTAATTCAGGTTTCCATTCTGTGAAGAAATTGAGTACTCCTACCTCCTCAGGGGAAACTCCGGCATCTTCCAAACTTTTAGCTATGCAAGTTGAAACTCCGAGACCATCTGAACGGGGATTGGTCATGTGATGAGCATCACAAGTTGCAGCACCTCCTAAATACTCTGCTATTATATTAGCTCCTCTTTTCATTGCATGCTCCAAGCTCTCCATTATCTATTCCCATCGAAGAAAATTAGTTCCGATAAAATTCTTAGGGTTGAAACGCTACTGATATGCACACGAGTCTAGTGATACGATGCAAATAGGTACTCAAACATAATGAAGGAGGAAGTTGTACAGATTACCAGCACACCAGAGCCTTCTCCCATGACAAAACCATCACGATCCTTGTCCCAAGGTCTTGAAGCTTTCTTAGGGTCTTCATTTCTTTGAGATAGTGCTCTGCAAGCTATAAAACCACCAACACCAGTAGGCATGACTGCAGCCTCAGTTCCCCCAGCTACCATGATATCTGCCTCGCCTCTTCTAATATGATTAGCAGCCGCGTAGAAACAATAATTCGCGGTAGCACAAGCAGTTGAGATGGAGTAATTAGGGCCCATCAACCCTGTGTCTATAGCTAACAATGCTGAACCCATGTTGGTGATGGAATAAGGAATGAAGAATGGAGATATCTTCTTATATCCCTTTTGGACAAGAGACTCAACTCCATTGCTAAAAGCAGTTAAGCCTCCCATGCCGGTTCCCACCAGAACTCCAATTCTTGTTCTGTCCATCTGTAATGCATACATGTCAAGAGATTTCATCGTTACCGCTTGGTCTCAGGTGATTCACATTAAGCAAACTGAGGTATGACTTACATTTTCAAGCAGTTCAGAGCCAAGGTTGGCATCTACGAGGGCCCTCTTGCCAGCAACAAGACAGTACCGCCAGCAATCATCAAGACGACGATCATTTTTCCCGTCAATGTATCCTTTGGAAGAAAAATCACGAATCTGACCAGCGAATCGAACAGAGAAACTTGAAGCATCAAACCTGTCAATCAGGCTGATCCCACTCTCTCCCTCAAGGAGTTTGTTATAGAACGTATCAATGTCACTACCAAAAACTGAGACTAGTCCCATTCCTGTAATTACAACTCGTTTTTTGGGATCTTTTTCACGCTTTGGGGCTGAAACAGTTTGAGATACCATGGCTCTAACCGTTCTTAATTTTGAAGCTGAACATGGTAAATTCAACCAAAGTTAAATCCTATAAGAGGTCAAAGTGTAAAAATTGAACACAGTCATACTGAATACTCCTATGCTTAATAGTTCGTCTCCCAAGTTAATGTAGGAAAATTACTAGAAAGATGAACCAATGACGAAGAAAATTCAGAATCACAAACATAGTTTCCCATTCTAAGCGTGTGTTAGAACATTGTTATAATCGGGGTTCTCTTTTCCAACCCTTGGCAGAAACATGTTGAACATGAGTTCTGACATTTTCTTTTGGCTCCTATATATGTTGCTAACTGCATTTTATAGACAACCAAAACATTTCTAAGTAGCATCATTACTTGTCATTTTAGGTGCATTGCAAGGTAGAAAAAAAACGAAGCACAATTTAATAGACTCATACCTGGAGTAGAAACGGACCCACTCGGCTTACTCCCTGTTGGAGCCATTTGCATGTTTACAACTGGTCTAAGCCCATTATATGGAGCCATGGAAGCTCCATGGTTCCCCACTTCTCTGCTTCTAAACAGTACATTAGAAGAGCAAGCAGCACCAGCAACGCCTGCCATGTTTCTTTCTTTCTCTGCCACTCTCCTTCTCCTCTCTGGGTAAAGCTTGGATGATTTAAAAACTTGTTCAACTTTGGGTTATCAGTGCAAGAGAAGGACTTAACAAAGAATGGGTTTCGTTAGATGGTTTAATTTTTAAGATTGGAGAATCCGCCAACAAGAATACTTGGGCGATAATAGCATAATAGTTGTATTTTTCGCCCCCCTCATTTTGTTGAAGCCGGTTAACTACCCTGAACAACTACCTTTCGCAACTTCGGCTGGCACTTATAAATGCTTACCGGTTCTTGCGGTTTGTTCATTGCTTTGTGATAATCATGTCGCCCGGTTGGCCGAGTTAAACACCCATATTTTCACGAACAACAATATTTTTTATTTTTAAATATTTTTAAATGATTTTTTTACTTTTTCTTTAAATTTTATATTAATACATTAAAAAAATCTAAAAATACTAAAAAAATAATTTTTCAAAAATAAAATATTTAATTTTTTTCAAAAATATTTTTAAAATATAAAACAAGCATGTAATTGTGAGTGATTTTCAATTAAAAATATATTAAAATAATATTTTTTTTATTTTTTTAAATTTAATTTTGATATTAATATATCAAAACAATTTAAAAATATTAAAAAAATAATTTTAAAAAAAATAAAAAAATAAATTCAAACACGAAATAAACACCTAAACTTCACTTAAATGCTGAGGCCCGCGATGCTTTTGTGACCAAAAGGTCCAAAACTCAACCATCATTTCGGTGGGAATTATAAAGTCTTGAACCCAAGTAGTTTCGATGTTGAGGCGCATATGAATAATGTCAGCAGTGATAAAATGATAATAATAAGTTTCGAGAAAAAAATAATTTTTTTTAAATCTTGATTTTAATGTGAGATTCAATTAATTCAATGACTCCTATGTATTTTTAATATTTATTATTACAAGATTTTCTTAAAAAATAGCACCGCTAGTTTCTTTCTAATTGAATTTTCAAATTCGGTATTTTAATATTCAATGTTATTTAAAATTAAATTATGTTTATTATAAACCAGTCATGGAAGAAGAATAACAACCCTTAATTCTTGAGTAGCTAAAATTAATTGTATTAAGCACTCAATAAATTGTACTATAAAGTGAAAGTTTATGTAGAATGTTAATTAGAAAAAAAATTAATTAATATAAGAATAATTTTTTTAATGTTTGTATAATGACTTTTAGATTTCTCAAAATACTTCAACACGTGGAAAAATAATTCCAATTGAATATTAAGATACCATATTTTTCAATACAATTAAAAAAAACATCTGACGTGTAAGATTGATAAAACAGAGTCTCTCAAGACTGGATGAACGGATTAAATGAGATTATACTGATAAAATTTATGTTTATGATTGTTAGGGATTCAAATCCATTATTATATTAAAAATAATAGCTTACAACTATTCATTTTGAAGTGAAAGTTTGATTTATTTTAATATTTTTAATTTATTTATTTATATTAATTATAAAATATAAATTCTTAGGTTATATCTTAGAAAAAGAAGAGACATCCACTATAATTGTTGTTATCAATTTTTGACCCGTAAAAAAATTAAGAAAAAAAAATAGAAAAAGAAAATCCAAAAATACAAGAGGATACACATAAAGAAAGCCTAGAAGATTGTCCAAGTTGGTGGTTAAGAACCAAAATGACAAGTGAAAAAGTTAGAGAACAATAATGTACAAGATTGATAAATTTGATGACTAAATTCTGATTGACAAAAGACTTATTCGGTGAAAATATTTTTATTTGGGATAAAGAGATATAGATTTGAATGATTACAGACTCAGTGAGGATTTTAAAAGGCTTAATTAATTTTTTGAGGGACTTAATTGCAAGAAAAATTACTATTTTGGAGTCAATTTGGGTGTTAATTGGAAGAAATTCAAGTTTGAACTGAAATTGGACTTTGAAAAGTTTAATTAGTCAAATAAGGGGTTTAATTGTGAAAAATTAAAGTTTGATAACCAATTAAGAGTTTTATTGAAAAAATTAAAAACCAAAGACCAAATTATAAAAGTCGCGAGACTTCAAAGACTGAAATTAACAAAATCAATTATCAAATTGAAGAAAATTAAAAGTTTGATGGTCAATTAAGGGACCAAATGCACAAATAAAAAACTAAGGACTAAGATGAAAATGACGTTAAACTTTGGGACTAATGATTGAGTTTGGCAAATGTGAAATTGCATGAAATTAAGAGTTTGTGAGACAATTATGGATGCAATTAAAAGTAATTGAAAGAATAGAGACTAAAATGAAATCTGTCAGATCCCAAATTAAAAATCTTAATTTTCAGGGGTTTAACCTAAACTACACGTCGTTCATCCATTATTCATCTCTTTCCTTAGTAGTTTTGGACGATCACGTTGACACCTTACAATAGCTCGTTATGGAGTTCTAAACCTCCAAATAGCACAAGGTTTTTTGCAAATGGAAGATGAACATTCTCTCTATAACCTCATTTTTATGAAATTGAACTTTTACATCCCAATTCTTCCATATAAATCTCCAACATCTTGTCTATGATCAATTACCATTGCATTTTCAAACTCTAGATTGATTGAGTTATCGCTTTCAAGCAAATGAATGTGGAGTTACAAATTTCTAAATGAAGCAAGAATATATCCAAACAAAAGGTGTGAATCTCCTCTATCAAGTTCAGGTGATCTTCAATGAAGTTTATATCGGAGTTTCTCTGGCGAAACCTTGAAAGTGATCAATTCAATTAGCCTTGATTAAGATACTTATTTGTGCAAAACCACCTAAACTTTTTGTGTGTTCACATTTAAAAACTCTTGAAGAATTTTTATCAAGTGCCATTAATCTTTCATTTGATATCAAAATGTGAGAAATGTGTGTCATTGCCTCTAAGAAAGAGAAAACTACCAAGGCAAAACCATCATTCTAAAAACATATAAATCGTGATTTTTTTATTGTAGCAATAAACATATATTATTGTGGATTACTATAGTAAAATGACCACTTCGTCCCTCCACTAAAAAAACATTAGCCTTGGTTATTGAGGTAGAATCATCTTTTCACAATGACATATTGGTCATGGTTGATATGGGTAGGTTATATAAATCTTTTTCGCAAACCAAATGAATAGTGAAAATACTGTGATGCCATGAAAAAAGTAAGGGTTTTTTTGTTATTTTTTTATTGTATAGTGTAATTACTATGGTATTTTTATTATCAAAAAAATTAAGCTACCATGGAAGAACTAAAAAAATTAAACTACCATGGAAGAACGTGGTTTATTGCTATGATGAAGGTAATGTTTGAGATTGTAATAACAATTATTTTTTATTTTTAAAATCAATACGTCAAAATAATTTAAAATTATAAAATAAAAAAAATAATTTAGAATAAAAAAAATAATTTTTTTTTAAAAAATTTTAACGGTGAAAGGGTGTAATGCATAACGCGAATGGTTCTCTGCGGTTTGCGGAGAAGATTGGTCCACCATTCTAGAAAAAACGATGTATATGTTAAAAACATACACTAATTCCAAGTCAACACTATTTATCTTAACCACACGATACCACGTGATGATACGACTTCTGTACCCTTACAGATGTCAAGTTTGAATTTGGAGACCAGAAAGAGTGCCAAGACTTTTTTAAACCGGCCAATTAAAAGTTAGAAGGGAGCCTCACCTTCCACACACCTATCATCGTTACTTGTCTCAAATACAATTCCAAATTAGTTAAAGTTTTGATAATTTTTCTTATATAAATAGCACATTTTAATGGATTGGATAATTCAACTCTTTTTTTAAAAAAAATATACAAGTTTTTTTTATAAAAAAAATGACTAATATCATTTTATTATCAATAGTAATCTATTTAAAATTCAATAGAATTCCTTATTTGATTAGGTTAATTGATGATTATAATAATTATCAATGAAAATAATTAGTTGTGGTTAATTTAAATCTCAATAGGATTCCTTAATAAAATAGCTGTATTCAATTTAAATTTAAATAAGATTCTTTAATTAATCAATAATTAGGTTAATTATCAATGAAAATGATTGGTTATATTCAATTTAAAATTCAATAGGATGTTAGCTGTATTAAACTTAAATTTCATTAGGTTAATTAATAATTATCAATAAAATTAAAACTGACTACAACTATTCAATTAAAGAATCTTATTGAATTTTAAATTTGACAACAACTAATGTATATGAATGGTTGGATTATAATACTAAAAAAAAACACTCAAAGCTATCCGTAAGTTTTGTAAGAAGCGACAGAAGTGTTTTTAGGTTCTATTTATACATATTTATTGAAAAGTAATTTTATTTAAAAAAATGATTTTTTTAAAAAGTAAATTTTTTAAAAATAAATTAATTTTTGATGTTTGATAGTGCCATGAAAAGCAAGTTAAAAAACACTTTTCAGTGTTTGCTTTCTTCAAAAATTAAATTTTTAAAAAGTAAATTATTATTTTTTAATTATAATATATTTTACATTCATCAAGTTTTTTAAAATAACAAAACATGAAAAATAAAAAATATATATATAAAAAGTCCCCAGCTGGGGGTAATCTCAAATAGAACCTCAATCTATTTTTGGTCTGATTAGGGTCACAATGTATCAAGGAATTCTTAATTAGATTTTTCTATTAGTTTAAGTTAACACAATGGTTAGATCATATGATTTATCTTTGTTTCATTAAAAACCCATAAATTTACTAAAATCTCCCCTATCAGAAACCACAAAGAAAACGACTTTGTCATGACTTTAAAGTGATTTGCATAACATATGTCAAAACTTTAGAGGCTACCATATTGAACACATGGCGCATTTATACTGGTCTGCAAGGTAAATAAAACATATCCCTTTTTATCACAATGTTAAATGACCAATTAAAAGATTTTTTTTAATATAGAATAAATAGAAGAAAGAAAAACACACAGAATAACATCATGAACGACTGGAAAAAAAAACCATGAAAAATGGGAAAAAAAAAAGCATCAAATATAAAAGCCCTCAGCAATGACACTTTTGCGTTGTTTTTCCTTCGGCTTGTGAAAAAAATAAAGAAAATTATTGTATATAACAATAAAAAATATTTTAAATAATATATCAATTAATAATATTTTTAATGTAGTGGGAAATATATATTGTTCTTTAGAAGGACCCAACTTCATTTAGTTTGATGGCTAATAGGAACGTGTCACGTGTCCAATGGTTGTCCTCTAGAGTCTTGACACATGTTGAACAAATGATTACAATTCAAATTTGACCTCCCAGCCATAAATATAAGGACTCAATTTTGTTTTTTTAAAAGCACTGGACTGGAGTGCTAAGATTGCAATTTTGTTTTTATGCTCTCTGTCTCTGTCTCTCTCTCTCTCTCTCAAGCCTTAACACATAAGCGAAGACAAGTTCCCAAGTGTGAACTAAATCTTGTACATGGGATCCAAGAAGTAGAAACTGACCTTCTAGATAGTCCACCTCCATTCTCTCTCTCTTGCCCCTTCTCCTTCCTACCCCACTTCCAAACCGCGTATCGTTGTCATTTTTGCTCAACTGCAAAATCCAAACCAATAATTATTAATTGCAAATACTTATTTCTTCAAACTTCAAAAACTTTCGCAAAAAGAAAAGTAAAAAACATAGAACCGTAATAACAAGCAAGTCCTTTGTCACAAACCAGCAATCGTGGTGTTTACCCCCCATCTGTAAATACTAATATCAAAACCCCTTTTGCAGTAATTGATTTGTTACACGCAGTATACTGTTTTGACCAATTAAACTCACAAATCTTTTGTAGCTTTCCTCCTTGACAAATCCACACGCAATCTTGAAAGTCATATAAAATCCTAGCCATTTCCAGGAAATTTCCACACTTTTAACCTAATCTTCACCTATTAATACTCCCTTTTCTCCTTTTCATACATCAAAATCCAAAACTCTCACCTCTGTTTTCTTCCCTGCTCCTTACATTTTCTTTACTTTAAAACTTTTATATTTCTATCCATCCTCGAAAACCCATTTGCCTTTTTGTTTGTCTTTGAAGGGAATTGAAGTAAGAAATGGAGAACAACCGGCAATCATTTTATCAATTCAGTGATCAACTGAGGGTGCAGACACCAAATTTAGGTAATCTGTCACTCAATGACTCAATTTGGAGCAATTCATTTGGATCTAAGAGGCCAGATCAAAGGAGGAATTTTGATATCAGAGTTGGTGCTGAAGTTAACAATCTGAAGCAAAAAGGTTCTGATTTGAATAGTTTCAATGATGGATGGAACCCGATTAGTGATTTGAAGCCAAAGGGTTCTGATATGAATCTTTTCAATGATGGATGGAACCCTGTTAATGATCTGAAGGCAAGAGGGTCTAACTTGAATCTGTTCAATGAAGGGTGGAATTCTGTCAATGATTTGAAGCCAAAAGGATCTAACCTGAATGTGTTCAATGATGTATATAATCTGAAGCCAAAAGGATCTGATTTGAATGTGTTCAATGATGGATGGAAGATGGGGTCTAGTGCCAACAATTATGGTGTCAGTCCAATTGGACCTATGGGTCAAGTTGTCGGTGGATCTCACAAAAACCTTGGGGTCAATGGAGGATTCAGTAATGGGATCTATTCAAAGAACAATAACATCCATAACAATAACCTTAATATTAGTGTGAAGGGTAGCAAGAACAAAGGAGATGATGATTTTGGAAGCAAGAGTGGCAACAAGAAGAGCAACAAGAAGAGCAACAGTAACGATAATAATGATAATAAGAGTGCTGCTGATAAGAGGTTTAAGACACTACCACCATCTGAGTCTCTGCCTAGATATGAAACAATTGGTGGATATATCTTTGTCTGCAACAATGATACCATGGCAGAGAATCTCAAGAGAGAGCTTTTTGGTAAGTTTGTCAAATTTCATTTCTGTTATTCTTTTTTTTTAGTGTATTTCTGTGTTATATGGCATGTTTTGTTCTTTTAATTTTCTTTTATTTTTTTTTACAAAGTTCTGGTCTTTTGAAGATTCGATCTAGTTATTTTCTTTTTGTAACAGCTAGATTTTTATATGCAAAAACAGTTTTTTTTTTTAATTGGAAATGTTAAGCCATAATAAAGTTTAGTGCGAAATTTTAGGGTTTCCCCCCCAGTAATCTGGTTCTTTTAGCTGAGAGGCAAAGTTTGATTTGTTCTACAAATAAAAAGATATAAATTCATTGCTCGGTTGTTATTTGAACCCTGTTGAATTTATTGATATCCTCTTCACTAATTCTTTGTTATCACCATTGAAGTGGTTTTTGTTGTTCTTGAATTCTAAACAACTGCGTGAATTTGTGTAGGTTTGCCTCCCCGATACCGCGATTCAGTGAGGCAGATCACTCCGGGCTTGCCCCTTTTTCTTTACAACTACTCCACTCACCAGCTCCATGGAGTTTTTGAGGTTTGTTTCCCAGTTCTTTACCTCTTCTTTGCATGAGATTTAAGCAGTTTTCACCTGTTCTTCGCTTTATGGCTATGATTACAAATGATAGAGCATTCCTTCTAAATAAAGTAATGACGTCGTTGATGGTATAGGCTGCAAGTTTTGGAGGAACCAACATTGATCCCTCAGCCTGGGAAGACAAGAAATGTCTTGGGGAGTCACGCTTCCCTGCTCAGGTATATATATCCGAAGTCTCCTTGTTATTAGCCAGATAATTATCTGCCTGTGATTTAAAGTGGCTCGTATATTGGATCATTGTCGATTTAACACCTGTGTTTTGTACAGGTGAGAGTTATGACAAGGAAAGTTTGCGAGCCACTGGAAGAGGACTCTTTCCGGCCAGTTCTCCACCATTATGATGGCCCTAAGTTCCGCCTCGAGCTCAACATACCAGAGGTAATTTGGGTCTCACTGTGACCAAAATGAGTCTTGCACGGTGTATTTGTTAATATTCATTGCATTTTCTTCAACAAGATCTGAGTTCCTAACTATGTTTTTTGTTGGATTTTCAGGCATTGTCTCTCCTGGACATCTTTGAAGAACAAAACCCTTGAAAACATGACTCCATGCGGGCATACATACACACATAAAGTGAAAAAGGAAGAGTTGAAAACAGAGTAGAAGATAAAGAATAGTTGTTTGGCTTCAATTTACTAAAGTTTTAAGGAGGGTTTCGGAGATGAATTATGGGAATAGGAAAGAGGCTGAAAATTAAATGAATCCAGGGCGATGTATTATCTTTTCGAATGGAGGCTGTTTGCCCTCTTTCTCTGTTCTCTAGCTTGTCGTATAAATAAGTACTACAAACAAACATAAATGGGACTTCTATTTAAGTTGTTGTTGTTGTTGTAATAAAGGATGTATTGTTGTTTGGATTTCTTTCCATTTGCATAAGAAGCAATGGAAATAAATGGTACTACCAAAGAAAGAGATGACTTTAAGCTCGTAGCCATGGTTCTTCCATGCCTCTCCCCGTATTATCCTTCAATGCCTGCGTAGCTCAACGCTGAGTGTGTTGTAATATGTTGTCTGATGCACTAAATCCTACGTTTGCCACATCCTTTGTTGTGTTTCGGGAGTGTAATTTGATTGTATTTTAAAAAAACAAAATTGAATTTTTTGTTATTAGTTTTTTATTTTTATAACATGTTAAAATTAAAAATATTATTTTAATGTATTTTAAAAAAAACAATTACTCACCTTGTTGATTTATCAAATAACTGGATTTATTTCTCATATTATAATTTAGATCGAGATTTGGAGAGATGTTTATATGTAATTTTTATTCATTTTGAAAACCAAAACTCTACAATCCAATCATCTCCCCCGACAAATAAAACAAGCTCTTTAGGATCTTTTCTTGAATTTGGCCGGCTATAACAAGAGGCAAGCATACAAAAATGGGATGGAAATTGACAAGGGTGATGTTGCCTGCTTAAGCTTTATTTCGTCACTCAAAGAAAGGTGAAGGGGCAGTTACTTGAGTGTTTAGAATTTAGAAGTAATACAGGTTGTTTTTTAAAATAATTTTTATTTAAAAATATATTAAAGTAATATTTTTTATTTTAAAAAAATTATTTTTAATATTAATACATTAAAATGATCTGAAAATATTAAAATATATTAATTTAAAATAAATAAAAATATTTAATTTTTTTTAAAATATTTTTAAAACATAAAAATAAATAAAAATATAATTAGCACGAAACTTTGACCCAACTCAAAGATTGGGCGCTGCACCATCTTTTTCGACGATCTACAAGTCTTCACCTACTACCAATTCAAAATGTGCCGAACATCACTTTGACAGATTCTTCACTGATGTTGTATGAATAAACAAACAAGTGAAGAAGAAGAGGAAGAAGAAGAAGAAGACAAGACATTAACTGCCTCGAAGGCTGGTGGGGTTATTCTGTCCAGATAATTGGACCAATTCAATTCAAGATTCGACTATAGTTCTTTTATTTCAATTAATTAATTAATTTATTTCATGTTTGGTGGATGCTCTTCGTATACATGAATATCGATGTTATACAAAATCATGCTTTTTCACAAGCCATTTACATTTGAAATAATGCAACCTAAATTCACTTGTCAATCAAGCAAAACAATTTAAATATAAATGAATTGACAGCTCAAACGAATAAAACAACTATATTTTTTTCCTCGGAAGAGAGTTGAAGTCTCATTTTTACTACAGAACATAAAACAAATGAAGGGTCTGATTTGTTTGTCGTGCTAAAAACAGGCAACCCTCCTTCAATTTTATTTAAACAAACATATCTTTAAATCTCGTGCCACCATTAGAATGAATTAGCCAATGGATTTTAATTGTCGGAAAGGTGCAACGTGACGGTGACTATGACCTGTTAACCTATAATTATTATTAAATTCTAATCCGAGCAGCGAGAGTCAGGTCTCCACGTGAAGCCAGGCAATAATTACACGAGTCTCTTACAATAATGGTGTTTGGATTTGAGGGTAAACAGCTAGCCCAAAAATAAATAGCAAATAAAAGATGGCTTTTGGGTCTAAAGCTCAGTGCATGCAGACTATCCTTTCCATTGCAGGCCTACTTGCGTCCTGGTTTGATCAGGTCCATTTAATCAAACTATTCAGATTAAGCCCATCTCTACACCCAAAGATTATCCTCTCATTTTCAAGACCTGGGTTGTGCTTTCGTCATGGTAAGAAATCCCGGGGAAGATCAATGTATTTTAATGTGGAATAATGTCGAATCAGGATCAAGAGAGGCTTTCACAGATATATCAATCAAAGAAGTAGAATGAATTTCGAGGGGTGTAACTTAACTGATCAAGTTCTAGGTTTTTTATATGTCACCAGTTCAAGTCTTATAAACCTTAAGATCACTGAAAATTTACATGGTCATTAACTTCAGCGCATGTGATATTAATCGAGCTGGTTCAAACACCCACGTTAATAAAAAAAAAAAAGAAGAATGAAAGAGATTGAAGCAGCTGGGTTGTTAACTTCAAGGCCCGTGAGATTAATTAAGCTGATTCAGACACCCACGTTAATAAAAAAATAATAAAAAAAGATAAATCCTCCAGTAACTTAAATATTAAGATATTAGATGTTAAATGATGGAGTATCAAAAATGTAAAAAAATAGTTGTAAGATGAAGAACTAAGGATGTCTAGTTAGTATATAAAAACTGTGTGCGGTATTAAGCTCCAATAAATCTTAGAAATTTGTTTTTAAAGTAAATATAATTAAAAAATAATTAATGGTGGGTACAATGCTTTGAGAATTTGAAAAACAATTAATTAAATAAAAGAGCATAACCCCAACAAATTTCTCTCCTCAACACTTTCTTGCCAAAAACAGACTATACCTGAACCCTCTTTGAAGATAGGATTCTAAACCTTAACTTTTTTCTTATCTTTTTAAAAAATAAACACCGAAAAACTTGAAAAATACAAATATTAAAGGGTTAGTATTTAAAGAAACATATTCAATGCATTCCCTGGTCAAGAAAAAATAGTATGCACAAGTTGGCCCGAAAAACCAGGTTAATCTAAAAAAAAATGATGCCATCGAAGTTCGTGAATGATCAACCCTCGAAAAGTAAGGGATCCTAATTCCTACCATTTTGGAATCCTTATAGGTTAATGTGTAAAACTTTATCATTCCTTTTACACTGAAGTTAATATAAAATGACAATAAAATGCAATAACATCATTCATTCCAGTTAAACTCAGTGAGTGTTTTTGGTAATGTATTTTAATTTAAAATATAATAAAATAGTATTTTTTAGATTTTTATTTTATTTTTAACATTAACATGTTAAAACTATTAAAAAAAACTATTAATTTAATTTTTAAATAAAAAATATTTTAAAAAACCAGTTTAACCACTAAAATAATCATACCGTTAAACCATCACCATAAACCCACATAATTATTTAATATACAATTCCTTTTATCTCTGTTCCTGGCAATCAAATTTCAGAACTCAACAAACATGGAACACATCAATTACAAACTTGAAGAATAAAAAGCACGGCCATCACCGCCCGCCCACTCGGCGCCCCCCACCATCCCTTTGCCCACAATCACATCAAATCCAAATTAGCAAACTATAGAGACACCAAGCTCGAAGGATTTTCTTATGTATCCTCTCCTTCAGAAGACGAAAACACCCCTAAAGACAAGTCGGACACCGAACCAGCCCATTCTCGTTACACTTTCCACACCTCTCCTTGGCCCCATCAATCAAAACCTTGCAACTCCCACTACATTCCAAACATGGCACAAACCTAGCATCCCCACATCCTTCACACGCTTGCCTTCCCTCGACTCGTCCCACACGTGCCCACACCAGCATCCTCCCGAGTTGACCCGACTCGTTCAGCTCAACCACCTCATCAACTCCTCCTATGTACCTTCCCTTGATAAAAACCCTGGGCACACTCGTTCCTTCCCCCACCAAATCCCTCAACTCGTTCAAAAACTCACCGTGCAACGACACGTCTCTCTCATCAAACACTACATGGTGCAGCTCAAATAAGGTCTTGACACGTGTACAATCATCAAATGTCCTTCGTATCCCTCTTAACGACGTCGTGTACAGCACAACCGAGTCAGCTCCACCTGGTGGACACTTCTCTTCGAATCCACTCAGCGGGTCAAACTTCTTCAGAGGCTTCCCTTCCTTTCCCCTCTCTAACCTGTCTCTTACAATGAATATATTCTCCTTCACAGACCGGATCACACCACCACCGGATGGCTCGGTCACTGGCTCAGTACCAACTCGTGATTCAGTCTTGTTGACAACCTCAACTTTCCTCGACAGTGTCCTGACGGATTCTGTTTTCTTCAACTCTTTTTCTGGTTTTGGAGCTATTTTTGCTTCCAACTCTTCAAGGGTATGAAAAGAAACACTCTTTCTAATTGGTTCTTGCTTCTTTTCTTGGTTGGTTTTAGCAACTTGAGCTGGTGTAGTATCAGGCTTTTGTGGTGGTGAAGGTGTGGCAATAGGCGTTTTGTTATTGAGTGTAGGCTTAAGGTCTTGAAGTGCTTTGCTAACCTCATCCCAAGAACGAGGAGCATCGGTTTCAAACTTGTTGAGCTTCTCTAATATCGGCGCTGGCACACTTGATGTCTTTTCTGGAGCTGAATTGTCCACCACAAGCCATGGTTCTTGAATTGAGTTGATGTCAAATACTGCAAAGCTTGAAGGCGGCGGACGATAGACATCTACATTTGCTTCAATTCTTTTTGAAGAATTGCACCCCATTTTTGCGTTGCTTTTTTGTGTGTGTGTGTGTGATTTGAGTTGGCGTCTTTGGGGTGTTCAAGGACAGGATGTGGTGATTTGTAATGCGTGAAGGGAATTTAGGGTATTTTTATGGTTGCAATGCAACGTGGAATAATATTTGTGTGGTTTTAGTAGAAGCTTTGGTCTAATTATGTTTTGGATTAGAGAAGGGTATCTGCAAGAAAATTTTGTGGGATTTTGGTTCTCGGCCTCAGGATTGATGTATGGTGTCGATGAGTGCCACGTAGGAAATGACATGGGATGTTATCTTGGAATGACAGGTGGTTGGACAACGGGGGTTTTGAGAGTGAGATACAAAATAGGATATTTTTGCTTATTTGGCTCTGCTTGGATTTCTAGCTTTTAGTTTTTCGTATTCACTTAAACAAACAGGGATTCAAAAGATAAATTTGTTTGTTTGTGTTTTCATATTTCCAATATTCCCTACTTTGTAAGTTCGATTTTTTGTTTTTTACAATGCTTATTTGACATCTTTTTAGCCCATATAAAATGGGCCAGGTGTGATGCCAAGCCCACTGATACATGGGCTGATGATATACTGGACCCAGCATGTCAACGTTGGAGTTTGTTTGGGCTGATGCGTGTTGGGCCCGAGAATTTGAGAAATTTATACTTGTGTTTCTTTTTATCTGATATTTTTGAAAAAAAATTAATAAAATCTTTTTCTTGTGTTTTTTTTTTATATAATTACTGGTATGATTGAAGATTGTAACATAATTTAATATGTATAAATACATCTGGTTGAAGACATTTTAAATGTAATGTAGACTTCAAAAACTTTACATGGGATACGATACTATGTTGGTCTATGGCTTTGATTATAGTTAAAGTGAAAAATGACCAGACAGTACATATAGTAACTACAATCATACTTGGCCAGCTCATCCAATTATACGCTTAAAATCCAGGACAGCTTGTTTAGGTAAAATTTCCAGAAGAGATTAGCAGGATGCCCGATTGCTCAGGTAAAACTGTGCTCAGATTTACCTGGTCTCGCCCTCGTCACTGATCACTACAGGAGTTTTTTCCCCTCCCCTTCCGAAGGCAACCTCATCCATGCTTTGCCCTTGTCGCCTATACCTTCCACCGGATGCTAAAAATCCAGGACAAGGCCTGTAAGCTTTTATTGGCCACCAACCAAACCCTGGAACTGTTGCAATCCCACCTTGAATTCTTCCCTCTCCGTTGCATCCCTTCTCTATTTCCTCTCTCCCACAGCCCTTACAACCACTGTGGAGAAAGAATGTTCATCAACCATCATCTAAGGAAAGCAAAAGGAGAAAATTCTTGACTGAAAATGTGTCAAAGGACTCAAAACCAGTCATATGTACCATCAGTTAGAGTTTCTTCCATGAGCAAAGCTACGAGAACATCTTTCAGCTGCTCAGAGAAATGATTTCTTCTACTTAAGATGGGCAATTTGTTTCAAACTTTCTTGTGCAATGTAATCCCACCCCTCTCCTAAAACCCAGTAAACCCTCGGTAATTTAGTGGGCAATATTATCTGTTGTCTCAATGAGCCAGCATAAAATTCATGAACTGAGAGCAATGCTCTACAGCACCTACCCCCTCTTGTACAGCTAACAAACTTCCCCTAGTGACAATTCTATGTTGCCTCTCACAATAATGGTTATGATTAAAAAATCGAACTTTTCACCAGGAAAACTGGAATTTTTATTTTTTTTGAAAATTATCCCATTAATTTTTTTTTAGAAAACTAGCGTAGGTGAAAAAAGATTTTAGAAAATAATTCAGTTTTAAAAAACCATTGCGGTATTTTAGTTTTCACAAACAACATAGAGGAAAGAGATATTACAAATTCCTCATCCACGACTATAACGTATTACAAATTGGTTACTCAACTGAGCTAGCAATCTGGCCGGCCCCAATATAAAATTAACATCAAAGACCAGTTCTTTCATTGAATTATTGGCATCCAAACAGATGGAAGTGCATAACAAGAAAATTAATGGCTCAACTGCTAAAAGAAGAGATAGGAAGTACCTAAGAGGAAGCTTGTCAACATCATCGGTAGCAGGAAGAGCATCTGATGGAGGAGTGGGACCATCCTCTACAACAGAAGTTGAGGGAGAAGAGGAAGAAGAAGAAAGAGGGATGATGTTAGACTTAGATGGGTACTGAATGAGAGTTGTAGAGCTATGAAACCTTGAGTTGCAGTTAGTCAATGAGCGTCGAGTGCAAAGGGATTGGTGAGGTGTTGGAACTGAAAAAAGAGTTATTGCCATTCTCTCCCCCTCTCCTGTGAGAGTGTGTTTGTGCGCAACTGCGAAGGCAGAGGAATGGGTGGTAGCCACTAGCTTGCAGTATGGCTTCAAATCCAATAGCATTCGTTAGGCCCCACAGAAAGATTTTATGAGCTCGTGTTCTGCTTCCCAAAAAGAAATGTAAGAAAACGAAAGGTTCCACCGAGACTTGAACTCGGGTTACTGGATTCAGAGTCCAATGTCCTGACCACTAGACCATGGAACCTCGAACACTCACGCCATCAGTTTATTATTATACATCATTTTCTATCTGACATTCTTTGGCTTCAACGGATATATGTAGTAATTGAATGTTAGGGCAAGAAAAGACTCCTTTATTTATTTATTTATTTTAATTGCTATACCAGATAAGGTATAGCAATAATAAAAAAAAAGGTGCATGTTTTACAATGTTAATAAAGATCCTTTTTTTTCAAACTTCAGCTTGTTCATAAATAAAGTAAGTTGTTTTTAAATCCATCTAACTTATTAGTATATTTGATTTTTGTTGAGTTAGGTTGGAATTTGTTTTTAAATGAGTTCGTGTCATGATTTTAATTTCAAAAATTCATTAGGCTTGGACAGTTATTCTATAAATAAAGAAAAGAAGTATCACTAACTCCTTTTTATTGTGGATAGAAAAGAGTATGATATGTTAAAGCAATGCCAATATTTTTAAATAATTAAAAAGAAATTTGACATTCGGGTTATTAATTTAACTAAGTTCAATAAGATCATCAGTTAATTTAATAATATAATTTTAAAAAGGAAATTGATAGTAAATAAAGCAAACAAAAAAATGATAATAATTAACTGTAAATAAATGAGCTACCAATATCATACTCGAGAGGAGAAGAAATAAAATTTTGTTTAAGACTCGTTATTGCTTCGTCATGGATACCACCACATCACCAGAAAAAGCTCACCGAGATGGTTTCTAATGTCATTGTGAAAGGCTCCACGTTGAAAACAAAAGAGGCCGCACACGCCGTCAGAGCAAAGACTCGAAAAGCAAACCAAATAAAATATTATGAAGTGGGTATCTCATGTTTATATTTAATCAATTAGTCTAATTTAGTTCAAAAATAAAAATTCTTTTAAAAAAATAAATTTAACAAAGAATAAAAAATAAAAGACTCGAGATAACTCATGTCATTTTCAAATTAGTGAAAAATCATATAGAAAGCAAAAAAAAAAAAATAACAGAGCTTAACCTCCAAATTAAATAAATATTAAAAGATGAAACTGAAAAAACATGAGTTTTTTACTACAAAAACAAGCAAACCTGAGCAAATCTTCTAAACCTGTGTTATTCCCCCAAACTTGCAACTTGTGAAGTTCTAGACCCGAGCTCAATCGAAAAGCTCAATTCCCAACCAATTTAATATTGATTGGTCAAATTAAAAAAAAATAATTCAAAAAATTTACCAAAGTAAAAAAAAAAAGTAATAAAAAGAATGAAGATCAAATCTAATAGGAAGAAAAACTTGAAGGAGGATGAAATTGTGAAAAAAAATCAATTTTTTAAAAATATCTCAAATAAAACAAAAAACAATTAAAAGAATGCGGACCAAATCTGATAGAAGAAAAAAATTGAAAGATGATGAAATTGAAAAAAAATCTAATTTTATAAATTATTTCAAATACAACAAATAGTAATCAAAAGAATATGGATCAAATTTGAAGAAAAAATAAATTAAAGGATTGTTTTGAAAATTTAGAGTGTTAGATGTGGAAATCAATGATAGATAAAAAAAGAAAAAAAATGGTTGTTAGCATCAAATTGGAGGTCAGTAAGCCACAGGTGCTACCTATAGATGGAGGGGCCATTGAGATGATTCAAATACCGCCTCTAAAGCCACTGCTTGTTTGTCGAATGTCCCCTAACACGTCACATGAATAACAAGGACACATTCTACACGTTGACGTGTGCAATGCACACACCAACTAGTTTTCTTTTAATGACACTTTATATTTATTAAAATATTAAATTGTTCCTCAATTAACTTAATAATAACCAAAAAACCAAGATGAAAACACGAAAAAGCCATTGGATGCTAGTTAAAGAAATTTTCCTTATAAGGGTAATTTTGTCATTTGCCATGCTTTAAAAAGTGAAAATTAAAAAAAGCCCTTGGACATTAGTTAAATAAGTTTTTATTTTAAGGGTAATTTAATTATTTTATTGTGCTATAAAAAATATGAAAAAATCAAGTTATTCCTAATTAATATGATAATAACTAATAAAACTTGAGCAAAAAATTATATTACCTTCAATACCAAGTTTTAATCGTATTCCAATTCACAATATATAATAAATTTGGGTGTACAGCTGAGCACTTTTACTTCTTTTTTTTTTAATTCTAATATTCATGGTGAAGTTGGTTTGTCTGAATTTTTTTGAGAAAAAAATATCCAAACTCAGATCATGTAGATAAAAAAAAAAAAAAAATCAACAAAATTATTTAAAATAAACCTCTATTTTAACCAAACACTTTCTTTAGTGTAGATACAATTGCAGGCCAACCTCCAGGACAAACCAACCTAAGTATCTCCAAATAAATTATTACAAAAAGGTCCCTCATTATCCAGGTCCTCACCCTCCTCCTGAACTCTTGCGGGACAGAGATGGAACTGCTCCCACCAATTCTGGAAAAGGATCGACCAATGGGATAAATCCTTACATGGTGATTAGTTCAACATACAAGAACCGAAAGTACATGAAAAAATTCAGAAATGTCATTCCTAGTCAATTAGCACGGTTAAGGCAAGGCTATATTGAACATTTAAGCTGCTCCAAATCCATCGTCTTCGGGATCTGCTCGAACATGAAATGCAAATCATTTTGATTTTTAACATCTAAGCGGAAAACAAAAGGTATAGCACAACAGGACACTAAGGTAGAAAGCAGAGATTGAACGCAAGCACAAGTAAATTGCTTCCCATCTACTCATCTCGCAAGTTGACTTCCATGTTTTCTGGCAATCCCAGCACAGAAAGATGAGCATGGGTTCATTTCTCATTTTTATCCTTCAATTACTTCCTCAAATGATGATACAATAACAACTTTGCTATGGATGTGTGTATATGTTATCTGTGTCTAAGGAATGAATTGGGCGAAATAATTACAGAACTAAAAGCCGAGAGAAGAACAGAAATGAAGAAAATTGAAATGATCTTCCATGAATTCATAAAGAAAATTCGAGAAACTGGCTCTTGCTAATAAATACCGCTATTTTGCAATTAGTATTTGAGTTATCACTTGAGTATCATTTTACTTCTCTCTTAATTCATGCATGCACAATCTGCTGGTCCACCTCCGCATCAATGATCATCACTGAACTGTGATGATGCACCATGTACCACCGTCCATCATGGAACTCAAAGACATTAGTTACGTTAAATGGCCCGTTGTCCATCTCAACAACGTACGTTTTCATGGTAACCCAAGCCATGTCAGTCAGCACACGAGCCCTTACATCACGAACCTGCAAGTCCAATCCTTGCTCCCAATTAAATGCAAACTGCCAACTCTGTATTACAGCATTATACCTGTATCGGTCAAGCACGTCTCAGCTCTAAGCTCTGTTCAATCAAACATTAAAAGCAAACAAGTTTTGAATACTGCATAAAATAAGTCACCAATACAATAAATAACCTCACTATTTTAATTCTCATTTTTACTTTATTTGATCCAATTGCCATTTCATCAACTTGGAATCAATGCTAGGTGATTAAAGAATAAAAAATCCTATGATTATCTCTCCTACCATTTCATTAATTGACAAGTGTAAAACTGCATCCAAATATACTTGTGCTTGAGGTGACTCGCTCATACTATCTAAGAAATCATCTCCTGCGTGTTGATCACTTCTTTCCAATTACCATGACTTCAAAAGTTACAAGGCAAATTAATTTTGGGATATAATAGAGTTCTCATTCCTAACATCTAGTTCCTATTTTAAAATCCGGTTTCCTATATTCCTTATCAAATAGGATGAGAGAACCTCACCCCTCATCTGCTTTTCCAATGGATGCGAGTACATCTCTAACATTACTAGTTTGTTCATATATTACTCTACCAAGCCACATATTCCCACATCTACCAAATTCCTGTAGCCCAAGCTAAGCAGATTGATTACTCTGTCAAATAATGAAAACATATATCAAAATTCATAATCAAGTCAAATCAATATATGCATCTTCAAAATGCAAGAAAAAAAATTTATATCATAATAGAACAAATCACCACAGTATTTCTATTCAGCAATAATTCATCACTACCATATAAATTGGTTACAGGACAACTATCATCCTATATAAATCCTCCTAGGCTCCCCAAATGCATTAACCAGGATAAATGTCTTTAAAGAACAGTTCCTATAAGTGAAAAGTGTGAATCCTCTGTAAATCAAAAACAACTATTAGGAAGTCCCCCATGCCTAGGGATTTCCAGTTAACAGCAGGACATGGGAAAAAAGATCACAGGAGGATGCCACTAGAGAAACATTCAATAACTCATAAATACATTAAGTACTGCAAACTGCAGGAACGTTATAAACCTTTTCTGTGGTCATCACTCGAAAACATAAAAATAGTCTTATTAGCTGAAGTTAAGATAAATGATCATACCCTGAAAAATTTTCCCCAGATGCATGGGTGCACTTCACATAATCTGAATTAAGCCATAATTGACTCATTGCTTGAAGAGACCTTTCTCTAATGATGTTAAAGAATTCTGTATTGACATTCACAATGGCTCTTGTAACCGCATAGTAAGCCTTCCACCCAATAACAGGAGTCACACTACCTTGTTCCAATGTAAAATCCTAACACAGCAAACACAAAAGAAAAAAAATAAAATCAATACACACAATAAAAGGAAAATCCCCAAGCAATAAAATCTAAAAAGCAACTACTACTAAAACAAAAAGAAAAAGATCTACACTTTGAATCCACATTTGCAACCTGGTAAATCCACATTGATAGGGAAAAATTTAAATCGAGGATACCAAAAAAAAAAAAAAGAAGAGAAAATAGGAATGGCAGAGAAGAACTTCCAGAATTTTAGGGGAAAAAAATCAAGAAATCCTTAAGAGGAAATCAAAATGCAAAGCAAAAATGAAGACAATATTCCTAAATAATGGTAGGGGGATGATCTCATAACAAATAAAATTTAAACCTTATAGCAATAATTTGAGATTTGAATTATTTCATGGAATAACACTCAATATGTGACTGAGCTAGTAACGGTACCACGTTTTCCCTCCCTAAAAAGAATGTTCCAAATGCCCTTCCTGGGCCTCCCAATTCAAAAGTTTCTCTACGGCTGTAGCTGCTATGCCGCCTTATCATCCAGGTTAGGGGATTTTAATCTATAGTTCTTCAACATCTACAAGTTCTAAGAAAGAGAACTAAACTATAACACTCTTTATTCCCCAAAACGCATGATATGCAACAAAATGATCTTCTCACTTACATAAAATCCAACAAAAAATATAGTGTCATACAGCACTTCAATCAAGAAAAACACCTATTTTACAACGCATATAAGAAAATTCTGAAACTAAAACCCTACATTACTACTTGTTAATGCCAATCACATTTACACTGATTCCCTATTTCTCCAAATTTCACACTATCCCCACAATTAGCTAAATCAGCAACAATTTCACCATAACCAAAACACCAAATTTTACTCTAAAATAAACCCACAATCACAATCACAGCCGCTCCCAAAAATTTAAGAACAAAAAAATTTCACGCCAAAATGCAGCGTATTCCACAGCACAAGAATAAATGCACTTACAATCTATAATCAATAATAAAATTAACCGAACAATCTAAAAATTAACAAAAATGAAAACCTTATGATACAGCGCCTTCCACGCATTATCATCATTAGCAGCTTTACGCATCAATGAATTAGTCATCGACAACCTACACAAACTTGGATAATCCAAATAACTAAGCGCGTGCGTTGTAATCTCCGGCACTAACTGCTCCATCATCGAAGCTCCGGTCTGCTTATCCACCACCATATCCTCCGCCGCACCAACACCGTTCACGTACTTCCCCGCCGTAACAGAATCCTTACTATTATCACTTCCAATCTCACCGATACAAGAACAGCAACACCTGCAGGTTCTCGTCTTGGATGTTGATGCTGCTGGCGTGGATGAATGGACGGTGAGTTTCGACTTGGGAGATTTTGATCGGAGAGTGAGGAGAGCAAGTGAGAGAGAGAGGAGGGTAAGAGATGAGGCTATGAGGAAAGATTCAGAGAGAGTGAAATTAAAGGCAGTAATCTCCATTTACAAGACATGAAAGCGAGTGAGATTTCACAAATGAAGAACATGAAACCGTATTTTTGAAAAAATCAGTGCCGTTTTATTTGAGAGGGTGGTGTCGTCTTGGTTTTTCATGGAAACCCTAGAAGAAACGGAGTCGTCGAACTCTTTTGTTGCAGAGTAGAGAGTGAGGGAGGGATGGGAGGGGGGGGGGGGGGGGTCGGTGTG